>Ga0255053_10000026_pt1 | contig 56311 bp, 44 predicted proteins | sample JV7_2_22_MG_FD_188635 | JGI IMG/M metagenome (GOLD analysis project Ga0255053, IMG submission 188635) | Seawater microbial communities from Jervis Inlet, British Columbia, Canada - JV7_2_22 | ecosystem: Environmental > Aquatic > Marine > Inlet | place: Canada: British Columbia | collected... | reverse complement strand
ATTTCACGCCCTTTCTGGACTTTGAACCGCGCGTCCTGGAACCGGGTGTTGCGCGTAATGGCGAAACGGGTTCTTCGTGGACGAAGATCGATTTCCGCTTCGATATCGGAGTTCCCATTTTCCGCGACGAAGACAGGCTGGCCTTCTTCATGGTCATCGACAACCTGACCAACCTGTTGAACGATGACTGGGGAGTCCTGAGTCAGCATGCCTTCCCGCGGTCCGTGCCCGTTGGTACGGTGGAACCGCGAATCGGTGATGCTTCTCGCTACGAAATCCGCTTTGGAGTGAAGTACGACTTCTGAGCCGGATACAAGCGCGACAAAAGGCGGCCTCCGGGCCGCCTTTTTTGTTGGAGCGCTTCTCGAAGCGCGATTCCGTTCCGCTTCAAGCGGCCTGTCGGCCGCAGCTATCGCTCGCGCTTCAAGAAGCGCTCCAACAGGGCTGAATCGAGTCCTGCAAAATCACGATGCGGGGGTTGCGTGGGTCCACCGGGGCGCCGATCTTGCGGCCTTCTGCTTGCGCGTTGATGACGGCATCGAGTACCAGGTAAACCAGTTCCGAGCCCGGGCGTGACGCCGGCCGCTCCTTCGGGATCTGGTAGCCGTCGCCGCCACGATAAAGAAAGTCGGGTACGACCACGGAGTACTCGCGATCGGGCTCGATTTCGGCCCAGCTGTCTTCTGTCGGTAGCTGCAGGCTGACGATGCGTTCACCGTCGGGCCTCGAGCGGTCGGCGCAGATACGAAAGCCGGACACTTGCGGGAAATAGCCTTTGCTCGGCCCGAAACCACGGTAGCCGGCCTCCATGACGGTAAGAAATTCGGCGCCCGACATCGTCATGTATCGAAGATGAGACGAAAAACCGAAGGTCCTGCCGATGTCCTCGAATGTCACATCGCCGATGATGAAGTCGTCGATGCGAAGCGTGCCGCTGTTGATAAACGCCAGATCAGCGGTTGGCATGCCGAATGCACCACGCATCTGATCGACAACGAAATTGCCCCAGGTGCTCTCCTCATTGCGAATCGTGACTTCGCGTGCATCGAGTGGAACCGCGGCTTCACCCACACGTGCCGTCAGGAACGGAAAACGATCCAGCAACTTCCCGCGCCATTTTTTGTCGATCTCGTCGTAGTCAGGATCCGATGCGATCGACGTATCCAATGCGATCAATCGAGTATCAATCGACGGTACGCCAGCATCGTCGAAGTCCACGTCGATACGCCAGACCTGGCGAGCGTTCGATGCGCCTTTCATCAACTCCGCACTGTCCTCGCCCAGCGCGCTGTGTTCGGGCTCGTGTTCGTGGCCGCCCACGATGAATATGAAGCGCGGGTGCTCTGCCCGGAGTTTTGCGATTTCGAGATCCGTCCACAAGTAAAGATGGGTGAGCCCGATGATCATATCGGCGCCCGCTTCTTCGAGTTCTTCGATGACACGCTTCGCATGAGCGAGGTAGTCCGGCTCCGTCGGCAAGTAGTCGCGTTCGTTAGCACCGTCCTGTGGGTGCAGCAGCAACGCAAAGATGCCCACTTTGTGGCCGTCGGCTTCGAACATGAAAGCGCTTTGCAGTGAATCGTCAACTTCATCGTCGCCGGTGGCGAAACGATAGTTGTCACCGAGCCAATCGAAGGTTGACCCTTTTACTGCGTCAATCAGGTGATCCGCTGTGCGTGGGTCGGACTCGTGGTTGCCCAGGACAACATACATGGGCGCAATCGCATCCAGGAAGTTGAGCCCATCGACAATCTGCATGCCGCGCCAAAGCTGGCTCTCCAGCGACGGGTAAAGGAAATCGCCGCCGTGGAGAATGCGTACGTCCCTGCCCTCGGCTTGCAGGGAACGAACCAGTGTAACGACCCTGCCAAAACCACCCGCGGCGCCATCCTCGACAGCACCGACGCGGTAGGTGTCGTTGAGGTGAATGAACGTCAGGCCCGATGAGGGTTGCGGCTGCCCCGAATCGACAGTGCAGGCCACGATGAGAATCGTGATTACGGTGAGCAAGCAGAAACTTCGCTTCATGGGTTTTCCCGATTTGACTGTCGGATGGATTTTGCCTAACTGTCGACTGTTTTACGATCGCGGCTGGTACTGACTGCTAGCGTCCTGTCCCTAAGTTTGTTACAAACTTAGGGACAGGACACTAAAATACGGCGATGAAATCCAAGATTCTGTTTTTGTTCGGCTGCCTGGCGCTTGGTGCCTGCAGCAACCAGTCACAACAACACGACCCTGCGCTCGACGGCGGCCTGTTGTGGGTAAAGCACTCCGCCGAATACCGCGCCATTACGAAACAGGTGTACGCATCCGCGACGCAGGCGCTGCCGCAATTCATCGACGACAAATCCTGGAGCGTCGTCCCCGGACAGGTGAACGCAGAAGACTTGCCCGTCGCTGTCATACTCGATGTTGATGAGACTGCCGTCAGCAATGTCGACTTCCAACTAAGCTACGAACGTCCGTTCGCGAACTGGAAGCTGGAAGAATGGACCAGCCGGACGCCGGCGACATCGATTGCCGGCATGAAGGAATTTGTTGACTCAGCGCGTGCCGCCGGCGTTACCGTGTTCTTTGTCACCAATCGCCCGTGCGAGATTATAGAAGGCGTCGACGATCCCTGCCCGCAGAAGAAATCCACGATCGACGATATCGCCGAAGTCGGTGTCGAGACCGACACTGATCACGTCCTGCTGTCACAGGAACAGGGCTGGAACCGCGAGAAGTCGGTACGCCGCGATTACATTGCGAAAACACATCGAGTCATCATGCTGATCGGGGACGATCTCGTTGATTTCCTGCCCTGCGTCCGGCGCAAGCCGCACGCACCGTGCAAGAATACTGCAACGGCCGAGTATCGGTATGCGATGGTTGAGGAACACGCACCCATGTGGGGCAATGGCTGGTACATCCTGCCCAACCCGATGCACGGTTCCTGGACCACCGTCGTTCCACGCTAGCGGTTCTTTTTGCCCCGGAAAAGGCGTATTCTGTACGGCAATAAATCACGGTAACACCTTGAAAAGAAAAAGAACTCGCTGCCTACCACCAGCTGGGGCGGCGAACGAACTACGAGGTTTCTCATGGCTAAAGTGAAATGCGGTCTGATCCAGATGGCGCTCAAGGGCGACGGTTCAATGGAGCCTCTCGAGATTCGTGACCGGATGATCGAAGCACATATTCCCTACATCGAAGACGCAGCGAAACAAGGCGTGCAGGTGCTGTGCTTGCAGGAAGTATTTACACAGCCTTACTTCTGTCCGAGTCAGGACCGGAAATGGTACGCGGCCGCCGAATCAATCCCGGACGGTCACACGACGAAGCTGATGCAGGAATATGCGAAAAAACACAGCATGGTCATCGTCGTGCCGATCTACGAGGAACACATGACGGGCGTCTACTTCAACACGGCCGCTGTCATCGACGCCGACGGCACGTTCATGGGCAAGTATCGTAAAACGCACATCCCGCAGGTCGACCCCGGCTTCTATGAGAAGTTTTTCTTCAAGCCCGGCGACTCCGGCTGGCCCGTATTCGACACGACCTACCTGAAGCTCGGTGTTTATATCTGCTACGACCGCCACTTCCCCGAAGGCTGGCGCGCGCTCGCACTGAATGGCGCAGAGTACATCGTTAATCCGTCGGCGACCGTTGCAGGCCTTAGCAAGTACCTGTGGGAACTCGAGCAACCGGCATCAGCCGCAGCGAACGGCGTCTTCATCGGCGCAATCAATCGTATCGGCTCCGAAGAACCCTGGGCATCGACTATGAATATGGGCGAGTTCTACGGTTCCAGTTACATCGTCAATCCACGCGGCACGATCGAGGCACAGGCGAGTTACGGCGACGACGAGTTGCTCGTGCACGAGATCGATCTCGACATGGTGCGCGAGGTTCGCGATCAGTGGCAGTTCTTCCGCGATCGTCGCCCCGAGACCTACGGCCCTCTTACCGACAACTGACCGACAGCCAGGAGGCAGCAATGTCCGAATTACCCCCGGTCAGCACGTTAAGAACCGTCGGTGAGCACGTCGAACTGGATCTCGGCCAGGACCTGGCGTCGAGTCCACGCTACAACCACGACATCGCGCCAACCAGGGCCGCGCAGCGCACCTGGTCGCGCTGGAACGTCGCATCGCTCTGGGTCGGCATGGCCATCTGCGTGCCGACCTACACGCTCGGTGGCGTTCTGACCGCCTATTTCGGCCTGTCGGTCAGCGAAGCACTGTGGACGATACTGGTCGCCAACATCATCGTGCTCATCCCGCTAACGCTGAACGCCTTTCCCGGGACGCGTTACGGCATCCCCTGCCCTGTCGTGCTTCGTGCGTCGTTCGGCATCATTGGCTCGAACGTGCCCTCGCTGATTCGAGCACTCGTCGCCTGCGGCTGGTTCGGCGTACAAACCCTGTTCGGAGGCATCGCTATTCATCTTTTGCTGGCCGCGATTTTTCCGGCATGGGCAGCACTGGGCGGCACCGGCGAAGTCCTCGGCTTTTTCATCTTCTGGGTCGCCAATATTGCGGTCGTGATTCGCGGTTCGGAATCCATCAAACACCTCGAGGCGCTGGCGGCTCCCTTGCTGCTGGTCGTGGCCATCGGTCTGGTCGTGTGGGCGCTTCCCAGGGTTTCGATGACTGACGTGTTGTCGGTTCCCGCGAACCGGCCCGCCGATGCCCCGTTCTTCGGTTATTTTATGGCGGCACTAACCGCGATGGTCGGTTTCTGGGCAACGCTGTCACTGAACATCCCGGACTTCAGCCGTTTCGCGCGTTCGCAACGCTCACAGGTCATCGGGCAGATCATCGGCTTGCCGTTGACCATGCTGTTGTTCGCGGGGCTCGGCGTCGTGCTGACCGCCGCGTCCATGGAACTCGTCGGCGAAACCATCTCCGACCCGATCAACCTCATCGGCAAGATCGACAGCCCGTTCTGGGTCGTACTCTCGATGCTGATGATCATTCTCGCCACGATCTCAACCAACACCGCGGCGAATGTCGTCTCGCCGACCAACGTATTCCAGAACGTCGCACCGAAATACATCAATGAAAACAAGGGTGTAATCCTTACCGGCGTCATCGGCATCGTGCTGATGAGCTGGGAGCTCCTGAAAAAGCTCGGCTGGTTAGACACGGACGTCAGTGTGGAGAGCCTTTATTCCAATTGGCTGATTGGCTATTCGAGCCTGCTCGGACCGATCGCCGGCATCATGGTCGTCGATTACTTTCTCATAAAAAACCAGTCTTATGATGTACTGGCGCTCTACCAGGACAACGCGGGTTATCCTGCCTGGAACAGATCCGGTTTTATTGCATTCCTGGTTCCTGTCGGCTTGACGCTGATCGCCATAACGACAGGCGAATTGAGCTGGTTCTATACCTACGGCTGGTTTACAGGGTCCATACTGGGGGGTCTGATCTATTACTTCGCTGCGAGACGCGAAGCGAGGAGTTGATGATGACTGTACTCATAAAAGGCGGCACAGTGGTTAATGCCGACCGTAGTTTTCGCGCAGATGTGCTCTGTGAGAACGGCTTGGTTTCCGCCATCCAAGAGACGATAGATGCGCCCAAAAACGCAACGGTTATCGACGCAGGAGGCCAGTACGTGATGCCCGGCGGCATCGATCCGCACACGCACATGCAGTTGCCGTTCATGGGCACTGTAACGAGCGAGGACTTCGAGACCGGAACGGCGGCAGGACTCGCCGGTGGCACGACGATGATCATCGACTTCGTCATCCCGGGTCCGCAACAGGACGTCATGGAAGCGTATCACCAGTGGCGAGAGTGGGCGGAGAAGTCCGTTTCCGACTACAGCTTCCACGTTGCAATTACGTGGTGGGATGACACCGTAAACAAGGCCATGGGAACGCTAGTCAACGACTACGGCGTAAATAGCTTCAAGCACTTCATGGCGTACAAAGGCGCCATCATGGCCGATGACGAAATACTCGTGAGCAGTTTCACGCGTGCGATCGAACTCGGCGCCATTGTCACCGTGCACGCCGAGAATGGCGAACTCGTTTTCCGCCTGCAACAGGAATTGTTCGAGAAAGGCCTCACCGGACCGGAGGGCCATCCGCTGTCGCGGCCGCCACAATGCGAGGGTGAGGCAGCCAACCGCGCAATTCGCATTGCTGAAGTACTGGGCGTGCCACTGTACGTCGTGCACAACTCCTGCCGGCAGTCGCTCGAAGCGATTACGCGAGCCCGTAACGAAGGCCAACGCGTATTCGGCGAAGTGCTCGCAGGCCACTTGCTGGTTGATGACTCCGTGTATCGGGACAAGGACTTCGAGGTGGCTGCCGCACACGTCATGAGCCCGCCGTTCCGCGCCAAAGAACACCAGGAAGCACTCTGGCACGGCCTGCAATCCGGCAACCTGCAGACCACTGCCACCGACCATTGCTGCTTCTGCGCCGACCAGAAGGCAATGGGCAAAGACGATTTTCGGCTGATTCCGAACGGCACGGCCGGCATCGAGAACCGCATGGAAGTGCTGTGGCATCACGGTGTAGGAACGGGGCGCCTGACTATGAATGAATTTGTTGCCGTCACATCGGCGAACGCCGCGCAGATTTTCAATATTTATCCGCGCAAGGGCCGTGTCGACGTCGGTGCAGACGCCGACATCGTCGTCTGGGACCCCGAGGCGACGAAGACGATTTCCGCAAAGACGCATCATCAGAAAATTGACTACAACATCTTCGAGGGCATGACGGTCAAAGGTTGCGCGTCGCACACTCTGAGCCAGGGCAAGGTCGTTTACGCGAACGGCAAGCTCGACGTCGAACGTGGCGCGGGCCGTTACGTCGACCGTCCGGCGTTTGCGCCGTACTACGACGCCCTTCAGATTCAGGCCCGGCACGCAGAGCCAACGCCCGTGCGGCGCTAGAGTGACGATGTCTGACATTCGCACCAACCGTCTCAGCCGAGAGGACATCGACAGCAATTTCGGTGACCTGCATCCGCCGCTGAACCGCCCCGAGGCACTCATCGAGGCCGACCGTTGCTATTTCTGCTACGACGCACCCTGCACCACGGCCTGTCCTACCGGCATCGACATTCCTGCCTTCATACAGAAAATCCGCAGCAACAATATTCGCGGATCCGCCAATACAATCCTTCGGGAAAACATCATGGGCGGCATGTGCGCACGCGTGTGTCCGACCGAAGTGTTGTGTGAAGAAGCCTGCGTCCGTAACACGCACGAGGACAAACCCGTCGAGATCGGGCTTTTACAGCGTTACGCGACGGACCCGATCCTCGAAGACGGCACGCAGTTATTTGCCCGCGGCGACGCGACCGGCAAGAAAGTCGCCGTCGTCGGCGGTGGCCCTGCGGGCCTGTCCTGCGCGCACCGTCTCGCCACACTCGGGCATGATGTCGTCGTATTCAATCGCGACGCCAAGACGGGCGGCTTGAATGAATACGGCATCGCCGCGTACAAGTCCGTCGATAACTTCGCGCAAAAAGAAGTGGCCTACATCCTGTCGGTCGGTGGAATCGAAGTGCGCAACGGCGTCGCGCTGGGCGCCGACATTTCGATCTCTCAATTGAACGATGACTTCGACGCGGTGTTCCTGGGTGTCGGACTGGCCGACGTCAATTCACTCGGCATCGACGGCGAGGACATGGCAGGTGTCGAAAATGCGATTGATTACATCGCGGAGTTGCGGCAGGCAGATGACAAAGCGGTACTGCCCGTCGGCCGTAACGTCGTTGTCATAGGAGGCGGCATGACCGCCATCGACGTCGCGGTACAGTCGAAGCGTCTCGGCGCGGAGCGGGTCGACCTCGTTTATCGCCGTGGTCCCGCAGAGATGGGCGCCAGCAAATTCGAGCAGCAACTGGCGCAGACCAACGGCGTGTCGATTCATCACCACGCGCAGCCTCTACAAGTGCAAGGGCCGAATCGCGTAACCGGCGTATTATTTGAGAAAACGGTGATGAACGAAAAGGGTGATCCGTGTGGAACCGGTGACACCTTCACTATCCCCGCCGATGTCGTTTTCAAGGCGATCGGGCAAAGGCTGAAGGACGACGTAATTGGCGAAGAATCAATGCAGATGCAACGCGGCAAGATCGTCGTCGACGAAAACCAGGCGACATCGATCGACGGAATCTGGGCGGGCGGTGACTGCGTCGTCCATGGTGACGATCTGACCGTAAGTGCCGTGCAGCACGGCAAAGTGGCGGCGAAAGCGATCGACCGCCAACTGCGGGCATAGGAGGTACGGCCATGGCTGACCTGGCATCGAAATTCCTCGGCATCCAGTCGCCGAATCCATTCTGGCTGGCGTCCGCGCCACCCACGGACAAGGCCTACAACGTCAACCGCGCATTCGAGGCCGGCTGGGGTGGCGCCGTCTGGAAAACGCTTGGGGAAGATCCGCACATCGTCAACGTGAGCGGGCCGCGGTACAGCGCTATTTACAGCAACGACCGGCGCGTGATCGGCTTCAACAATATAGAACTGATTACGGACAGGCCGCTCAAGACCAACCTCGACGAAATCCGGCAGATCAAGCGCGACTGGCCCGACCGTGCCGTTGTCGTGTCGGTCATGTTCCCGATGAACAAGGAGACCTGGGCGAAGTACGTGCCGATGATCGAAGACACGGGCGCCGACGGGCTCGAACTCAATTTCGGCTGTCCGCACGGCATGTCGGAACGCGGCATGGGCGCCGCTGTCGGCCAGGTGCCCGAGTACATACAGATGGCGACGGAATGGGCCAAGGATGCCGCCGGTATTCCTGTCATCGTCAAGCTGACACCGAATATTTCGAACATTCTGCCACCAGCCAAGGCCGCAAAAGATGGCGGCGCGGATGGCGTGTCGCTGATCAACACGATCAACTCGATTATGCGCGTCAACTACGACACGCTGACGATGTACCCCTCCACCGACGGCATGGGCACACATGGCGGCTATTGTGGCGAGGCCGTCAAGCCGATCGCGCTGAACATGGTTGCCGAAATCGCGCGCACCCCGGAAACATCGGACATTCCGATTTCGGGGATTGGCGGAATCACGGACTGGCGCGACGCGGTCGACTTTCTTGCGCTCGGTGCAAGTAACGTGCAGATCTGCACGGCGGCGATGGTGTATGGCTTCAAAATCATCGACGACCTGACCGACGGACTCAGCACATTCCTCGACGACAAAGGCATGACGTCGGTCGCCGACCTCGTTGGACGCGCCGTGCCGAGCGTGACCGACTGGCAGTACCTGAACCTCAATTACGTCGAGAAAGCGGTGATCGACCAGGAACTGTGCATCAAGTGCGGCCGCTGCCATGTCGTCTGCGAGGACACTTCGCACCAGGCCATCACTCAGTCCGTCAACGGCGAGCGGCATTTTCAAGTCATCGACGAGGAATGCGTCGGCTGCAACCTGTGCGTGAGCGTGTGCCCGGTCGATGGCTGCATTACGATGCGCCATCTTGCCGACGGTGTCGATCCGCGTACCGGTCAGGATATCCCGACCGAGAAGGCGAATTGGACCATGCACCCGAACAACCCGATGCGCAAACAATCGTAGCCAGGGGACAACGACTTGAACGAACAGGATCTCATCGACGCAGCGCTCACCGTGCGACAGCAAGCCTATTGCAAGTATTCGAACTACTACGTGGGTGCTGCCTTGCTGGACGAACAGGGCAATATGCATATCGGCTGCAACGTCGAAAACGCGTCGTACCCCGAAGGCAGCTGTGCCGAAGGCAACGCGATCGCAGCCATGATCGCAGCCGGCGGTAAATCGATACGCACGATCGTCGTGGTAGGTGGCCACGACGATGTCGAGGACTGCACACCCTGTGGCGGCTGCCGTCAGAAGATTGCGGAATTTGCCAACCCGGACACCAGGATCATCCTGATCCGGCCCGGTGGGCACACGCGTACGTTCCCGATCGACGACCTGTTGCCACGCTCCTTCCATCTTTGACCTGGTTGCGGGCATCGCCGATACATTTTTCTCGTCATGGCTCGCTTCGCTGCGCTTTACTTCCTCGAAAAAGTATCCGCGCTGCCCGCCTACAGAGTTCTAAATTCGCACCGCTACAGGATCGCCTCGACTTCCTGCCGGGTGGGTAAGGATGGTTGTGCGCCCTGGCGTGTTGTTGCGGCGGCACCTGCGGCACAGGCGAACTTCAGCGCATCTACAGGCTCCTGTCCCTCGACCAGCGCAACCGTCAGTGCCGCGGTGAACGTATCGCCCGCGCCGACTGTATCGATCGCTTTGACCGGCGGCGGCTTCGCTTCCGCAATCAGCGTGCCGCCCTGCCGCAATTCGGCGCCACGCGAGCCATGGGTTGTTGCGATAAAGCCGCTGCACGCGACCAGGGTGTCGCCGTACCAGGCTGCCTCGGTTTCATTGACCACGACAAGATCCGCTCGCTGTAGCACCGTTACGTCGATCTCCTTCGCCGGCGCCAGGTTGGCGCAGAAAAAGCCTTCGAAGGATTCTGCGGCTCGCGCTATGACGGACGCTGGTATCTCGAGCTGACAGATCAGGGCGTCTGTGCGGCCCGGCTCGATCGACTCCGGGTTCATCGCAGCGTTTGCGCCAGGTGCGACCACGATCTGGTTCTCGCCAGACAGTGCGACGGAAATCAGTGCGATGCCGGTCGCCAGATCGGCGTGTACGCGCACACCAGCCAGGTCGACGCCACCATCGCGCAATAGTGCGAGCGCTTCCTCCGCGGCAGCATCGTCTCCAACGCAGGCGATGAGCCGTACGTTGGCGCCGAGGCGCTGGGCCGCGAGTGCCTGGTTGGCACCCTTGCCGCCTGGAAAACGACTCAACGATGCCCCTGTTACCGTTTCGCCGGCTTCGGGCAGCCGCGACACCGACGCACAGAGATCGAGATTGACCGAGCCGATGACGAGAACGTCGACCATGTCAGGCTGCGAAGCGGGCAAGCCGCGAGATCAGCAATTCGTAGAAGCCGTTGGCTTCGACCCCGTAAATCCAGGTGACATTGTGCGGCCGGTCGGTGACCTGCCAGAAATCAACGGCCGTATGGCCAATCGTCAGCTCCGACTTCGTTTCTACCGACAGGTTGCAGTCCTTGCCCTCGAACAATTCGGGCTGCAGCAACCAGGCGATCGTACAGGGATCGTGCAGCGGCGCACCTTCGGCACCATATTTCTTCGAGTCGTGACGATGAAAAAAACTCAACATGCCCGCGGTTGCCGTCGCGACGTCGTTATCGAGCGCTTGAATGCGCTCTACCCGGTCTCGGGTCGACAACACCTGGTGTGTGACATCGAGCCCCATTGCCGTAATCGGACGACCGCAGCGAAACACGATGTCCGCCGCATGCGGATCGACGAGGATGTTGAACTCGGCCGACGGCGAATAGTTGCCGCCCTCGCGCATTGCGCCGCCCATGATGACGAGTTGCTCGATCTTGGCAACCACATCGGGCGCACGGTCGATAGCGGTACCGATGTTCGTCAGCGGCCCGATCGGCACGAGCGTGACAGATGCGTCATCTGCCGCGCGTAGCGTCTCCACGATGAAATCGACGGCATGCTGTTCCTGTAATGGTGTTACCGGATTGACGACGTCGACACCGTCGATGCCCGTCTTGCCGTGCACCTTTTCGGCGGTTACCAAATCGCGAACCATGGGCCGATCGCAGCCCGCGAATACCGGAATGTCCGTACGCCGGGCGATATCGCACATCTGCCGTGCGTTACGCTGAGTCAGGTCGAGCGGCACATTGCCAGCGACCGCCGTAACGCCGAGCACTTCGAGTTCGTCAGGCGACGACATCGCCAGGAACAGCGCGACGGCATCATCCTGGCCCGGGTCGCAGTCTATGATGATGCTGCGCTTCGCCATCGCGTCAGAAGGTCAGCATTAAGCTCGCCAGTGCGGCACTCATCAGGTTCGACAAGGAAGCGGCCAGCACCGTCTTCATTCCGAAGCGCCCGATCAGCTCGCGCTTCTCGGGCACGAGTACGCCGAGACCACCCAGCAAAATCGCGATCGACGACAGATTGGCGAAGCCGCACAGCGAGAAAGTCGTTACGGCTATGGTTCTCGGGCTCATGCCTGCAAGACGCTCGGTCAGGTGCGAGAAGGCGACGAACTCGTTGAGGATAATCTTCTCACCGAAAAGCGACCCGGCGGCCTCCGCTTCGTTCCAGGGCACGCTGAGCAGCCACATCAGCGGCTGGAAGATCTTGCCGAGGATCCATTCCAGAGTAACCGTCTCGACGCCGAGCAATGTGTCGATCCCGAGGAGACCACAGACGCCGCCAACGAGGCCGTTGAACAGCGCAATTAGCGCAACGAACGCAACCAGCATAGCGCCGATGTTGACGGCGAGCCTCAGCCCGTCGGTCGTTCCAGCGGCCGCCGCGAGGATCACGTTCTTGTGACGGCTGGGCTCCATCTTCAGCGGCTCGTGCTTGCCGGCCGGGATGTATTCGTCGTCCGGCATGATGATCTTGGCCATGAGCAGGCCGCCCGGCGCCGCCATGAACGCGGCCGCGAGCAGGTATTTGAGTTCTGCACCCATGAGTACGTAGCCCGCTAGGACAGTGCCCGCTATCGACGCAAGCCCGGACACCATGACTGTGAAAAATTGCGCGTCTGTCAGGCCCCTCAGGTACGGCTTGACGACGAGTGGCGCTTCGGTCTGGCCGACGAAAATATTGGCGGCCGCGTTCATCGACTCGATCGCTCCCGTGCCGATAATCTTATGCAGCGCACCGCCCACGATCCTGACCAACCACTCCATGATGCGCAGGTGATACAGGACGGACATCAACGCGGCGAAGAAGATAATGATCGGCAGCACGTTGAACGCAAAGCTGAAGCCAACTACCTCGGTGTCGGCCAGGGGCCCAAACACCATATCGATACCGGCGTTCGCAAATTTGATGATCGCCAGCACACCCGAACTCAATACCTCGATCGCTTTCTGGCCGCCGCTCCAATACAAGACCATTGCAGCGATGACCGCCTGCAGCGCGAATGCCGCTCCGACGACTCTCAAGTGAATCGCCTTGCGATTGCTCGAAAAAGCGACCGCAATTGCAAGAATCACGATGATGCCAAGGATTCCGATCAGGTTGCTCGGCATGGCCTACTCCCCCCGGGACAGATGTTGTTATTGTTGCCGCCTAGGATACCCCAAACGGCAGCCTACCCTTCCAGAATCCTGGCGATCACGGGCCCTGGCTCCGGCGCCTCCGCCGCGAGCTTGCAGGCTGCCCGAAGGCTCTTTTCGGCGATGTCGGCATCTTCCGCGTTCGCGGCATGTACGACAGCGAGTGGCCGACCTGCATCGAGCAATGTCCCGATCGGCGCAACGTCAGTGAGGCCCACAGACAGGTCGAGGTCCTCCCCGACACTTCGGCGGCCGCCGCCGAGCTCGATAATCGCGTTGCCCACAGCCCTGGTATCGACCTCGCTCAATATTCCGTCGGCGAAAACGGGTCTGACAACAGCTGCTTTTGGCAGGTATTGCTCATAGTTTTCGACGAAATCGGCCGGCCCGCCAAGTGCTGCCGTCATGCGCCCGAAGATTTCTGCTGCTCTGCCACTCGTCACCGCATCATCGCAGCGCTGCTTCGCCACACCCCTGTCCGATTCGATTCCGCCCGCCACCAGCATTTCCGCAGACAGCGCGATGACGACTTCGTCGAGTCGGCGGTCGCGATGTTCGTTACGCAGGTAGCGAATCGACTCTTCGATTTCCACGGCATTGCCGGCAGTCGTGCCGAGTACCTCATTCATGTCCGTGATCAGCGCATGTGTTTTCACTCCGGCTTCGGCCGCTGTACTGATAATGCTGTTCGCGAGCGCTTCCGACCTCTCGAGACTTTCCATGAACGCGCCGTTGCCGACTTTGACATCCATGACCAGGGCGCCGAGGCCTGCCGCGATTTTTTTCGACAGTATCGATGCCGTAATCAGCGGTATCGACGCTACAGTCCCGGTTACATCGCGTATGGAATACAGCCTCCTGTCGGCGGGAGCGAGGTCAGAGGTCTGGCCAATGATCGCACAACCCACTGATTTAACGACGTCTTTAAATTTCCCGAAGTCCGGTGCGGTGTTGTACCCGGGAATACATTCGGCCTTGTCGGTCGTCCCGCCCGAGTGGCCGAGTCCTCGCCCCGAGATCATCGGCACATAACAACCACACGCGGCTGCAATCGGCGCGAGCATAAAACTGACCTTGTCGCCGACGCCCCCGGTCGAGTGTTTGTCGACAACAGGCCCATCGGGTGCATCCTGACTCCAGTCGAGCACGGTGCCGGAGTTTGCCATCGCGATCGTCAGCTTGCTGGTCTCCTCGAAACTCATCGAGTTCAGGAATATCGCCATCGCCAGCGCTGACACTTGCTCGGCTGGAATACTACCGTCAGCGAGTCCGTCTACGAAGAGCGCTAGTTCCTCGTCGCGGAGCTCGCCGCCGTCGCGTTTCGTGCGAATAACGTCAGTAAATAACATGTAATTTCAGCCAAAGCCCCGAAGTGGCATTTCCGGTCCGCGTTGCAGCCAGTTGTTTGCCGGGTAATGACACTGTTGATCGATCACGTGCAGCGTGTAGGCGTGTCGCGATTTGTCGGAGTGATTGGCTCCGCTGAGATGCGGCATGCGCCCATCGAAAATCACCATCGTGCCTGCCTTCGCTTCAGCCGGTTGTTTGCGGTCTTCCGGCCACGGGGTGTCGTCGATTGTCTCGATGACGAAGCTGCCGTCATCGCGACGATAATTTCTCTGCTTCAGCGGCATTTTGTGTCCGCCCGGGATGAAGTGCATGCAACCGTTTTCCACAGTCGCGTCCTCGAGAGCAAACCAGAAGCCTATGCAGGACTCCGGCTCCGTGTAGATGAACGTCGAGTCCTGGTGGCAGATGACCTCGCCACCGATCCGCGGCGGCTTGAAGATATACATCGATTGCACGATGCCGGGCTGCTCGAAACCGAGACTCTTTGTGGCTGCCGCAAGCTCCGGCGTGCGGGAGAACGCGTCGAACACCGGGTCGAGGTCGTGCATGGCATGCCCCATCTTGTTCAGGCAATCCTGCTTCGGTTGCCGCAGCTCACCAGCGTCGTCGAACGCGCCATCTTCGAGGAAAAAACGGATTTTGTCGCCGGACTCGTAGAAGTAGCTGTCGTCGAGCTGCGTCTGTTTGATCGTCGAGAACACGTGCCGGACCGAGTGAGGATCGAACTCATCGACCAGCTGCAGCGCGCGCTCGCGCAGCCGGGCGCAAGCATCCACCGGTACGAAGTCCTCGAGAATGAGAACCCCGGCTGCCTTAAAATCCGCCAGCATCGCAGCGCTCAGGCTACCGCCCGGTGGCGCTTTGTAAACGGGAATCGAATCGAGTGTAATCACGTTGGTCCTATTCCAGACAGCCTGCAGGATACCGCAAAATTTCCGACATATTTCGTCACGCTCCAATGCACCACCAGATCAGCTGGGCTATACTTGCAGCAACAATAACCAGGCATCGACAACCAACAATAATCAGGGGATCATCATGAGGCAGATTCCGTATCTGAAGTCTCTTTTTGTTTCTTTTTCCGTTGTCGCACTCGCGACTGTACTTTTCCAGGCGCCTGTAGACGCGCAAACCACAACCTCAGCCATCCGTGTTGAGGTCACTGACGAATCGGGTAACGCCGTCGGCAACCTGCCCGTGGAAGTGACACACCTCCCGACAGGCCGCATACAGAGAACGACAACCGACAACAGCGGTGCAGTAGTCCTGAGGGGCCTCGCCGTGGGCGGACCTTACGAGGTAAAGGTTCCGCCGGGCGCTGCTTTCAGCGCAGAACGGGTGACCGATATCATTCTCAAACTCGACGAGACCCAGGTGGTTCCGCTCAACGCGCGATCCGCGACGCTCGAGGAGATCGTCGTGACCGCTGCAATGGTCGGTGAGGAACTGAGCGTCGGCGTCGGACGCGATTTCGATCGTAGAACCATCGACGGCACTGTGTCGCTGTCTCGCGATTTCGTCAGCACGCTCGCGACCGAGCCCACGATCCTCGTCGACAACAGCGTAGCGCGCGGCCCAGCAGTATCCCTGGCCGGCGCCAACTTCCGGTTCAACAGCGTCACCGTCGACGGAATTCCGCAAAACGACAACTTCGGACTCTCGAAGAACGCGTCTGCGACGCAGCGCACACCGATATCGATCGACGCGATCGAGGCACTGAGCGTCAATATCGCCCCATTCGACGTCAGGTACGGCAATTTTATCGGTGGCAATATCAACATCGTCACCAAGTCGGGAACGAACGACTTCGAAGGCAGCGCGTATTACTTCACAACTGACGACAGCCTTGCTGGTGACGAGACTGACGGCGTTAATCTCGCCATCGGTGATTTCAGCGAAGATTATTACGGTTTTACGTTTGGCGGCCCGATCGTACGGGACAAGCTGTTTTTCTTCGCCAACTATGAGAAATTCGAAACCACGCGACCATCCAACTCCCAGTCGCTTGACAATATCGCGGGCGTCACACAACAGGACATCGATGACTCAAGAGACGCACTGATTCGACTCTATGGATTTGATCCTGGTCCGTTCTCGGCCAGCGACGACGATCAGGACGAAAAGATTCTCCTTAAACTCGATTGGAACATCAATGACGACCATCGAGCTGTTGCGAGGTACCAGGTTGCGGAGGGCGACGTAATTTTCGACGACAAACCCGAGCTTGGCATACACCAGTCGAATCGCTACGACATCAACGAGAAACTGACGTCGTACTCGGCAGAGCTATTCTCGAACTGGACGGATCGCTTCTCGACCGAACTCAAGATTGGCTTCAAGGACATCGAGAACCGCCAGATCAGCAAGGACAGTAGCACTCCTGAATTTATGATCTTTTCGTTTGCGAACGGTGGCGAACTCAATGCAGGCGGCGACCGGTTCCGGCACGCCAACGAGCTTGACAACGAGTCACAGATCTTTCGCCTCAAGGGTGACTATCAACTCGGCGATCATCTGCTCACCGCAGGCTACGAACGCGAAACCTTCAAGGTCCGCAACCTGTTCCTGCCATTCTCGAGAGGAACGTTTCTTTTCGGACTTGTCCCCTCGGATTCGGTGGCAGGTACACCCTCCGATCTGGTTCCCTTTAACGTCGTTCTTTATGGAAACCAGAACAACGGGCAGGACGCTGAAGTCAACTTCGAGCTGGCAATCGACAGTTTCTATGTCCAGGACGAATGGACGCCGAACAGCGACTGGACGATTACGGCCGGCGTAAGATTCGACAGCTACAGCAACGACGATGTGGTTCCTCTCAACACTGCATATGCCGTCCGTAATGGCTTCTCGAACGAGGAGAACCTCGACGGCAAGGACCTCGTTTTGCCGCGCTTCGGTGTCAATTGGACGCCGACAGATCGCTTGACGCTAAGAGGCGGCTTGGGAATGTATGGTGGAGGCCAGCCACTAATTATCCTGTCGAACAGTTATGCCGGGAACGGCGTTACTCGTACGTTCATCATTCCATTCGAGGACACTGGTGGCGTCGATCCGGTCATCGATCAGGCCGTCGCAGATGCCTATGCAGCGTTGCCCAGCCCGACCGCCGCGGTTGACGCTCTGCAACAATTCATCAATGCCCCGGCGCCAGGTGACCCGAACCTGACGGACGTCGACGCGATCAGCCCCAACTTCGAGATACTCAGCACCTGGAAGTACAGCATCGGTGCCGAGTACATCTTCGGGGATGACTGGATCGTCAACGCAGATATCGTCCACTCCGATAACAACGATGCTTACAACATCTACGAAGGTCGACGCGTCCAGGTCGGCACGGCCCCTGACGGTCGCGCGATCTACGACTTCCCGGCCGGCGGCGATTACATCGTCACCAATACAGGACAGGGCAGTGGCACGGTATTCACGGCGAGTCTTTCCAAGACGTTCGATACCGACTTCGGCTTCTGGGACTTCAACGTTGGCTATGCCAACCAGGACGTCGAGGAAATTCGGTCATACAACCGCTTCATTAATTATGAGACATTCTCATTCGACGGGCAGACAGATCTGAACAATCCCCAAATCGGCCCATCTAAATATGAGGTCGAACATCGCGTCACGGCCAACCTGATTTGGCAAAAAGAGTTGTTCGGTGACAACACGACGACCGTCGGCCTGAACTATGCCGGTCGCTCGGGACGCCACTACTCGTACGTCTTTGGCAGTACAGGCCTGGCGTTTGGCGGTACCTTCCTGGCCGACTTCGGCAGCGAAGGCGAAACCCCCGGCGTACACCTCTTTTACGTGCCAACCGGTGTGGGTGATCCGCTGATCTCGCCGTTGACAGACCAGGCATTCCTCGCTGACCTCGACACATTTATTTCGAGCGAGGGTTGTCTGAATGGCGCACGGGGCGGAGTCGCGGGCCGAAACGCCTGTGAGACCGACTGGGTCAACATCCTGAGCCTGCGTCTGCAGCAGGAAATCAAGATCGGTGAAACGGCGCTGGATATATTCCTCGACATCGAGAATTTCGGTAACCTGATCAACAGCGATTGGGGACGCATCGACAGCTACACGGCGCCGTCGAACGTCGCCCCGGCCGAGGTTACGATCGATTCGGTGAACAACCAGTACATATTGACGCCCTTCCTGTCCTACCAGGGCACACCGGATACGATCGTCCCGCGGCCAGCGATCGCGACCATACCATCCGTGTATCGCATTCAGTTCGGCGTACGTTTCCGCTTCTGAACAGTCGACTCGATCTGTAGTACCTTTAGAGGGGCAGCTTAGGCTGCCCCTCTTGTCTTGGAAGAGAGAATGATACGAAAAGCAGTCCTCACCGCAGCCATCTGCCTGATCCTCGGCTGCACACCGGCGGAACAGGCGGCCGAGCCAGAAACCAATGCCATCGACCTGATCGTCACTGGCGACCACGTCGTGACCATGGACGCGGGGCTCACAGTCATTGCGAACGGCGCTGTTGCCATTGACGATGGCGTCATCATCGCGATCGGCCCGGCTGACGAGATCCTGTCGCAATATGCGGCGCTCGAGACGCTGTCCGGCGACGGCCGAGTCGTTATGCCCGGGCTCGTCAACGGCCACCAGCATGCCGCCATGACATTACTGCGCGGTCTCGCCGACGATCTCGCGCTCATGGACTGGCTGAACAACTACATGTTCCCGGCCGAGGTCGAATTCGTGGACGCCGAGTTCGTGCGCATCGGCACGGAACTCGCTTGCTGGGAGATGATCCGCGGCGGTACGACGACGTTCGTCGATATGTACTACTACCCCGACACGATCGCCCAGGTCATCGTCGATTGCGGCATGCGGGCGCTGATTTCCGCGACCGTGATCGACCAGCGCAGCCCGGACGCGGAAAGTGCGGGCGATTCGATCACCAAGGGCAGCGGCTTCATCGACCGCTGGAAAAACCGGCACCCGCGCATCACGCCGATCTTCGGCCCGCACGCGAACTACACGCTGAATGCCGAGCAGTTACGCCAAACTCGGGAAGCGGCACAGGAACTTGGCGTAGCGATCAGCATTCATGTCGCCGAATCGATGTTTGAATCGCAGTACTCGCAAGACACTTACGGCAAGACGAGTATCGAGATGCTCGACGAGATCGGCTTTTTCGACGGACTGACGATTGCAGCCCACGTAGTCTGGCCGACGGAAATCGAGATCCCGATTCTCAGGGACCGCAAGGTCGGCGTCATCCATAACCCGTCGTCCAATATGAAACTCGCCTCAGGAGTGGCGCCCGTGGCCGCCATGCTGGACGCCGGCGTGCGCGTCGGGCTTGGCACGGATGGCGCGGCGAGCAACAACGATCTCGACATGTGGGAGGAAATGCGACTGGCGGCATTCCTGCAGAAAGTCGACCGCATGGACCCCGAAGTGCTGCCGGCCACTACCGTGCTTGCGATGGCGACGACTGGCAGCGCCACGGCTATCGGCCTCGGCGATGAGATCGGCTCGCTCGAGGTCGGCAAGCGAGCAGATCTGATCCAGGTCGCTTTCGACGACGTACATCACGTGCCTACATTTGACGTGATGTCACACCTCGTCTACGTGACGGACGAGCAGGATGTCGCATCAGTCATAGTCGATGGCGTTGTACTGATGCGCGAGCGCGAGTTCCTGACGATCGACACCGACAAGGTTGCGGCGGAGGCGAATGCGCTGGGTGCCAGAATTCAGGCGGCGCTGGCTGAACGCAATACTGAATGACGGCGATACAAGACAGGATTCCGCACAACCACTGCTACGGCTGCGGCCCCGAGAACCCCGATGGCTTGCAGATCAAAAGCTACTGGGACGGCGAGGCGTCCGTCTGCACCTACGTGCCTCGTCCCGAGCAATGTGCCGGGCCAACCCAGTTCCTCTATGGCGGCACGATCGCCAGCGTCATCGACTGCCACTGCGTGTGTACGTCCATTGCCAATTACTATCAGCGCGACGGCTTTGAGGTGGGCGAAGGGCCGCCGATCTGGTGCGTCACGGGCGGACTGCAGGTCAGGTACCTGAAACCGACCCCGATCGACCAGGCAGTCGAGCTGCGCGCGACCATCAGAGAGTGTACGGACAGGAAGACGATTCTCGACTGTACGCTATCCTACGATGGTGTCGTTACGGCCGAAGGCGAAGTGGTTGCGATACGAGTGCCAGAAGATTGGCGCTCCAACGACGAGGACTGATCCATCGCGCGTGCGAGTTTCTCTGAAATCTGAGAACTGCGACACACTTTGCAGCGTGATGTCGCCACGAAGCGACGGATACTCCCTTGTTGCTCAAACACCTGTCTGATTAGCTACAACCTGGTTCATGAATCTGTTCCTGGTGCATTATGTCAGCCGCAAAATGGTCCGCCGCTTGGGCAATTATTGGTCTCTCAGCGTCAGCTTTCGCTGCTCCGTCCGATGCTGTCTCCCTGTCCCACCACGAAGCACTGCAACGACTGAATATTCAAAGTCAAAGCGTCAATGCCGAGCAAAAGCCTGGCGTCGCTGGCCCCGTTGATCTCAGTTTCGACGCGCTGGGCCGCACGTTCGAGCTGCAGCTGTCACCGAACAGTAACCTTTTAGCCGCTGCACGTAATGTGACGTCGGGCGTTGTGGTTCCCTATCGCGGACGGCTTGCCGGCGCACCGGGCTCCTGGGCACGCATCGTTATCGCCAATGGCGTACCGACCGGGATCATCTGGGACGGCAAGGAAATGTTCGCGATCGAGGGACCGCATGACAACATTGCCGGCTCCGACTCGACAATCATTTATCGCCTCGCGGACGCCTTTATCGCCCCAGGATCCATGACCTGCGGTACCGGCAGCAGCGAATTCAGCAATGCAGGAGCCGTTTACGAATCGCTTGTCGCGGAGCTCGGCGCAGCAGCAGAGGCTCAGGGTGCGGTATTAGAGATCAACATGGGCGCCATAGCGGACTTCGAGTTTTTTAGCGTACATGGCGCGAATTCACGCTCGGCGATTCTCGAACGCCTGAGCATCGTCGATGGTATTTATAGCCAGCAGCTCGGCGTACAGATCTTTGTGCCGGTCGTTGAAGTCTATTCGACGGACGCGGATGATCCCCTGATAAATACCACCGTGCCCAGCGACCTCCTTGCGGACCTCCGCATTCATCGCGCAAGTAATGCGGCCCAGAATGTCAACGGCCTGACCCACCTTTGGACCGGCAGGGACCTTGACGGCTCCACGGTTGGCATCGCCTTCATCGGCGCGCTTTGCGACACAAGCTTCGGCGCCGGCCTCAGTGAAGGCAACGGCGGCCCGACCTTCGACAGCCTGGTTGCCGCGCACGAAATCGGCCATAACTTCGGCGCACCGCATGACGGGGAACCGGGTTCGCTGTGCGAATCAGTAACCGGTGATTTCCTGATGGCTACCAGTCTCAATCAGTCCAATCGATTCTCCCAGTGCAGCATCGACCAGATGACACCCAATATCGCCGCCGCTCCATGCATCACGCCATTACCCACCGTAGACATGCGCACCAGCCTGAACGGTAGCAACCCCACTATTCTGCTCGGCAATACGGCCACAGTGACATTCGATTTCACGAACGCCGGCGCCACGCCGGCAACCAATGTCAACGCGACTATTACATTGCCCAACAACACCTTGCTGGTCTCTGCGGCTGCATCAGTTGGCAGCTGCACGGACGGCGGCGGATTCGTGGACTGCGCAATCGGCGCCGTTGACGGCTCTTCGACAGCGAGCGTAACACTGACATCCGACACGACCGCGGTTGGAATCGGCACCTTTGACGCTACCGTAACCGCTGACGTGGACGAAAGACCCACGAACAATCAGGAATCGGCGTTGCTAACCGTCAATCCTGCCGTCAACCTGGTTGTCAATGCGCTACCAGCCCGGCAAATTAACGTGGATCAGAGCACGACTGTTTCTACCACGCTCGACAACACGTCGATCCTGGATGCGACCGGCGTTACATTGAGCATATCGCTGTCCGCCGGCCTGCGTGCGGACAGTGCCAGCTGGTCCATCGGGACCTGCACTGTGGCTGCCAGCCAGGTCGACTGCGTGGCCGCGACGTTTGGCGCACAATCGAGTTCGACACTCAGTGTCGGTGTTACGGGGATTACTCAAGGCGGCAAGATTGTTGGCGTGTCGTTGTCTTCGAACGAGGCAGACGCCGATCCATCGAACAACAATGCCAATGCGACGGTCAACGTCGGGGTTGTCGAAGAAAGCGGCGGCGGTGCGACAGGTGTTCTGTTCCTGCTGCTACTTGGGCTGATGGGCCTGTTGGAGCGGTTCTGGAACCGCGATCAGTGTTCAGCGCAGGTTCGCGCTTCAAGAAGCGCTCCTACGAAATAAAGCTCGTTCCGTAGTCCATCGGCGCGAGGCCGAAGAACGTCGACAGGCTCTGGCCTATGTCGGCGAAACTCCCCCGCTTGCCAAGCGAACCAGGCTTGATGCCATTGCCGTAGGCCAGTACCGGAATGTGTTCGCGGGTGTGATCCGATCCCTCCCAGGTCGGATCGCAGCCGTGGTCGGCGGTGATGATCAGCATGTCGTCCGCGTTCATCACTTCCAGAAGCTCTGGCAATCTCGCATCGAAGTACTCCAGCGCCGCCGCATACCCGGGCACATCGCGACGGTGCCCGTAGAGCATGTCGAAGTCGACGAAATTCGTGAATATGATCGATCTGTCAGGCTCTTCCCGCAGCGCGTCCAGCGTTGCATCGAACAATGCAGCGTTGCCGCTCGCTTTGACCTTTTTCGTGATTCCCCGATGGGCATATATGTCGGCGATCTTGCCGATGCTGATGACTTCACCACCCGCTTCGACGAGCTTGTCCAGCACGGTCGGCTGGTGTGGTGGTGTTGTCAGGTCACGCCGGTTACTGGTGCGAACGTAGGTCTCCGGGCCGTCGCCGACAAATGGACGCGCAATTACGCGTCCGATGTTGTAGTCATCGACAAGCTCGCGGGCAATGTCGCAAAGGTCGTACAACCGTTGCAGCCCGAATGCTTGTTCGTGGGCCGCGATCTGAAACACACTGTCGGCAGACGTGTAGACGATCGGCTTGCCGCTTTTTACATGCTCGTCGCCGAGCTCGGCGATGATCGTCGTGCCTGATGAGTGACGGTTACCGAGCACGCCGGGCAGCCCTGCCCGCTCGATCAGCTTCTCCAGCAACTCGGGCGGAAACGTATCGGTCTTGTCGCTGAAATAGCCCCAATCGAACAACACGGGAACCCCGGCAATCTCCCAGTGGCCGCTCGGTGTGTCCTTACCGCTCGACAATTCCTCGGCGAAACCATAAGCACCGACAATTTCGACTCCGGTTTCCGCCCCGGCAGGATACTCCCCGGCACTCTCGCGCCCTGCCTCGAACAGACCAAGCCTCGCCAGGTTCGGCAACCGCAGCGGCCCTTCGTCAGAAGCAGCTCGCTCTCTGGCGATGTTGCCGAACGTATTCGAGCCCACATCGCCAAACCGTTCCGCATCGGCCGTCGCACCGACGCCAAACGAATCCATTACCAGAATAATCGCGCGTCCCATAGACCAACTCTAACATCACCATCGACAGGCAGCGAACGGCAAGAAGCAGGCATGCACCACCGTATTCACTTGTCTGGATTCGCACACATTTGATCGTCGGGAATCGGGGTGAATACTGGAAATCCGACCCCGATGAGGCCATGCTTTGTACAGCAAGCGGAGTGAACCCCGCCAGGTTGGAACAATCGATGGACAACGTAAGGCGCATCAAACGGAGAAGATCGGCCGTAATTGCGGTCCTGGCAGCAGCGTTGCTGACAGTTGGCTGCGCATCTCAGGGTGGCGTCAGTGAAAGCAACGTTCAACCCGTGAGTTGTCCAAAAAACATGACAATGCGGTGTTTCAAGCGCACGGCTGAAACTGAGGAATGCAGCTGTGTCTCGCGGCAAAAGATAGAGAACCTGCTGGAATAAGTAATCGGAATTCTGGTCGTTCACCGACTCCAGCAGGTTTTTCGGTAGTTGCCGCGCTCCGGGGTTGTCAAAACGACAAAGCCACTCCGAAGAGTGGCCCTGTCGTCACAGATCTTGTTGCTTGCAGAATAGCTTACGGAGTCATCAGCTCGACCCAGTCGTCCATTACACTGATGCTGCAGCCGTATTTGCTAAGCCCGTTTCCTAAACCCTGGGCCTCGATGATCTGTTCGCACGAGCAACCGGCGGTATCGGCGGTGCTGTAGCTCCGATTCGGCCCATTGCCTTTGCCCTTCGTCACCGTGTCGAACTCAAAATCATCATCGGTCAGCGCCCAGTGGTTGGGCTTCAGCGGCCCCGAGGTCGGCACTGATTCCGGAATCGCCGTTGCGGGACAGTTGTCCACCAAGTCGATCACTCCATCGTCGTCACTGTCGTGGAAAAGCCCAACCAGTAGCGGATCGTGGTCCGAGGAACGGAATTCATCGGGGTTGAAGAGTGCCGGCTGGTTGAAGTCGTTGTAGTCGAGCGCCCGCGGCTCGTCCGCGTTGATATGCCAGACTGCCGCGCCGGTCACGTGCGACATCATGCTGGGACTCGACAACGCGTGATCCAGAGAGCCCGACTCGCTAAAGAAGTTGAACGAGTAGGCTCCGTCCGCGACGCCTGTACCAATGAGCAGCTCGATGAGGTCGATGTAACCGGCCGCCTCGATCGTGGTAACCGGATCCTCCTGGGAATAGGCGTTCAGATCGCCGATGATCAGAAAATCGTCGGAGCTGCTCCCCGTTGGATCAGTGGCGAGCCAGCCCACCAGCGCTGTGGCGGCGTCAGTGCGAACGCCACTACAGTTACCCTGACCGTCGCCTATATCGGGATCGCCAACGTCGTTGCAGTTGGAACCCTTCGACTTCAAGTGATTGACGGCGACGGTAAACACCGCCCCACTCGTATTCTCAGAGAAGCTCTGGGCCAACACCGGCCGATTCTTTTCGTCGAGGAACAACGGATCCACCGAGGAATCGAGCACCGCAAACGGGCCAACAGGCGTAACCGATGCTGGCTGGTAGATCAGTCCAACGCGGATCGCATCTGTACCGATGGGTCCGGTTGCAAGATGCATATAGGTACCGGCTCCGGACACGGCGTTTAGCCCTGCCACCAGATCGGAGATCGGAAAATCGGTTGCATTATTCTCGATCTCGATCACCCCGACAACGTGAGCGTCCAATGTCGTGATCGCGGTTACCAATTTGTCGCGCTGCTGCGCGAACTCGAGCGGATTGTCGGCGCCCCGGCACCCCTGGTTGCCGAGCGGGCCACAGTTCGGCCCCGAGTCGTCCAACGTAGTGAAGTAGTTCAAGACATTGAACGGCGCCACTCGAACTGCGCCACCAACACCCGGAGGATCAGATCGCGTGTTTTCCCGGGTGAACTCAACATCACCGACCGGATGCAACTCATAAGCTCCGAACGAGAAGCTCAGTACTGCCGTCAGGTCCTCGACGGTGTCGCCTGTGCGGAGCGTACCGCCTGCGCCGATGTAAGGCGGCAGAGGCAATGGATTCTGCACGTTGCTACCGTCGTCCAGCTGAATCCGACTGCGGTTATTGAGGTCCGACACCGCCAGGGCCGGGGCGCCAGGCGCCGCTACATTGGTCGGATTGTCCAGCGGCGCGCCGATCGACAGGTCAACCTCGCCGAAGCGACCCTGGTTGAAGTTGCCGGAAACATACAAGGTTTGGGGGAAGCTGACCAACATACCTTCGGTTGCCTCGAAGTCGTCCACGGTCAATACCGGCAGCACCACCGTCGACGCGGTCGCCGTGCCGGTCACGTTGCAATCGGTCACTGCCTCCACGTTATTAATCTGGGTGAGACCGCTGAACTCGGTTACCGACCCACGTACTCTGACCAGGTCGTTCGGATCGAGCGCCACTGTGGTGGCCGGGTCGAAGACGAAGATGCCCTCCGACGTCAACGCGTCGGCGTCCGCGTCAGCGTCCTCTTCCTGCACGAAGAACCCTCTCAAGGCACCAGACCCCTGGAAGTCGCCGACGACCACACCTTCGATCTCGCGGATACTGCCGAGGTCAGTGCTGGAAAGTCCGCTCCCCTGGATGTCGTGAATCGGTGTGGCCGGGTCGCCACAGGCCCCGAGTGGGTCGGTCGGCCCGGTGATGTCGACGTTGACGGCGTTGGGCGTGTTCTCGGCCTCGCCGGCGGTAGGCGAGCCTGGGAAGCCCGGGAAACCGAAGCCGTCGAAGTCATTTCGCACCCAGTCGGCAATCGTGTCGGAATCGGTGCCGTTGGGGATGCGCGATGCGCCTCCGGCGCCGAATGGGTTGCCGTCGAAGAAAGCGGCCAGAACCGTCGACGAGTAGGTCTTGTCGGTACCACCCCCGTCGCTGGTCGCGACGTCGTCGACGATCCGCGTCCACGGTGTCGAGTCGAGTATGCCGTCATTGTTGGTGTCGAGGTCGCTGCCCTTGCTGCCGGAGAAGTTCTCCACCAGCAGGATCGTAATCGTGCCGTTCTCCATGTCCTCAGAGTCGATCCAGTAGCCGCCCCCGTTTGTGGTCCCGACTGGTAGGACGGCGTCGATGACGCCGGCTCCGCTGCTGTCGCCCTCGATCTCGAGGACGGTGAAGGCCGAGTAGTCGGTATTCGCGTCACCGAGCACCTCGACGAAAGCCTCAGAATCAGAACCCGTGTGATTGGCCACGAACTCGTTGATAACCGGGTCGCGCGGGCCAGTGGCGCAGCTTACCGAGTGGCTGCCCAGTCCGTCGAACGTGTTTTGAGCGAAGATATCCCACTCGACAGAGGCGTCGAACGCATCGCTGAAATTGGTATCGCCAGCGCACACAGAGACCTTGCGACGCAGCGTGTCGTTTTGACCGCCGCCCGGCCACTGGGACCCAGGATCCACGGCCAGCTGGCCAAACGAGTCCACGATAACGCCGCCCTTGCGAAGAACCAGGCCATCATCGCCGTTGAAATTGATGACCGAGCTAACGGTCGCGTCCGCCTGGTCCTGAATCGCTGCAACCGCACTCCCGTGCGCCAACACATAGACATCGCCATCAGCGATCGTCCCGGAAAGTGCCACCGACTGACTGACATTGGGATTTCCATTGCTGTGGAGCTCGAGGGTGTAGACACCCGCCGCGAGGTCGACAGGGCCGCCAGTGCCGTTGTAGATCTCGACCGCCTTGTTGAAGGAGCTGCCTTCGATGTACTCGGAGAAAAACAGCTCGCTGGTTGCCGCGCTCGCCGTATTTGCCAACGTCAAAATTGCCGTCACTACAAGAATCTTATTTCTCATTGTTTTCCCCAGAAATCGTTGGGAGCGACTTCTCTTTGTTATGTTAAGTTCTTAGGATTTTTGCTTTATTTCGTTTCGCTATTTTTACTCCCTTGACCCGGTGATTGCCAATACTTGAGCGAACAAGTTTGCGCGGACGTTTTGCGAAACGGCAGACGTTTATTTTCGAAGGACTTTTTTGAAAACGAAACTGCAATTGAATGTCGCTACGTCTGGAATCGTCAATTTTTCCCGCACTATGAGAGGCAGCAAACGCTACGCATTTTTTCCGGGTGCGCAATTCGGCACTATCCGTACCAGAGATATGCCCGCATCGGTGGGTAGCGGGCATGCCAGACCGTGGTGTTGGCGTGACTAGTGGTGCGGCGTGGCCTGCGGTTCGAAAGTGCTCTCGCCGAAAGAATCGATGCGTGTGCCTTCTGTATATCCACCTTCCAGCGCCATCAGCCAGATGAGCACGAGAATCGCGACGGGGGGGCCGAGTATCGCGAGCTTCAAGGCCATCCTTTCCCACTGCATGTGCATGAAGATGAAAATGATGAACCCGGCTTTGACGAACATGAAGGTCAGGATCAGTGTCGGCCGCATCGGGCCGTGGATGTTCATGTAATCCACCATGTAGGAGAAGAAACTGACGACGAACAGCAGCAGCCAGATCCACAGGTAGATTTTTATGGGGTGTTGTTGTCCTTCTTCGAGTGCCATTGGACGTCCCTTACCAGAGATAGAAAAACGCGAAGATGAATACCCAGACGAGGTCGACGAAGTGCCAGTAAAGGCCGGCGATCTCGACGATCTCGTAGTTGCCGCCGCGCCGCTCGTACACGCCCGATCGTACTCGGAAAGCAACCCACAACAGGTATATGACACCGGCCGACACGTGCATGCCGTGGAAGCCTGTGATCATGAAGAAACTCGAACCGAATTGCGCCGCGCCCATCGGATTGCTCCAGGGACGCACGCCCTCTTCGACGATGAGCTTGGTCCACTCGAAGGCCTGCATGCCGACGAAAGATGCGCCCAGCAGCGCTGTTGCGACGAGCAGCCAGAATGCTTTTTTTCTGTCGGCGCGATAACCCATGTTGACGGCCATCGCCATCGTGCCCGAGGACGTAATCAGGATCATTGTCATGATGGCGATCAATATCAGCGGAATCGGGTCGCCACCGAATGAAAGCGCGAACACTTCACTCGGCACCGGCCACGGGTCCGTCGTCGTGATGCGTACCGACATATAGGAGACGAGGAAGCAACTGAAGATGAAGGTGTCACTCAGAAGGAAGATCCACATCATCGCCTTGCCCCAAGGGACGCCGAATACCTGCTTGTCCCGTGAGAAGTCGCCGGCGACGCCCTCGAGACCAGGTGCCTGCGCCACGCTATCCATCACTGCTTCAGACATAGATCAAGATCCTTGTTTGTCAGGTCGATAACAGCAAACCGAACATCACCAGCCACACGAGCAGCAGGAAATGCCAGTAAACAGTACAAAGCACGACGCTCTCGCGGACTGAATCCGGTGGGGCACCGTTGAGGACGCGAACCGTCGCGCGTGCCCACACATACAATCCACCGAGAATGTGCACGGCGTGCGCTACGGTCAGCAAATAAAAGAACGCGTTCGCCGGATTGCTCGAAATGTAATGCCCCGACGCCGACAGCATGCGCCACGCGATGAACTGCCCGGCGAGAAACGCAAACGTCAGAAATCCCGCCATGATGAGGCCCGGCTTCAGCCTCGAGACCCGGCCGGCCATGGCACCGTTACGGGTCCACTGGAACGTGAGACTCGCGAGCAGCAACATGCCGGTGTTCACCCACAGTAGCTGCGGCTCGTTCAACGCCACCCAGTCGCCATAGTCCATACGCAGGCCGTAGGCGCTCATGATCAGTGCGAAAAACGAGGTTACAACGGCGAGTAAGGTTGTCAGCGCGACAGCCTTGGGGTTTGCGCCCATGGGCGCCTGATTGGCAGTCTCGTCGACCGGCTCGGCCACCCATGGCTGCACGTTAAACGTGTGCTTGAGCAACCACCCGAGCAGGGCGGCCAGCATGACAGCGAGGACGAGGAGGATAAATTCCATTAGTGCTCGACTCCGTGATCGCGCCCGGCGGGTGCTTCAGCCGGCGGCACGGTCTGTGGAATGAAGTCCTCCGGATAGCCCGGTACGCTGTAATCGTAAGCCCAGCGATGCACTTCGGGCAGATCATGGCCCCAGTTGCCGTGCTTCGGCGGCGTATCCGGCGTCTGCCACTCGAGCGTTGTGGCGCCCCAGGGGTTCGGGTCCGCTTTCTTGCCGTTCTTGAGGCTCCAGATCATGTTGATGAAAAACAGGATCTGGGTCGCCGCGACGAACAGTGCCGACATCGTGATCCAGGCGTTCAGATCTTGCGCAGACTCGGGCAGGAACTCCGTGTTGCCCATCGCGAAATAGCGCCGCGGTACGCCCTGGAAACCGAGGTAGTGCATCGGCAGGTAAATCAGGTAAGTGCCGAGGAAGGTCATCCAGAAGTGCCACTTGCCGAGCGTGTCGTTGTACATCTTGCCCGTGATCTTCGGGAACCAGTGATAGATGGCGCCGAACACCACGAGAATCGGCGACACGCCCATCACCATGTGGAAATGGGCGACAACAAAGTAGGTGTCCGACAGCGGCAAATCGATCGTGACGTTACCCAGGAAAAGGCCCGTAAGTCCACCGTGGAGGAACGTAAATATGAAGCCAATCGCAAACAGCATCGGCACCCTGAGATGAATGTTGCCCTCCCACAACGTCAGTACCCAGTTATAAACCTTGATCGCCGTCGGCACGGCGATGATGAGTGTCGTCGTTGCAAAGAAGAAACCGAAGTACGGGTTCATGCCGCTGACGTACATATGGTGCGCCCAGACGATGAAGCTCAGGCCGCCAATTGCGACGATGGCCCAGACCATCATGCGATAGCCGAATATGTTCTTCCGCGCGTGCGTGCTCAGAAGGTCCGACACGATGCCGAATGCCGGCAAGGCCACAATGTAGACCTCGGGATGGCCGAAGAACCAAAACAGGTGCTGGAACAGGATCGGGCTGCCACCCGTGTGTCCCGGATCGGTGCCCATCGAGCTGATAGCCGGCATGAAGAAACTCGTCATGATGGTCTTGTCGAGGATCATCATGATGGCGCTCACCAGCAGGGCCGGAAATGCGAGCAGGCCGAGAACAGTCGCCATGAAAATGCCCCAGACCGATAGCGGCATGCGCATCAGCGTCATGCCACGACAACGTGCCTGCAGCACCGTCGTCACGTAATTCAGGCCGCCCATCGTGAACGCGATGATGAATACGCCGAGCGAACCGAGCATCAACAGAATACCGAGGTCGATTCCGGGCGTGCCCGGCATGATTGCCTGCGGCGGATACAGCGTCCATCCCGCACCGGTCGAACCACCCTCGACGAAGAAACTCGTTAACAGGATGATGACCGACAGCAGGTATACCCAGTAGCTGAGCATGTTCATGTACGGGAACACCATGTCGCGCGAACCGCACATCAACGGGATCAGATAATTACCGAAGCCGCCGAGAAACAGTGCAGTCAACAGGTAGATCACCATGATCATCCCGTGCATCGTGACGAACTGGTAGTAATTCTCCGGGTTGATGAAGGAGAAAGAGTCCGGGAAGCCGAGCTGCAAGCGCATCATTGCGGACAGGATCAGGGCGATAACGCCGACGAAGATCGCCGTGATGCCGTACTGCACCGCGATGACCTTGTGGTCCTGGCTCCAGATGTACTTGGTAATGAACGTTTGCGGATCGTGATGTTCGATTTCGTGATCGCGATCGGCGATTGAAACGTAGGCCATCCGGATAAGCTCCTAGAGAGTGTTGATGTAGGCGACGAGGTCGTTGATCGCCTGATCGTCCTGCAGGATGCGGCCCATGAAGCCCATCTGCATGCCGTAAAAATCGTTCACGTGTGAACCGCGAACACCGTCCCTGAAATTCTGCAGTTGCCGGGCAAGGTACCAATCCGTCATACCGGCGGCACGCGGTGCGTTTAGTGCCTGCACGCCCATGCCATCCGCGCCGTGACAGTAGGCGCACACCCGGTACAGTCGTGCACCGTTTTCAACGTCGCCGTCGATCGTCTTCGGTGCCGGCTCGTCCGGAAACGACCGGATATGCGCGACGACATCGGCGATCGCGGCATCGTCCACAAGCGAATTCGCCATCGGCGCCATTGTCCTGCCATACAGATCGTCCTGGTGCGTACCCCGCAATCCGGCCTTGTAGTTTTCGAGCTGGCGCCGCAGATACCACTCGCTTTGACCGGACAGTTTGGGCGCATTCAGCGCAACGAGGCCTTCACCCTGCTGCCCATGGCAACTGGCACAAACCAGATACCGCGATGCGCCGGCCGCCGCATTTCCGGCTTGCCGGTTCAAGGTATCGGCATAGGTCGGATGCCCCGCGAGCCAGGATTCGAACTCACCCTGCTCCGTCACCGTGACAGCGCCGCGCATTGTGTGATGTGCAATACCGCAAAGTTCCTCACACAGCACTTCGAAACGGCCGGTTTTCGTGGGTGTCAGCCAGAGAAACGTCTGCATCCCCGGAATCAGGTCCATCTTCACGCGAAACTGTGCGACAGCGAAATCGTGCAATACGTCTTTCGAGCGCAGCAGGAACTTCACCGGACGGTCGACCGGAACACGTACCTCCGGGTTGAAAATCAGGATGTCATCCTGACCGTTCGGGTCTGCGTTCACCATGCCGAACGGATTGTCCATCGTTATGAGTTCTGCCCGCACCTCCCCGAACTTGCCATCGGCGCCCGGGAATCGATACGACCAGTGCCACTGCTGGCCCACGGCTTCGACCTCGTGCGCATCCTCCGGGACGTTGACGAACTTCGCCCACACGAGCAGTCCGGGCGTCAGCATCGCGACAACACCAATCGCCGTCAGCAAGGTCAGCCAGGATTCGAGTTTCTTGTTCTCGGGCTCGTACTTGGCTCGCAAGCCCTTTTTGTGTCGAAACTTGATGACGCACACAGCCATGAACACATTGACCGCAACGAAAACGACACCAGTGACCCACAGCGTGATGTCGACCGTAAAATCGACCATGCCCCAGTTCGAGGCTAGCGGCGTAAAAGTCCAGGGGCTAAGAAGGTGAAAAAGGAGGGAACCGACAACGAGCAGGATCAATACAACAGCTAGAGGCATATTTTATGCATCCTTCAGGTGACCTTCGCAATTTGCTGCCGACAGTGACGGGGGCCCCGCCGGTCTGGTTTTCGATTTCAGTTCGCCGCCGATGAGCCGCAACCCCCGTATACGATCTTTTTGTCCCGTTGGGCAAACTGACCCCGCCACCGAGGATAGTGGAATCAGTAGCGGATTTCCACAATTGACAAACGCGAAAAGGGCTTCAGAAGTCGATCTCGACGTCTTCTCGAACCGCCATTTCAGCCCTCCTGAAATCGGCCTGCAGATTCGCCAGTTCCTCGGCAAGCGGGCTTGTCAGCATGGCCGCTTCAACGTTCAAATTGAGGTCGGGGATGACGATTTGCTGCACTGCATTGACGGCGACGGGCTCGGAAACCGGACCGGTTCGATCCAGGTTGAGCAGCGCAATCACCACCAGCGCCACGGCCGCGCCGGTCAGGCTGCTCGCCCACCATAGTGAAAATGGCCGCGACGAGCGTGGCACGGCTTTCGGCCGCTCGGGCGAAACATTGTGCAGGGACACACGGATTCGATGGTCGAGCTCCGCTGAGACCTGCGCGTCGATATCGGCTGCGTCTTCGCGCAGTCTTGTAGCGAGTTTATCCATAAGATTCACTTCCGGTTTTGTGGGCCTCGTTATTCAATTCGGCTTCGAGTGCCCGGCGGCCCCGCAGCAGATTGACCTTGGTCCAGGACGAGGAGCGTTCGAGCACGGCGGCAATGTCCTTGACAGACATGTCTTCGACGTAACGCAGCCACATGGCAGCGAATACCTCATCCGACAGCAGCCGCTTCGCACTGCGCCAGAGATTGTCGCGTTCGGACTGTGAAATGCAGTACGTCAGTGGATCGCTTTCCTCGTCTCGCAATTCGCCAAGCTCGGCGATATTCGCCGGCCTCAGCCTGGCGGCGTTGCGAATCGCGATCCGGTACAACCAGGTGCTGAAACGCCATTGCGGATTGTAGGTCGCGATGTAGCGATACGCATTGATGAACGTATCCTGCAGCGCGTCTTCAGCATCGGCATAACTGCCACAGCGTGTCATCAGGAAGCGGAACAGTCGCTCGCGATAACGCTGGATGAGTTCCGTGAACGCCTCCACGGATCCGCCCTTGGCGGCATCGATCAGTTTTAGTTCATCGCTCACGTCGTGAGGCCGCCCCGTTTCATAGCGCCCTAGTCGTCGAGTACCGCTACGACCGCCTCCGGGTCCATCGAGACGCTAATCTTAAGTATCGAGCCATCGACGTCGACGCTCGTGCCCTGCAGGAATTGCGCAACGTCCGGGTTCATGTCATCGCTGAACATCGTGAGGCTGATGAGCCCGCGCACGATACTGGCTAGCGACTCCGCCATCTCAGGCTGCTTTGCGATCAGTTGGGTTTCCACGGCGATTTTGCCGGCGACGTCCGCAATCATCACGGCCACCTGCTCGGTATTTCTGAGAATGTTCGACTCCCAGCCGCCGTCACCGTCATCTTCGATCTGGTCGGCGTGCATGCCCGCCTGGATCAGGCTCTTTTCCGCGCTCAGGACGATCAGAGTACCGCTAGCGGTGTCGCGGCGCGGCAGCTTGCCCTTGCTCTCCAGCAACGACTCCATTTTCTCGCGAGTCGATGTTGCGAGGATGCGATTCTTGATCGCGAATGTGAAATAGACGCCGTTATCGAATGAGTCGATGTTGATATTGCCGTTATCGCCGTCTCCCTGTGCGAAGTAAAAGGTCTTGCCCTTGTGTTGCAGGGTCTCGAGGGACTCGGCACCGGCAGCCATCGCGAGCAGCTTGTCCTGGCTTTCCTGACTGATCTTGCCTTCGATCAGTACGACCGCGCCACTTTCCTCGGCGGAGAAAGCCGTGATCCTGTCCGCTTCCTTGTCGAGGTCGATTCCGGCATCGTCGCGGACGTCATCGAACGCTTCCCTCTGCAACCAGCCATAAATGTGTTTGCCGGCATCAGATGTGCGCATCTGCTCGAAATCGGCGTGGAAATACCAGGTCGACGAAGCCGGCACACCGTCGGCAGATAGCTCCGCGCCTGCGAATCCGGGCAAAGCCAGCAACAGTGCGATCAGCAGCAGTCTCGAAATGGGCATGGTTGCGTTCCTTTTCGTGCGGGATATGCAGACTTATAGCGCCGTCCCGGGCAAAAGGTTACAGCATCGAAAGTCCGGTTCGACCCTACTTTCTCCCGGTGAGGCGGCTGACGATGACGGTAGCAAGCGCTCCGACCATAAAGCCGGGGATCGCCTCGTAAAGCCCGTAGGCGCCTTCTTTGAAGAACTGGACCCAGATGACGCTCGTCAGGAAGCCGCCCAGCATGCCGGCTGCCACGCCCGCGGCAGTTGTCCGCTTGTCGAACAACAAGGCCAGCACCACGGGTCCGAAAGCCGCACCGAGTCCGGACCAGGAGAACAGCACGAACCAGAAGATCAACTTGTTCTCGGCCATGAACAACGCGACCAGAACGGCAATGATGCCGATGACAATTGTGACGAACTTGCCGTAACCGGCCAGCGTCTTGTCGCTCTTTGTGCTGCCGACGATTTTTTGCATCGTGTCGCGAACGATTGCTGATGACGCGAGCAGCAACAGTGAATCGACAGTCGACATGATGGCCGACAAGACGATGACGAACAGCACGCCTGTCAGTAGCGGCGGAAACAACTCGCTCGCCAGTGTTGGAAACACCTGTTCGCGATCCGCGAGCTCGGGAAACAGCGCGCGCCCGGCAATGCCGGCGGTCACTGCGCCCATGAGGAATATGAACAATACGACGATCGAAACCCACCGCGCCTTCCTGAGCTCGTCGTCATCCCGGGCGGACATGTACCGAATGAGTAACTGCGGCACACCGAGAAACGGCAAGCCAATCGCCGCGAGACTCACTACAGCGATCAGACCCGCGGCACTGCCGTCCAGCCTGGCGAACATATTCATGAATTCGGGGTCAATTTTGTCCAGCGTACTTACAACGCCACCCCAGCCACCCGCCGCTTGCACCGCAACGATCGGGACGACCATCAGCCCGGCGAGCATGAGCACTCCCTGCACCACGTCCGTATAGGACACGGCCTTGTAGCCACCCACAAACGTGTAACTGATGATGATAACGGCGCCGACGATGACGCCGAGCCGGTAGTCGAGGTCTATGAAACCACTGAATGCCTTGCCTGTAGCAACCATCTGTGCGGAAACGTAGGTCGTCACCATCACGACAATAATGACGACGGCAATCGCACGAATGATGTGAAGGCGATCGGCAAATTTCGCCGACAGCACGTCCGGTACCGTAATCGATTCTGTGTCATCGCCGAGGCGCTTAAGGCGACGGGAGATCAGCCCCCAGGAAAGTCCGATGCCGATCATCTCGCCGACAATGACCCAGTAGGCATGTGCACCGTACGCATAGCCCATGCCGGTCAACCCGAGGAGCAACCAGCCGCTTTCACCTGTAGCGTTGGTGCTGAATGCAACGACCCAATACGGCAGTTTTTTGCCGGCCAGGTAGAAGCCCTTTAGAGAATGAGTTTCGTTGCGGCTCCAGATCGCGAGCGCCGCCAGTATCGCGAGGTATCCGACGAGTACGGCGACAGTGACCGTCATTCCTGCTTATCGGGTGCGACTGGCTTCGAAATGCGTCCTGCGATGATTCCTGCGACAAGCAGGAATATACCTATTCCAAACAGATATTCAGGCCAGGAGCGTGTCACACCACAATAAAAAATGAGCGCGATATTCACGATCTGGAAAACGTTGATGAACTTGCTGTCGCGTAGTACGGCTTTGGGAAAGCGAATCCGTGAAATCATCAGGATCGCGAGCACGAATAACAGTACCGGCAGATAGAGGTTGAGCGGCATGCCGATCGCGATTGGCTGGTGATACAACAACACCAGAACCAACGATGACAACATACCCCCGCCGGCTGCCGTTATCGGCACGCCGGCGAACCAGCCGTGCTCCGGCTTCGAAGTCGGCAGATTGAATCGCGCAAGTCGCATGGCACCTGCGAGTGCGAAAATTCCCGACGCAACGGCCAGCACCCAGAACTGCCCGCTGTTGTACTCAATGCCACCGAGCTGCATGCCGGCATTCAATACGAGGATCGCGGGCGCCACGCCGAACGCGACCAGGTCGGCCATCGAATCGAACTCCGCGCCGAAACTCGACGTCGCTTTGAGAATGCGTGCCGCCACGCCATCCATCGTATCCAGCAAGCCGCACCATACGATCATCCATGCCGCGAGCTCGAGGTATTCCAGGCCGCCGAGCTGTGTCGTGACGATCGATGCAACGCCCAACAGCAGACTGAGCGCCGTGAAGCTGTTGGGAATCGTATAGCGGAGTATGTTATTCAAGAGGGGCGCACACCCATGCAGCCTGAACCTCGCACATTCTGCATTTCGGCGCCGAGTTTAGCCAGCGCGGACAGCTAATTAGCCACCATATGGATAGCGGAAATTCATACCCCCGCCGCTGCCCGTGATGCCGATCGGCCCGCGCGGCAAAACCAGCTGCATGCGCTGACCATCGCGTTCAATGTCCACGATGACATCTTCGCCGGGAGCACCGTCGAATGCTGACGACTTCAACTCGGCCATATTGAAGACGCGGTTGCCATCGTAGCTCACGATCTGGTCACCTGGCCGTAGCCCGGCCCGGTTTGCCGGCGACGAGCTGATCACCTCGCGTACCGTCACTGCGGCCTGGTTACCGTTTGCTCTCAGGTACTTCTCGAATTCGGCATCGCCGAGTTGGTCCCGAAGTGTAGCCTGGTAATTGTAGGCCTGGTTCCAGGGGTTGATGTCCGTGCCGTCTCGCTGCGCGGCATATTCCGCCTGCAGCAAATCCATGCGGACCTGATCTTCTATTTGCAGTATCTGGTTGGCCCTGGCCTCAGTGAAGCCACCGTTGACCAGCCGGCTGTTGCGCAGTTGCGAATAATTGCGCATTCCACGCCTCGACGCTCTGGCGCTCGATTCCGGCGCCTGCTGAGCCTCTTCATGCCCTTGCCCCCTCTCCGCGATTTGTTGCAATAGCGTCTGCAATTCCGGGACGTCGATACGCTCCAGATCGACGAACAGTTCCTGCAATTGCTCTTCGATTATCAGTCGCGCATCACGTTCCTGGGCGATGATGCGCTCGAGCGCGTCGATGCGATCCGCCATCGGCGCATCGGCATTGACGTATTCCATGTCGTCACGGCTGCCGCTGCCCGATGTTTCCGGCTGTGATGCCCATGTCGTCCACGCACCCGCCGCGAATCCGGCAACAAGACTGAGAATGATGACAATCAGTGTTTTGTTCATCGGGAAATCCCCTCGTGCGACACGTGCCGCAGTTTATTGGAACGGCGTCGTGATTCGTGGTTCCCGCGGAATACCGCAGAACGATTATCCCAGACACTGACATCCGGGGTCGATGTATGGTCTGATTGCCGCTCTGTCCAGCGACCGGAATTTACCGTGATACGTAACATATTGATTTATCTTTCGTTTATTTTGCTGTTGTGGGGCTGTTCGAGCGAGTCTCCCGAAGATCCCGGCGTGGTCGTGGAGCGCATCGCCAATGAATTCAATCACGGCTACTTCTCGCAATTCCCTGAAGAAGTCTACGAAGTCGGCTACCCGGACGCGCCCAAGGACCGCTTCGGTGACCACAGTGCCAGGGCAATCGCCGCCTGGGATGCGAAAGTCGACGGCTGGATCGAGGCGCTCGACGCCATCGATCTCGTGTCCCTCGCGGGTACACCGGCAGCGGTTACCTACGTATTCGCCCGGGAGCGTTTGCAGGCGCTCGTCGACAGGCGCGTTTGCCGCATGCAGCTGTGGAATATCAGCCCGACCTGGACCGGCTGGCAGTACATGGTCGTGTCGACGCTTGCCGTTCAGCCTGTCGACACCGAACAACAACGCGCAGAGGCCCTCAGACTTGCGGCAGACGTCGAGCGCTTCGTACAAACCGACATCACCAATCTGCGCAAAGGGCAGGACCAGGGCTATCTTGCACCCGTCAGTAATGTCTCGGCCGTCGTCGAGCAGATTAGCGCTCTGATCGACTCACCCGTCGAAGACTCGCCGTTCATGAGTCCGGCAACTCGCTCCGCCGACGACGCCTTCAGCTCTGCCTACCGCGAAATTTACGAAGCCAGGATCCGGCCGGCGTTAATCGCTTATCGCGACTTTCTGCAAAGTGACTACGAGGGTCGCGAAGCCATCGGAGTCGCAGCGAATCACGATGGCGCTGACTGTTACGCGGCATCCGCACGCTACTGGTCGTCAATCAGCATGGACCCCGTGGACATTCATCGCAGAGGCCTGTCGGAGATGTCGCGCATACAGACCGAGATGCTGGAGATCGCGCATGAATCGTTCGGCACCGACGACCTGAGGACTCTGCTCGAGGAATTGCGCACCAAGCCCGAGTACACGTTCGAAACGGATCAGGCCGTTCTGGAGTACGTCAATGCTGCTGTCGAACGCGGCCGGATCGCCGTCGCCGACTGGTTCGGCACTGTTCCCGACGCGGAACTCATCGTGAAGCCGTCGCCCGCCTACGAGAAGGACTCGGGCGGTGGATTCTATTCGTCCGGTACCGCGGACGGCAGCCGCCCGGGTATCTACCAGGTCGGCACCTATAATCCGCAAGGGATCAGTCGTGCCGGCCAGGAATCCACCGCATTCCATGAAAGCTGGCCCGGGCATCACATGCAGGGTTCCATCGCACTGTTCAACGAGGACCTGCACCCGATCCTGCAATACATGTTCATATCGGGCTCTGGCGAAGGCTGGGCCCTGTACACGGAACGCCTCGCTGACGAGATGGGGCTGTATTCGGATGACGTCGCTCGCATGGGCATGCTGTCGAACGAGGCCTATCGCGCCGCGCGGCTCGTCGTCGATCCGGGCGTTCACGTCATGGGCTGGACGCGCGAGCAGGCAATTGACTACATGCTCGACAACACCGCCGAAGGCTACGACTCGGTATCGTCCGAGGTTGATCGCTATGCGGCCGTGCCGGGGCAAGCCACGTCCTACCTGCTCGGCAGCCTGGAGATCCAGCGACTACGTGCGAACGCCGAGAGGCTACTCGGCGACAAGTTCGATATTCGCGAATTTCATGACCACATCCTCGTGAACGGCAGCGTGTCGCTGCCGATGCTGGGTACCGAGATCGACAACTGGATCAGCGAAAAAACGTCGACCGACTGAACCGACGGTCATTTTTCTGTCTAACTCGGAAACTAATTCGAGAGAATCCACCATGCACACACGTTTTTTCGCCGCGATGGCGGCAATCGCCGTCGTACTCGCAAACCCTGCATTCGCAGCCGATGAGGTAGCGATCGATCCAGAAAATACCTGGGACCTGACCGACATGTACGCGTCAGCCGATGACTGGGACAGTGCTCGTGAAAACGTCCTGACCGCCCTCGATCAGATCGAGGAACGACGTGGCACGCTCGGCGAGAGCGCCGATTCCCTCTACCGGACGTATCGCCTGGTATCGGACACCTTGCGTGAAGCCGGACGCGTTTACGTGTACGCGTCGCTGAATTCTGACGAGGACCTGCGAGACACGGACGCTCAGGAACGCCGTGAACTCGGCCGCATCATGTACTCGCGGTTCACCGAATCGACGGCGTGGATGCAACCCGAGCTGATCGAAGTCGGTCGCGAGGTCATCGAGTCTTTTCTCAAGGAAGACGAGCGTCTGGCCGTATTCGCGCACCAGCTCGACGACAGCCTGCGCAACGCGCCGCACACGCTCGGCGAAGAAGCCGAACAGACTCTGGCCTACTTCACACAGTCGTTCGGCGCGCCGTCCGGTATATACAGCATGACGGCAAACTCGGATATTCCCTGGCCGACGATCACGCTGTCCGATGGCGAAGAAGTCCGGGTTGATTCTCAGGGTTACTCGCGTGCCCGCGGTAGTGCTAATCGCGATGACCGCAAGCTGGTGTTCGACACCTTCTGGGGCAAGTGGCTCGAGTATCGCAGTTCGGTAGGCATGGTGCTGAATTCGCATATTCAGACCCAGGTCGCGCTGTCGAAAGCACGCAACTACGACGGTGTGTTGCACCGTGAATTGCACCAGGACAACTTACCGCCCGAGGTTTACCACACGCTGGTCCGGGAAGTGAACAAGGCATTGCCGACGCTGCACCGCTATTTTCGCCTGCGCGCAAGAATGCTCGGGGTCGAACAGATGCATTACTACGACATCTACCCGCCACTCGTGTCACTCAACAAGGACTTCGATCTCGAGACGAGCAAGGCGGTTACGCTCGATGCCATGTCGATACTCGGTGAGGAATGGGTAGCAATGCAAAAGGCGGGTATGGACGAACGCTGGATGCACGTGTATCCGCAACAAGGCAAGCGCTCGGGCGCCTACCAATGGGGTGCCTATGACGTGCACCCATACCTGCTGCTGAACCACAATGACGACTTCGCCTCGCTGTCGACGCTTGCACATGAATGGGGACATGCGATGCACACGTTGTTTGCGAAGCAGGAGCAGCCATTCGAGACAGCAGGCTACGCGACGTTCATCGCCGAGATTCCGTCGACATCGCTCGAACTGATTCTGCAGGACTACATGTCCAACGACGCCGAAACACTCGAGGAGAAACTCTATTTTCTTGGCCACGGTCTGGAGAGCATGCGCGGCACATTTTTCCGCCAGACGATGTTTGCCGAATTCGAACTCGCTCTTTACGAAGCGGCTGAACGCGATGAGGCGCTGTCGGGCAAACGCATCTCCGAGATGTATGCCGATATCCTGAAGCGCTACCACGGCCACGACGACGGCGTAGTCATCATCGACGACCTTTACACCAATGAGTGGATGTTCATACCGCACTTCTACCGCAACATGTACGTGTTCCAGTACGCCACCTCGCAGACGGCCGGGACCGCACTCTACGACAAGATCGTTAACGAGGGTGCTGCGGGCGTCGAAAATTTCAAGAACCTGCTGCGGGCAGGCGGTTCCGACTACCCGTACGAGCTACTCGTGAATGCCGGCGTCGATCTGACGCAACCCGAGCCCTACCAGGCGATGGTGCGCAAGATGAATGCGGTCATGGACGAAATGGAACGCTTGCTCGACGAACGGGACAACCAGATCGCTTCAGCCGACTAGTCGGCAAGCTCTGCGGAGAGCACGCTAACCGGGCAGGTAGAGCCGGTGTATGGGCCGAGACCCGTAGCTATGCTTCTGACCTGACTGGGCTCGAGCCGCCATGGCAAAATCTTCTTGAGCTGTCGCTGTACGCCCGTATCGTCCGTGTAATTGACCGCGATCTGCACGTTCTTGATTGCCACGGTCGACTCGTTCATTACGGCGACAACGAGATTGCCGCTCGAATCCGCATAGCAACGGTTCGGAAGATAACGTGCGGGATTTCGTGGCAGATCGAGGCGGGCGAGCTTGGTGGATGCCGCCTTGCCGTACTCCCCACCTGCCTTGGCCACTACACTGTAGTGGTCGATGGCCACCTGGTCGTTACCACGTTCAGCTTCGATGTCGCCGAGCGTGTAGTGCGCGGGAGCGGTTGGGAACAACTCGATGCTGCGCTCGAGATCGGCAACCGCGCTGTCGGTGCTGTCGAGCTCGTTTTTCGCGAGGCCGCGTTGCAGATAGTAATAGAAGTAATCGTCGCGGCGCCGGATCGCGCTGTCGTAGTTCGTCACCGCCATGTCGTACTTATCGTCGACGAGCCGGACATCGCCGCGTAGTGCATAAAAGTGTGCTTCCGCGGGAAAGAGCTTGATTGCCTTGTTCGCGAGCGTCAAGGCTTCGTCGAGTTTTTCGTCTGCAAGCGCCTTGCGACCTTCGTCGTGCGCCTCGTAGGCCGGCATCGCGGCCCTGGTCTTTTTCATGGCGGCTTCGAAGCTGTCGACGCCGAGCGTGCCGCCCGGCGGAAGCGCGGCTGTCCTCGCGATATTGGCGTCAACGCGCCCCTGCGACGGCGGATGGCTCGCGAACAAGCCACTGAGCCAGTCGCTGTCCTGTCCCTCGCTAAGTCGTACGAAGGTCTCCTGCAGCGTGATGGCACCTGCCGGGTCGTAGCCTGCGCGTGACATGTAGGTCATTCCGTATTTGTCCGATTCGAGTTCAGCGCCTCGACCGTACGTCGAATTCAGCAATTGCGCACCGACGGATGCGCCGCCCACTGCGAGATCACCATAGTCACTGCCACCCGTCGCTACGGCGGTCGCCAGGACCGCGCCCTGCAGCAATACGCTGCGGGACATCTGCTTTGCAGAGTGTTTCGCCGCGGCATGCACGATTTCATGACCGAGCACGGCAGCCAGCTCGGCTTCCGAGTTGAGTTCGGTAAGCAGACCACGATTGATCGCTATCTTGCCTCCCGGCAACGCCCACGCGTTCGGCACGGAATTATTGAGCACCACGAACTCGTAGGGCAGCGGCCTGTCGCTCACGGCTGCGAGTTTGTTGCCGACCTGTTGCACATACGCCATGAGCTCGGGATCGACGTCATAGGCGCCGCCCTGGGACTGTTGCATCGGCGCGTAGTTCTGCGCACCGATTTCGAGTTCCTGAGCCTCGCTGACGACCATGAAGTCCGACTTGCCCGTGACCGGATTGACCGTACAAGCCGCGGAGAGACCGAGGAACGCGAGCGGTATCAGCCGTGAGATTTTTTCTCTGACCATAGTCTGATACTCATCAATATGAGGCCGATCAGCCACCAGCCGGCAACCATCCACCGTGACCGCCGGTGTACGATTGTGGCAGCCCCATCCGAAAAATGCACAGGGCTTGCACAGGCCATAGGTGAATTCCCGGATTACGGCCCCGCCGCACCAACCGCATTATGATGCCCAAATCGCGAGGCAAGACTGACCATGCTCATCAAACTTAGCCAGGTACTCGAGGAACTCCGTGAAGATCACCGCAACATCGCGTTGCTTCTGAATCTTCTCGAGGCGGAAAGCAAACACGTTGATGGTGACGAGGAACCCGATTTCGAGTTGTTGCACGACATCATGCAATACATGACCGTATATTCGGATGCGGTGCATCATCCGAGAGAAGACCTGGTTTACGAGGCGATGCGTGAGCACGGTACCGAGCTGGCGGCGGGCCTCGAGGGCATCGGGCCCGAGCATCGTGCAATCGCCGAACTCGGTTCGACCTTGCGTTGCGATATCGAAGCGATCATCTCCGGAACAGCGGTTACCCGCGAGAGGCTAAACGCGGACCTGCAGGGTTATGTCGCTCTCCTGCGCCGGCACATCGCCTGGGAGGAAGGCGACTTGTTCCTGCGTGCGGACTCGATGGCCCGCGAAAACGGCGACGCAAGTATAGATATGGCACTGCTCAAAGACGTGGATCCGTTATTCGGCGCCACCACAGCCGCATCGTTTTCGAACCTGCTCACCCATTTGCAGAAACACGAGTGAGTTTCGGGGACAGTTTACTGATTGACCGGGGCATGCAGGTACATGCCCCGGTCAATCAGTAAACTGTCCCCGAAACTCAGAAGTACCAGGCGATTTGCGCGAACACGCCGAGGCCGGTTGAAAGGTACAGGCCAACCGCGCCGCTTTCGATGCCGCCAAACTCGGAGCCGTTCGGCCCGATTGGCACATTCAGGCTGCCGAGAAAAGTAAGGTTATCGGAGAGACTTCGCGACGTCACGAGCTGCAACAGCGCGCTCGGATCAACGATATTCGACAGCACGGTGGGCGTCAGCGTCCACAGCGGCGACATCTCGATCATCAGACTACCCGCCAGGTAATGGCGGCCGACCGTAAACATCTCACCTCGCGCAAGACGCCTGAGCAGGTCGGGATTACCGGCAAGACTCAGGGGATCGTAGCGGCCATCGTGCTGGCCAAAGCCATTGAAATGATATTCGAGCGCAGCACTCACGTTCCTGTCGGCCCATGTCCATGAATAGGTCCAGTTGGCGACCAGCTGGGCCGTCACGTCGTCATCGGTGTCAGTCAGCACCAGGTCCCCGCGCAGGACCGCGCCGCCGATGCTCCGAGCACCGCCGAGGCCGACGACGACATCGTCGTAGTGCTTGGCAACGAGCAGATCGTATTCGGACTCGCCCGCGAATCCATGATATTTGACCGACGTAGTCGCCTCGTCTGCCTCCACGTCGCCGCTCAGCAGATTGCGTCGAATGACGACGGCGGCCTGCACATCGTTGCCGTTATCCTGCAGGTACTGCAGGTACAACATGTCATCGCCAGCCTTGTACTCGGTGTCAATAGTGGCAGGGTCGAACGGATTCACGAGATCCATCGGCGCATAGAAAAGCCCGTTACCCCAGGAGATCGCCTGGCGCCCGAAACGCACAACCGTCTTTTCGCTCGCGTAGCCCACCCAGAGCCTGTCGAGTCGATGCAAAAGCGCTTCCTTACCCCGGTCATGCATCACCTTGGTGAGGTTCATGAGACGTCGATCGTCGTCTGGAAAGCGGCGAAAAAAGAGCTCGGTCGCAGGCGGCAACCCGCGCGTGTACTCCACGCGATCGCCATACAGGCCAATGAGCTGATACGCCGTGTCAAATGTCCAACGGCCCTGCGACGCTTTGAAATTCAGGCGCAGATCGCCTTCGAGGTCCAGCGAATTCGATCCGGCGAGACCGTGCAGCACGCTGTCGGACGGAAATGTTGCCGCCAGGAATCGCAGCTTCGTGTGGCCGCCGATTTCATAATGACTGTCATCCGCAATTGCGGCAAGGGCAATCAGGAGCAGCAGTAGTCCGACGCTAGGCCGCATCTTGCTGAATGTCATCGACGATACGCCCGTCGAGCATTCGGACGATGCGCTTTGCGTAGCCCATGACACGTTGGTCGTGCGTCGCAATTACAAACGTCGTACCGTGATGCTCGTTGAGCTCCGTGAACAACTCCATGAGCCCGTCGGAGGTTTTGGAATCAAGATTTGCGGTCGGTTCGTCGGCGAGCACCAGTGCCGGACGCGACACGATTGCGCGTGCAACGGCAACGCGTTGTTGCTGGCCGCCCGACATCTCCGCCGGCCGGCGATCTTCGAGGCCTTCGAGGCCGACCTCGGTGAGTATGTCTGCAGACTGCCGGCCCCTTTCCGCGGCAGGGACCCCCTGTACCTGCATGACGAATTCGACGTTTTCGCGTGCCGTCAGTACCGGGATCAGGTTGTACGCCTGAAAAACGAAGCCGATGCGCTTGAGTCTGAGTTCAGCGAGTTCGCCCTTGCTCAGATTGTCGATGCGCTGCCCGGAGATATACACCTCGCCCTGGTCCGGCTTGTCGAGACCGCCGATGGCGTTGAGCAGTGTCGTCTTGCCGCCGCCGGACGGCGACGACAGGCACACGAAACCACCCTCTTCGATTTCCACGCTGAGGTGATCCAGGGCCTTGATGTCCTGGTCCCCCTGGCGGTAGGTCTTGCACAAATCCACGCAACGCACTGCAGTCATCAGTCAACCTTCGTTATTGCTTCGATCGGCTCGTAGCGCGATGCGCGCCACGCCGGTGAAAGGCTCGCGAGGAAGCCGAGGATAAGAACAACGACGTTCGCGAGCACGACGTCTTCCATTCGCAACAGTGGATACAGCACACTCGACGCACCCATCATTTCCATGCCTTCGGCAACGATCGAGACATCGATGCCACTTTCCAGCGGCTTGATCGTCAACCAGGCCAGCAGGTTGCCGATACCCAGGCCAATGATCAGCAGCAACATCGATTCGATGAGTATCTGGCCGAGGATGCTGCCCGGCTTCATGCCGAGCGCAAGCATCAGTCCGATTTCGCGGACCCGTTCGAACACGGCCATGACCAGTGTATTGACGAGGCCGAATGACAACGCAAGAAAAATCACGACTACCCAGATCAGCACGAATCCGTCCATGACCTTGAGCATGGTGCCGAGGTAGGTGTCGAGTTCGGTCCAACGACGCACTTCCACGCCTCCGTCAACGAGCGCGACAACGCGCGCGTATTCGTCTTCGACGTTGCGGTAGTCATCGCCGAGCACGACCACCTCGGTGACGCGATCGCCGACGCGCAGCATGTTCTGGATGGTCTTCTTGCCGGCGAAAACGTAGGTTTCCTCGAAGGATTCGACGTTCGCATGAAACAGGCCGACAACACGAAAACCACGATCGGCGATGTCGTTGTCGGGGTCCTGGCTCATCAGGACGATGCGTTTGCCGACCTCCGTATCCAGCGTGTCGGCGAGCTTGTTTCCGATGACAACACCACCGTCGTCGACCGACTCGAGGAAGCGCCCTTCAACCTCATCGTAGTCGACGAAGATCATGTCACGCTCACGGGCAGGGTCTATGCCAAGCAGCGTTACACCACGCGAGTCGTGCTCACTGGTAATAACAGCCGGTACCTTGATACGGCTCGACCAGGCGCTGAAGCCCGCCGGTCCGAAGGCCGCCGAGATTTCAGCGTCGGTCGCCGGAATCAGATTGGTGATGCTCGGATCGTCGCGGTAGTCCGGGTGATGCACCTGCACATGACCGGGCAGCGCGCTGATGCCGTCCCGAATCATTTCCGTGACCATGCCCTGGGTCAGCGCAGTCATGAAGATCATCGCCCAAACGCCGAGGCCGATGGCTCCAAGCATGATGGCCGTGCGGCGGTGATTGCGCCACAAGTTGCGCCAGGCAAGCATGGCGAGGATACGCAGCCGGTTCATCACGCTGCCCTCATCGCTTCGACGGGACGCAAGCGATACAGCCGTAGCGCCGGGTACAGGGTCGCCAAGAGCGAGAACAGCAGTACGACCGCCGGACCGGCCAGCAACGACATCAGGGTTGCACGCGGGTAAATGCGTGCCGGCAGATTGAACTTGGTCGCCATCTCCTCCATCCCCGGGTAGGTGAAGCCGTGGACGCCCAGCCACCAGGTAATGGCGCCGCCCAGCAATGCGCCGAGCGCGATGCCCATCAGGCCCATCATCGCCGTCTCGAGTAGCACGAGCCTGCCGAGCCGGCCCGGTGTCAGCCCCAGGGCCATTACGATGCCGAACTCCCGCGTGCGCTCGAGCACGGACATGAGCTGCGTATTGAGCACGCTGAACGCGACCAGGATGACGAGTATGCCGTACATGAAAAAGGCGCTGCTCATGTCGGCCTGGATGGCCTGCTTCAGTCCGGGCTGCAGCGCGTCCCAGTTCTGCACAACGAGATCCTGATCCAGCGGGAGAAGTGCTTCTACCCTGCTCTGCAATGCGTCGGTTTCACTCAGGCGTGGCGCGTTGACGACGACCTGGTGTCCCGAGCCTTGCATGTAAAAAACGTCCTGGAACAGACCAAGTGGAATTTCAGCAACCGAGCGATCGATGTCCGGGATTCCGCTTTCGAATACCCCGGCAATCGTCACGACTGCAGCAGCAAACGAACCGTCCTTGCCGCTGCCAAGCAACGTTAGCTCGTCGCCCAGCGAGATGCGCAGATTGCGCGCCAGCACCGAGCCGATGACGATCTCTGGCACGTCATCGGCACTAAGAAATCGCCCCGCCGTAACCAGCCCGGGAATACTCGAGACATGTGGCTCGAATTGCGGTTCGATACCATAAATGGCGATGCCGTAGGTGCGTTCCTCGCTCGACGCCAGCGCGAATGTCGATGCTCGCGCTGCAATCGTCTCACTACCTAACTCCTGCCTGAGCGTATCGGCAAGCTGCCGTACATTCGGCACCGTCTGCCTGATTTTCTGATCGTCCAGGTATCCGGGCGCCTGCACCTGCATATGGCCCGTAAACGCCTGCAGCGTATTGTCGATCATGAGCCGGTACATGCCGAACTGTACCGAGATCATGAATACCAGCAGCACGTTCGAGAACACCATTGCGCCCGTGGTCAGCCACGTACGTCGTGGCTGGCGCCACAGGTTTCGCCATGCGAGGCGCAGGACGAGGTTCATTGGAGATCAGTCTCGCGGATTACGCAGATTAGACAGCGTAAACGTACTGTCGCGAATGTCTATTTCGTATTCTACGGAGTTGATTTGTATTTCGGTCCACTCTTCAGGCGTCTCGACCTTGTGCATGCGCTGGCGCTTCGCCACCGTGCGCCCACCCATCTCGGCGATTTCCAGCGACTGCAGGGTTTTGACCACCTCACCATCCTGATCGTAAAAGCTGTGTTCGAGCACTACGTGGTCGTCACGAATCCTGAGAACCTCCCTGCCCCACACGACGGCAGCTTCCTCGTGTGGAATCGATTGAATGGTGTACACGGTTATTCCGTCCACTTCCTCCGTTGCAAGCAGCGTGTGATCGTATTGCTCGATGATGTCGTCGGCGCGGGCGATGTCTTTATTGGAAAAGTCGGAGCCCATCCAGCTTTGGCCCATCATCGAAGACGGAATCTTGATGACACGATTCACTTTCGGCGAAAACGTCCACATATTATTGTTGTCGCTTAGCGTGCCGTTGCCGCGGTCTTTCTTCGGCTCGACGACGCGCACCAGCGCTTGCTTGTCACCCTTGGTCCAGGCGCGCATCGTCATCGTTCGTTCCCAGTCCGGTCGATGTATCACCATCGACATTTCGGTGTAGGACGACAGGCCGCGCCAGTGATTCATGGCATCGCGCACAATGCTCCCTGCATCGCGCTCAGCCTCGTCCGCATTGAGTGGCATCACAGCCATAAGCAATGCAGGAATCAGCAGAAAAAGTCTCATGCTCGCTCCGTATCCGTATGCAGCATTATAGGCTCGATCGCTATACCCACGCTGAACGGCACGCGACGAGTCTGACCACCGGCGGTGGACACTCTATAATCCGGTGCAAGTTCTGCCACTACCGGTGCAATGGCAACAGCAGCACGCAAATCGATCGCGCAACTCGTCGGCCGCAAGGCCGAGATCGACATTGTCAGCGATGCCGTCGTGGGCGCCCGGGACGGGCGCGGAGCCGTCTTGCTGTTCGCCGGCGAACCCGGAATCGGCAAAAGTACGCTGGCTCGCTTCGGCGCGGGAATAGCCAGCGAACAGGGTATGCCCGTGTACTGGGGATTTTCCTGGGAAGCCGGCGGCGCGCCAGCCTACTGGCCGTGGACTCAATTGTTGCGATCGTTGATCGGCGATCAGGCAATCGATGCTGAGCGACTCGCTCCGCTCGCGCAAATTCTCCCCGAACTCACGGCGGCAGATCCGAGCAAGCCCGAATTGCAGCCAGACCAGGCACGTTTTCTGTTACTCGAGTCGGTGCGTGGCCTGCTAGCCTCGCAGGCTACCGGGACACCGCTCGTGCTCATACTTGAAGACCTGCACGCGGCCGACAGTGACTCGTTGCACTTGTTGCATCACCTCGCACGGCACGCCAATTCGTTACCGCTGCTCATCATCGGCACCTATCGTGATGTCGAAGCGCGTTCGTCGGCACATACCGAACCACTGTGGCGCACCAGTCGTGATGCGACCGTATTGCGGCTGCCACGCCTGGACGAATCGGATATCCGCGACTACTTGCTGCTCCTCGACGGCGACGAGCCTGATGATGCGGCCGTTCACCGGCTGCTGCAGACGACGGCCGGCAATCCGTTGTTTCTCACCGAACTCGTCGGCTTGCTGGCTCGTGACAGCGACGCCGCCTCGCACAACAGACAGTTGCCCGACAGCGTGCAGCAAGTCATTCGCCAGCAACTCGCATTGCTGCCACCGGCCGCCACGTCATTGCTGGCCAGCGCATCGGTATTCGGCCGCGAGTTCTCCGCGCCGGAATTGGCAACAATGGTCGGGCAAAGTGAATCCGAAATTCTGCAAAACCTGCAGCCGACAATCGACGCAGAAATCGTGCGCGCGCCACAGGAAGGTCGATTTCGTTTCGGGCACGCGCTTTACCGTGAAGTCTTGTATCAGGATCTCGGCGCATCGAGACGCGCAGAAGCGCACCTGAGCTGCGCGCAGCGGTTGCAGCATTTGATCGATGAAGGTGATGTCGACCGATGGTCAGCACTTGCCCGGCACCTGCAACTCGCCGGGCCGGAACATCGCCTTGCTGCGATCGACGCACTGCGGCAGGCGGCTGCGCGCGCCCATGCGCGCCTGGCTTTCGAAGATGCAGCGTCATTGCTGCACGAAGCACTTGTTGCGTTCGGCGAAGGCCCTAAATTCGAACCGCTCGAACGTTGTCGCCTGTTGGTCGACTATGCCAGCGCCCTGATGATCACGGGCGAGATCGATGCGGGGCAGCAGCACTGCAGGGACGCATTCGCCATTGCGAAAACGGTCGGCGACCCGACACTGATGTCGGAGGTCGCGCTCACCTGGGGCGGTCCAATTGTTGTCGGCAGAGTCGACGGAATGCTGATCGGCGCGCTGCGAGAATGCCTGGCGACGCTGCCGGCTGACGACGCGGCGACACGCTCCCGCGTCCAGGCACGGCTCGCGGGTGCGCTGCAGCCGGCCGTGAATCCGGCCGAACCTATGGATATGGCCCGGGAAGCAATCGCGCTCGCGAGGACTACGGGTGACGAGCAGGTGCTCTACACTGTTCTGCGCTTCGCGACTTCCGCACTGATGGACTTCGCGCCTCCCATGGAGCGAATTCAACTCAATGGCGAGTACGGGTCGATGGCCGCGGCATTCGATGACGTACCCCAACAGTTTCGCAGCAAACTGCTGTTGATGATCGACGCATCCGAGATCGGCGACCGGGCCTTACTCGACGAAGCGGTCAGCGCGTGCGCCCAGCTTGCCGATCGCATCGGGCTGCCGCATTACCAGTGGCGGGCAGTGTCGGCGCGTGCCATGCAAGCGATTATGGAAGGTGAATTCGACCGCGCCTGCGAACTACTCGACACAGCTGAACATATCGCGGATCGGATCGATGATCCGCAAGCCAATTCGACCCTGGCCGTGCAGAGATTCGCTTTGCTCGTTGAGTGGGATTCGCCGAAAGCAACGCCACTCGAGCAGATCGAGGCAAGCTTGCAGTCTGCCTACGCTAGTGGCGTTGGAGAATCAGAGTTTTTTATCGCGCCATTTCTTGCCACTCACAAGCGTAGTGAAGATGCCTCGTTCGCAAAACAGTTCGTCAACAACGAGAAATTTGTCAGGCGGACGTTCGCTGGCGGCGACCGCTATTCGCTGGCCGGTCTCGGACAGATAGCGCTCGATGCCGGTAACCACGAACTGGTATTACGCTGCTATGACGCACTCGTCGAATACAGCGACACCTGTGCAACGCTCGGCCTGATGGGCAGCTGCTGGTGCGGCCCGGTTGCCTACTGGCTTGGCAAGCTCGCGCACCGCCTTGGCCGGCTGGACGATGCGGCAGAATACGCCAACAAGGCGCTGGAAATTTCGACGCGCATGGGCGCACGTCCGTACATCGCCCGCATACACGCGAGCGCCGCCGACATCGCGCGGGACGCCGGTCACGAAAAGCTTGCCGACCATCACGCGGAAAAGGCCGCCGCGTTGATGCAGGAACTCCGCCTGCGGCCCGTTCGCATGGTGCCCGCGACAACGTCGCGTCCCTCCGCGCCCAGGGCCGCCAGCGGTCTTTCGATGCACCGGAATGGCGATATCTGGACCGTCGAATACGGTGGCCAGTCGGCCACGGTCCGGGATGCGAAAGGTCTGCACATGCTGGCCGAACTGATCGCGCGACCGGATACGGATATTCACGTTCTCGATCTTTCGGGCATGCCCGCAGTGGCCGAAAGCGGTGATTCGGGCCCCATGCTCGATACACAGGCACGCGACGAATACCGCATCCGCGTCACCGAACTCCAGGAAGAACTCGACGAAGCCGAGTCACTCGCAGACCACGGCCGCGTGGACGAACTGCGCACGGAACTCGACTTTATTACGCGTGAGCTATCACGGGCGTTCGGTCTTGGCGGCCGCCAACGTGCCACAGGCGACGTCACCGAACGCGCCCGGGTCAACGTGAGACGCCGCATCAAGGACGCCGTCGAGCGTATTGGCGAGCAGGCACCCGATGCCGGCCGCTACCTGGAAAACACTATAAAAACAGGAAGATACTGCAAATATTCGCCGATGTGACCCAGCCATGGAACATTGTTCCCTGTGATGTCACGCCTTCAGTAATACAACGCCGATGCGTTGCACTAATTCTGGAGGGGAAAGCAAATGTTTGAATTACTGGGTTACCTGACAATCGGCCTGATACCGGGCCTGATTCTCGTCGACTGGGCGATTCGTGGTCGCAAGCACGACTCGACACGCTTCTGGCGTGCCCGTGCGACGCTCGTGACGATCGCAACTTTTTATCTTGCCGGCTACATCGCGGTTTTCTGGGGTACCGTGCTCGGCGATTTTCATTTGATCGACGGCAGTGGGCTCGGCACCTGGATCGGTGCTGCAGTCGGCATTCTTGTCTACGAACTGGTCCATTACTGGTACCACCGTGCCGCGCATGAGGTCGACTGGCTTTGGCACGCAGCACACCAGATGCACCACAGTGCCGAAAGCCTCGATGCGTTCGGTGCCTATTACCTGCATCCGGTCGACACGTTCAATTTCACGACGATATCGAGCATCGTATTTTTCCCGCTGCTCGGGCTGACTGTCGAGGCTGGTGTAATCGGCGCTCTGTTTCTGACCTTTAATGCCATGTTCCAGCACATGACCCTGCGTACGCCACGTTGGCTCGGATACATCATTCAACGCCCGGAGAGTCACAGCGTGCACCACGCCAAGGGTATACATCGCTACAACTATTCGGACCTGCCGTTATGGGACATCGTTTTCGGCACGTTCCGCAACCCGGAGAGTTTTCAGGCGCAACACGGCTTCTACCAGGGTGCATCCGCGCGCATTCCCGAGATGCTCGCGTTTCGAGACGTCTCGACGCCGTCGTCTGACACTGCTGAAGACGGCCAGCTGGCAGCATGAGGGAGATCGAAATGACAGGCTATCGAAATGCTCTACCGCAACTCGGTGAGGAAATCTTCCTCACCGACGGCGGACTCGAGACCACGCTGATATTTCACAACGGCATCGACCTGCCGCACTTCGCCTCATTCGTCCTGCTCGATGACGAGGACGGTGTCGCGGCACTGCGTGATTACTATTGCTGTTACCTCGATATCGCGAGCGATGCAGGTGCGGGATTCATACTCGAGACACCGACCTGGCGCGCCAGTGCCGACTGGGGCGAGAGGCTCGGCTACGACGCCGGGCAGCTCGCCAAATTCAACCGATATTCCGTGCAGCTGCTCGAGGAACTGCGCCAGCACTATTCGACCTGCTCGGGCCCGATCGTGATCAGTGGCAATGTCGGGCCACGGGGTGATGGCTATCAGGTCAACGACCGCATGAGTGCCGGGGAAGCGGAGCAATACCACGGCGTGCAGATCGAGACCTTCGCCGCCACGAACGCCGACATGATCTGTGCGATAACGCTGAACTATGCAGACGAGGCCATCGGCATCGTCAACGCCGCAGCCGCACGGGGCATCCCCTCGGCCATCGGCTTCACAACCGAGACCGACGGCCGCTTGCCGAGCGGACAAACGCTGGGTGCCGCGATAGAGCAGGTCGATGCGGCGACAGACGGGGCGGCTGCCTATTTCATGGTCAATTGCGCCCACACCGAGCACTTCGACGATGCGTTGCGGACGGATGAGGCGTGGACGACCCGGATCCGGGGTATTCGTGCCAATGCCTCGCGCATGAGTCATGCCGAGCTCGACGCGGCGGAGGAGCTGGATGACGGTGACCCGGTGGAGTTCGGACGGCTGTATCAGGCCCTCCGTGAGCGCTTCTCGCACATCTCGGTGTTGGGCGGCTGCTGCGGCACCGATCACCGCCATATCAATGCGGTCAGGTCCTCGGTTTGCCCGGCAACGAAATAAGGGAAAGTCGCAATAGTGCCGGGGCGCTCGTGCAGTAGACTGGTCAGTGCAACAAATGGAGGACGGGACGATGTTCAATCTCGAAACCATCATGACCACAGACCTGATCACGGTGTTGCCGTCGGACAATCTCGCCGACGCACGCGCGTTGATGCAAGAGCACAAGATTCACCATCTGCCGGTCGTCGACGAAAACGAGCAGCTCGTGGGACTGGTCACCCTGACCAATGTGCTCGCAGCGACGGACTCCATCCTGCGCAACACCGATAACCGCATTCACGCCGCGGACGTTAGTATCAAGGACATCATGGTGATCGACGTTGCCACCGTCGACGAACACGCGAGCCTCCGCCAGGCGGCACTGTTTCTCGAGAAACACCGTATCGGCTGCCTGCCCGTCGTCACGGACGGCAGACTAAAGGGCATCATCACCGAAACAGACTTCGTTGCCGTCGCTATCAACCTGCTGGAGCAACTCGAGGAGAATGAGCCTGTCGACGAGGAATTCGCCGCGGCCAGCTAGCGGCATTTCCGACCAATTCGATGCCGGCCATACCGGGCGGCGGCGTCAGCACGTAAAAGACTAGAAAAACCGACGGATACCCGCCAGACTCGCCGGGTATCCAATCGAGAGGACGACGACGTGAAAAAAATCATAACAACGGCCGTAACGGTACTGCTCTTTTGTGCCACGTCGACAGTATTCGCCGGCCATGCTTTTGTCGATTTTGACGACGACGGCAACATGGTCATTTCCGGCCCGTTCAACGCGATCATTCCGAAGCCCGAAGGTGCCAGGCTCGGCGGTCCTGAACATTCGAGCCCGAGCTTCCTGGATGAAGAACTCAAGGTGTCGAAGGCCGGATACTTCGCCGACGACCAGTTCGTGGTCGTACAGATTGAACAAACGAACGCCGCCAAAGGCACATTAACCAACGTTAATCTGCCGGTTATGGAGTTGGCGGGAGAGGAGTTCCGGGCTCGGACCGCCTGTATCGATATTAGCCAGGAAGAACTGGACTCGGATGACGACCCGTTATTCGAATTCACTGAGACCCAAAATGTACAAATCGTTCCAGCGGTGCAAGCCGTGCAACTATTTGTAACCAACGACGACGGTACGGCGGAAGGCACCATTTTGTATATGCGCAACGTCCCGGGTGGCTGTTCCGCAATGAGCGAAGAATTCGAAGCGGAATTCAACGGCGCATTCGAGCGCTTTATCCAATCTATTCGCGACTCGAACTGAGCGCGTATTGCGCGTCGCGCTCGGATCCGATGAATATCGCGATCCAGCGCGTGCGCTCGTCACTTTCGAGCGCGAGCTTTAGGGTCATCGACAACGGTACCGACAACAACATGCCGACCGGGCCGAATACCCAACCCCAGAAGATCAAGCCGACGAAAATAACCAGCGGCGAAATGCCCACGCCATAGCCCATCAGGCGCGGTTCGATGAAGTTGCCGAATGCAATATTGATC
>Ga0255053_10000025_pt1 | contig 56886 bp, 57 predicted proteins | sample JV7_2_22_MG_FD_188635 | JGI IMG/M metagenome (GOLD analysis project Ga0255053, IMG submission 188635) | Seawater microbial communities from Jervis Inlet, British Columbia, Canada - JV7_2_22 | ecosystem: Environmental > Aquatic > Marine > Inlet | place: Canada: British Columbia | collected... | reverse complement strand
ACCCGAAGGCCTTCATCCCCCACGCGGCGTTGCTGCGTCAGGCTTTCGCCCATTTCGCAAGATTCCCTGCTGCTGCCTCCCGTAGGAGTCTGGGCCGTGTCTCAGTCCCAGTGTGGCTGATCGTCCTCTCAGACCAGCTACTCGTCGACGCCTTGGTAGGCCGTTACCCCACCAACTAGCTGATAAGCCTCGAGCCCATCCCACAGCACAAAGGCATTTCCTCAGCGGACCATGCAGTCCTCCGAGGATATTCGGTATTAATCCAGGTTTCCCTGGGCTATCCCGATCTGTGGGGCAGGTTGCTCAAGTGTTACTCACCCGTTCGCCGCTCCGTCATACCAGTGGGTTACCCCTCCGGCATGCGTCGCTCGACTTGCATGCATTAGGCACGCCGCCAGCGTTCATCCTGAGCCAGGATCAAACTCTCCAACGTACGTTCAGGGCTTGCATCCGAAGATGGTCGCCAATCCTGTCATGAAGTGTTTGCAATTTGGGTCTGGGCATCCATGAGTGGACCCCAGAGCTTGATTGCTATTAGTTCGGCGATGACGTCCGGTCCCACCGATTGCTCGGTAGAGCCTTCCGACATCGTCATATGATGCTCCACTCCGTAACGATGCATCCCGTCAGAATGACGGGCGTCGTCAGCGGGAGTGGGCATGCTGGCTTTTGGCACATTGTTCAGTTGTCAAGGAGCCGCGGCTTGAGCTTCGCTCAAGCCGTACGCAGTTTCGTACCGAAACTGCGGCCTGAGTTGACTCCAGCCTTGTGCAACCTCGTTTCCGAAGCTGCACGCTCCGCACCTGTCCAATGTCAGGCGGGTCAGCGATGATATCGCTACCCCGATACAAATGACAATCCGGTCTGACGCGAGTCAAGCGCCGCACCGGTCTGGTGAGGCGGTGAGGGAACGAATTCCCCAACCGAGAGCATGAATAGTACAGGTCGCCGGTCCGTATGCAAGTCAATCGACGAGTCGGGCAAACCTTCTTTTTCCCACCTTCAGAGTCGTTGAGACAAGGTCCGCCCGGGCCATTTCCAGATCGGTGACAGTCTCACCGTCGATCTTGACTGCACCCTGAGTAATAAGCCTCCGCACTTCGGCGCCCGAGACGCCGAACACGTCCCGGATCAGGGCCGGCATCTGAACCGGATCGTCGGCCGGCATTTGATACTCGTCGATCTCATCGGGGACGCCACCCTCTTTGAAAACACGGTCGAAGGCAGCCTCCGCCTCTCCGGTGGCCTCCTCGCCCCAGTAGAGGGCGACCACGGCCCTGGCGAGACGTCGCTTGGTCTCGCCAGGATGCAGTTCTCCCGAATTGAGACCGGCTTCGATGTCGGCGACGTCGTCGGGATCGAGATCGGCAGCCAGCCGAAACCACTCGGGCATGGCAACATCGGGGAGACTCATTGTCTTCCCGAACATCTCATTCGCTTTGTCATCCACTCCGATGTAATTGCCAAGAGACTGCGACATCTTCTTGGTGCCATCGGTCCCGACCAGAAGCGGCATGGTCAGCGCCACCTGGGGATCCTGGCCGTAGCGCTCCTGGACCACACGGCCCATCATCAAGTTCCACAGTTGGTCGCTGCCACCCAGTTCGACGTCGGCCTCGACCGCAACCGAGTCGTATCCCTGGAGCAACGGGTAGAGAAACTCCATGACCGAAATGGGGACGCCGGTCTCATACCGGCCTGCAAAGTCGGACCGCTCCAGCATCTGTGCCACGGTTGCTGCTGAAGTCAGGTCGAGGAGCCCGCCCATGTGGAGAGGCCCCAGCCATTCAGAATTCCTGCGAATCTCCAGGTTCTCGTCAAGGAGGACCTTCCGGAACTGGCCGAGCAGATCCTCGGCGTAACCGTTGACTTCTTGAGCAGACAATCTCTTTCTCTGATCGCCGCGCGCTGAGGGGTCGCCGACCTGAGCGGTGAAGTCGCCGACAATGAGAACCGCGGTGTGCCCGAACTCCTGGAACTGGCGAAGTTTGCGGAGCACGACAGCCCAACCCAGTGTGACGGCGGGGGCCGTCGGATCGAGTCCCAGCTTGACCCGTAGCGGGCTCCCCTGTTCCAGCTTGGCAAGCAGCTCATCCTCGGGCACGACCTTGTCGGTGTAGCGAAGAAGTGTGGGGAGTTGATCCTGGGGTTTCATCGTCGGCGAGAGGGTAAACGGTGTCTCAGCCGGCAGGTGTCAACCCCGTCGCTGCCACAAACCGCCATGGTCGCTCGGTGCCCTTAGAGATGCCGATGCGAGGAGTCGCCATCACCAACTCCGGACCGGGGCCGGGCTCCAGCCTGATGGTCGATTCGGGCGCCAGGAGGTCCGTTCCGTTGTCGTCTCCGACTATCCCCAGGGCCTGAGTCAGTTTGCCCGGGCCATTCGTCAGCCCGTCGAGCCTTCCACGACGACGCTGGGCCAGTGACTTCCCGTCCGACACCTCGCCTCCCCTGAACAGGATCCCCCAGCCGGTTCCCGCAGGACCGGCAGCGACATTGGCGCACCAATGGACTCCGTATGACCGGTAAACGTAGAGAGTCCCCGGAGCCTCGAACATCGAGCCATTGCGATCGGTGCGGCCGCGAAAGGCATGTGATGCCGGATCGTCGGAGCCCTTGTAGGCCTCGACTTCGCCGATTCGGACTACGACAGTCCCGTCGGGCGTATCCGACACCAGGTGAGAGCCGAGTAGTCGTGGAGCTGCATCTTCGGGTGGACCGCTGAGCAGGCTTCGGAGATCCACGTCGGCTCAGGCACCCCGTAGCGTCGCACCGAGGCCGTCCGCGGCCTCGATCATCGAAGACCGAACGGCGGCCAGGTCCTCGCTGGTCAAGGTTCGGTCCGTGGCCCGGAGTCGATATCGAATCGCTACTGCCCGTCTTCCTTCTCCAAGAGTCTCTCCTTTGAACTCGTCGAAGACGGTGGCCGACTCCACGAGGCCAGACGCCGCTGATGTTGTTGCCTTCATCAACTCACCTACGGGGGCGGCAACATCGGTGAGGAAAGAGAGGTCGAAGTCGACATGGGGGAACACCGAGGGCTCCTGAGCGACGGGCGCTGGGACCGGCTTCAGGATCGGATCGAGATCGATCTCGGCGACGGCAACCCTGCCCGGGATTTCGAATGCTTCTCCGGCCGAGGGAAGCAGCTCGCCGACGTGGCCGATCTCTGTGCCGCCCACCACCACTAGAGCAGTTCTTCCCGGATGCAAGCCCGGTGCCTGGCCGGCAACGAATTCGACTTCTTCAACTCCCAGGGCGTCGACCAGATGACGGGCGAGGGCAATCGAGAATTGGGCGTCAGGCTCCAGTTGGTCAGCGCCCATCCTGAAGACGCCGGTCCGGCCGGCGACCACCCAGGAGAGACGATCGATCTCATAAGGCAGGCGGGGATCCAACGGGCTTGGCGTCGAAGAGAAGACGCTGCCGGTTTCGAAAAGCGCGACGGAGCGGGCGCCATGGGAGAAGTTGTACTTGGTGGCGTTGAGCAGACTGGGAAGTATCGAGGGACGGAGCAGGCCTTCCTCCTCTCGAAGCGGGTTCTTGACCCGAAGGAGATTGGTTGCGGACCGACCGAGACGCATCAGGTCGTCCTCACCTATGAATGACAGTGTGACGGCCTGGCTCAGCCCGGCTCCGACCAGCGTTGCCCTCAGGCTGCGAAGCCGCCGCTGCTCGGCAGTGAGGCCCCCGGCCGGGCCCGTCGGCAGTGTGGAGGCGAACTTGTCGAAGCCGTGGATGCGGGCCACCTCTTCGATGAGATCGGCCTGACGGGTGACATCCGGTCGGTAGGTGGGAACCTGCACGGTTAGTGGGTCGTCGGCGGTGACTTCCATTCCGAGACGCGACAGGATCGCGGCGACGTAGCCAGATTCGAAGCCTGGCCCGAGCAGTCGCTCGACTTCGGCCATGTGCAACTCGACCGTCACCGGTTCGGTCACGGTGCCTACGACGTCGATGGATCCTTCGAGGACTTCTCCCCCGGCCAACTGGGCGACCATCGCCGATGCCCGCTTGTTGGCCTCATCGGCGAGGTTGGGATCGACGCCTCGTTCGAATCGCGTTGACGCCTCCGAGCGAAGCCCGTGGCGCCTCGCCATGTACATGATCGTCGGCGGGTCCCAGGACGCCGCTTCCATCAAGACATTGGTGGTCTCCTCCGAGACTTCACTGCGAGCCCCGCCCATGGTTCCCGCCATCGAGGTTGGGCCCTGGCTGTCGTAGATGATGAGATCTTCTTCGGTCAGCTTGTGAGTATCACCGTCGAGGGTCTCCAACTCCTCCCCCGACTCGGCTCGCTTCACAACGAGCGCTCGCCCGGCGACCGTATCGGCATCGAACGCATGAAGAGGGTGGCCCAGCTCGAACATCACGTAATTGGTGACGTCGACGACGCCGGAAATGGAGCGAACACCGACTTTGGAGAGACGATGACGAACCTTCAGCGGCGAGGCTCCCATTGTCACGCCCCGGATCTCCCGTGCGGTGAAGCGGCGACAGCCCACGGGGTCGCCGATCTCGACCGTGATGTCGGTCTCCCCTGCCGTGGTGGCAAGAGGAAGATCAGGCACCTGGTACGGAATCTTGTAATAGGCGGCCAGGTCGCGGGCGATGCCGAGCAGGGACATTGCATCTGACCGGTTGGGGGTGATCTCGAGGTCGAAGACGACGTCGGGGAGCTCGACCTGATCGGCGAAGTCGACACCCAACTCCGGCTTGCCATCCAGGACCAGGATCCCGGCATGATCGTCCCCAAGCCCCAATTCCTTCTCGGAGCAGATCATCCCATTGGACTCGACACCACGGATGGTTCGTTGGCTGATCTCAAAGTCACCGGGGAGCACAGCACCGGGCCGGGCAACCGCGACGTATGCCCCCTCGTCAAAATTCCATGCGCCGCAGATGATCTGAGAGGGGCCGGAGCCGGTGTCAACCTGGCAGACGCGAATCTTGTCGGCGTCGGGATGGTCCGCGATCTTGACAACCCGGCCGACGACGACGTCGGACCAGTCGACTTCGAGGACCTCGTATCCCTCGACCTTGTCGCCGATGGCGTCGAGTGCGTCTGAGATTTCTGCCGGGTCGGTAGTGGGGAGATCGACGAACTCCTGAAGCCAACGCAGGGGAACCCTCATGGGAACTGCCTCAGGAAGCGAACGTCGTTGTCGATGAACCTCCGCATGCTGTGGATGTCGTGGCGGACCATCGCCATCCGCTCGACCCCCATACCGAAGGCAAAGCCGGAAAGCCGCGACGAGTCATAGCCGACAGCATCGAGCACATTGGGGTCGACCATTCCACATCCGAGCATCTCCAACCAACCCTCACCACCACACACGCGGCACGACGAGTCGGTCCCTTTGCAGACGAAGCACGACACGTCGAGCTCGGCGCTGGGCTCGGTGAAAGGAAAGAAGTGAGGGCGAAGACGGACAGTCGTCGCCGGGCCAAAGAACTCACGGGCGAAATGCGCCAGCGTTCCCTTCAGGTCCGAGAACTGAATGTTCTCATCGACGGCCAGACCCTCGATCTGGTGGAACACGGGCAGGTGGGTAGCGTCGATGGTGTCGGTTCGGTAACCCTTGCCCGGGACCACGATGTAGACGGGCGGTTCGTTCTGTTCCATCCATCGAGCCTGCACCGGTGACGTGTGTGTGCGCAGCAGCACCTCGTCTGCAGGATCCCCGTAGTCGAGGTACATCGTGTCCGATTCGAGCCTGCTGGGATGGGTAGCCGGTGTGTTGAGGGCGTCGAAGTTGTACCAGGCAAGTTCGGCCTCCGGGCCTGACGCCATCTGATATCCGAGACCGACAAAGATGTCGACGGCCTCATCGATGGTCTGCTGTATGAGGTGAAGCGAGCCCTTGGGGAATCGGACCGATTCCAGCGTCACGTCGATCTTCTCGTCGATCAGCCGCCGTTCTTCCTCTTCTGCTTCGAGAACACCCCGTCGTTCGTTGAGCAGTCGCTGGAGCTCTGTGGTCACATCCTTGAGCCGGGCGCCGACTATCGGCTTCTCCGACGTGTCGAGTTGACCCATCGACCGCCGAACCTCGCCGACCGGTGAATCCTTGCCCATTAGCTGTGCTTCGACCCGGTCCAGCTCTTCAACAGTCGTTGCGGACCGCACAGCCTCGGGGCCGGTGGCAAGCACTTCGTCGAGAATCGAAACAGCGGTCATGTTTGCGGCAGGTTAGACCCAGGGGTGGGCTTGCCTTCAGGGTTTCGAGAGTGCGTACACGATGATCCCGGCCGCTATAGAAACGTTGAGGCTCTCAGTAGCTCCTGACATCGGGATGGTGACTGTCATGTCGGCTGCGGCCACAACACCGTCGGGCAGGCCGGATGCCTCCTCCCCGACAACGAGGGCGTACCGCCCCTCCGGGAACGAGGACAGTTCGGTGCCCCCCGAGACTACGGACGCTACGGTCGTGTAGCCGAGTTGCGACACCTCTTCGACTTTCGACACGGGACCGCAGGTGACGCTGAATTGGGCACCCGCACCAGAACGCAGAACCTTGGGCGACCAGGGGTCGGCGGTGCCGACGGTGTAGGCAAACCCCCAACCGAAGGCGCCGGCGGTGCGGATCAGCGTTCCGACATTCCCCGGATCGGACACTCCCCAGGAGACAATCAACCCCTCACCCTGGAGCTCCGTCTGTTCCGGTATGGAGACAACACCGACCGGGCCACGAGGACTCTCGGTGCCGGCGAGACGTTTCATGGCCGCCTCGTCGACCCGGACCAGTTCGATGTCGTGCAGGGCCGCCTTGGTCTCGGAGAGCCCGTCGTCGGGCAGTGCAAAGAGGATCTCGGGTGTCGTCCCCGACTCGATCGCCGCAGTCAGGAGATTCGGGCCCTCGATGAGGGTTCTTGCATCCTGCTTTCTGTGCCTGGCGCGATGAAGCCGGGCCGCTTCCACGACGCGTGCGTTGCGGTGGCTGCGGACCGGCTCGGTGGTCATCGAGTTGACCGGTCAGTTCTGCTTGGAGACCTCGACCAATTGGGTGAACGCCCCCGGGTCGCTCACGGCCATCTCGGCGAGCATCTTCCTGTCCACCTCGATCTCCTGAGCCTTGAGCCCGGCGATGAACTGTGAATAGGTGGTTCCGTTCTGGCGGGCCGCCGCATTGATGCGGGCGATCCACAGGCGCCGGAACTCGCCCTTTCGAGCTCTGCGATCCCGATAGCTGTCCTGCATCGCATGCATGACCTGCTCGTTGGCAGTCTTGAAGCGGCGACTCTTGGCGCCCTTGTAGCCCTTGGCCCGGTTCAGGACCTTCTTATGTGACTTTTTGGCGTGCACCGCACGCTTTACACGAGCCATTTCAAACCTCCTGGTGCCTCAGCGGCCGAGTTGCCTCTTTATGGTTTTGCGGTCGCCAGGCGCGAGCGTCGTCTCGCCTTTGAGGCGGCGGTAGGACTCCTTGCCTTTGGCGAGCTTGAGATGGCCACGGCCGGACTGGCGACGCATGTACTTGCCGGTCCCTGTGACTCTGATCCTCTTCTTTGCGCCGCTGTGGGTCTTCATTTTGGGCAAAGTGTCCTCCTATTCGTCCTGCTGCTCGTTGCTGCTCTTCGTGGGTGCCTTGGCGCCTCGCAACGGGGCGATGACCATCGTCATGCTCCTGCCTTCAATCTTCGGCAGCTGCTCGACTATCCCGACATCGGAGAGATCCTCAGCGAGCCTGTCCAACAGGTCCTTGCCGACGCCTGGCCGCTCCTGTTCACGACCCCGGAAACGGATGGTCACCTTGACCTTGTCCTTGCCTTCGAGGAACTCGTGAGCCTTTCTCCGGCTGATATCGAAGTCGTGGTCACCGATTCGCACTTTCATCCTGAGCTCTTTGACCGTGGTCCGGGTTTGCTTCTTCCTGGCTTCACGCTGTTTGACGGACTGCTCGTACTTGTACTTTCCGTAGTCCATCAGGCGACACACCGGCGGGTTGGCGCTGGGTGCCACCTCGACGAGATCCAGATCGAGTTGCTCGGCAAGCCATAAGGCCTCGTTGGTCTTCTTGATCCCGATTTGTTCGCCATCGGGTGCAATGACAAGCACCTCGTTTGCCCGAATTGCGCCGTTCACACGGAGCTCGTTAATGCTGATACCTCCTGTTGAGTGCAACGAAAAAGCAGCAAGCGCAAGCTTGCTGCCGTGAGCCGACTATTCGGCAAAAAGGACCGCAGCTCGCGCTCCTTCTCGGACGGGTATCCGAGAGGCTGCGGCCGGGTGGGGAAGCAGCAGCTTCCGCTCTTGGTCGTTGATTTGTGGGGCGAAAGCCTAACAGTGCGCGATCTAGTACCAAGAGTCGGACGTCAGCCGGCCTTCAACTTGCGCAGGGCGGTTGCGGTGCGGACGACCGCGTCGGTTGCCTCGACGCCTTTGTTGGACGGCCCGGGGCCGGAACGCTCGACCGCATCCTCATATTCGTGAACCGCCAGAATCGCGTTGGCAACTGGCACGTCGGTATCGAGTGCCACCGAGGCGATGCCCGCGGTGGACTCCCGGACCACGATCTCGTAGTGGTCGGTGTCCCCCTTGACAATGGTGCCGATCGCGACCACACCATCGCAGCCAGATTCGACGAGCGCCCTGGCGGCAATCGGAAGCTCGAGGGCTCCCGGGACGCGCAACACAGTGATCTGTCTCGTGTTCATCTCCTCGAGACGGGCAACGGCGGCTTCGAGCAACTTCTCGGTTATCGCGAGGTTCCAGGTCGCAGCAGCAACACCGATGTGGAGACCCTCGGCCGATTCCTCCCCTTCAATGACACGAGTCATCTATCGGTTCCGACGTCGAGGTCATGGCCCAATCTGGTGGCCTTGGTTCTCAGATAGTCGGCGTTCTCCTGGCTGGGTGTCACCGTCAGGGGCACCTGCTCGGTGATGGAGAGGCCGTAGCCCTCGATGGCGACCCGCTTCGTCGGGTTGTTGGTCATGAGCCGCATGGATCGCACGCCGAGGTCGTAGAGGATCTGAGCGCCCACTCCATAGTCCCGGGCGTCCACTGGGAGACCGAGGTGGACGTTCGCATCGACTGTGTCGAGCCCCTCGTCCTGCAGCCTGTAGGCGGCGAGTTTGTGGAGCAGCCCGATTCCCCGCCCTTCATGGCCTCTGATGTAGAGGACCACTCCCCTGCCCTCCACGGCTACCTGCTGAAGTGCAGCGTCTAGCTGGCCGCCGCAGTCACAACGGAGACTTCCAAAGACATCGCCGGTGAGACATTCGGAGTGAACCCTCGTCAGAACGTCTTCTCCTTCGCCGATGTCGCCCATCACGAGTGCCATGTGCTGTCGCTCATCGACAAGGGATCTGAACCCGACCGCGGTGAAGGTTCCGTAGTCGGTGGGGACCCGCGCTTCGACCACCCGCTCGACCAGCTTCTCTTCCTTGCGGCGGTAGGCGATGAGGTCGGCGATTGTGCCAATCAGCAGGTGGTGCTGGTCGGCAAACAACATCAGGTCTTCCAGCCTGGCCACTGTTCCGTCGTCGTTCATGACTTCGGCAAGAGCTGCGGCCGGATAGAGGCCGGCAAGTTTGGCAAGGTCGACACCGGCCTCGGTGTGGCCGGCTCTCCTGAGGACACCACCCGGCTCGTAGCGAAGCGGGTACATGTGGCCGGGTCGGGCAAGATCGTCTGGCTTGGAGTCGGGGTTGACCACGGCCTGGATGGTTCGCCATCTGTCCGTTGCCGATATGCCGGTCGAGGTGCCCTCTTTGGCGTCGATAGATACGGTGAAAGCGGTACGTCGAACGTCGGTGTTGCGGGTGACCATCATCGGCAACTTGAGTTCGTCCAGCCGTTCCCCGATCACCGGCATGCAAATGATGCCGCTGGTATGCCGGAGCATGAATCCGATTTGTTCGGGTGTGGCCTTGTCGGCGGCGACGATCAGATCGCCTTCGTTCTCACGATCCTCGTCGTCGACCATGATCACCATCGACCCGCGGGCGACGGCCTCGATGATCTTTTCTATCGGAGCGAATGTCATTCGTCAGCTTTCAGAAGTTTCTCGACGTATTTGGCCAGCACGTCAACTTCAAGGTTGACCTGATCGCCCATATTCCGCAACCCGAGCGTCGTCACGGAGAGCGTATGCGGAATGACTGCGATGTCGATCGAGTCGTTGGTGACGGCGGCAACGGTGAGGCTTATCCCGTCGACCGTGATCGAGCCCTTCTCAACCACATAGCGCATCAACCCTGGTGGTATCTCAATAGTCAGACGACTTCCGTCTCCTTCGGGAGTGACGGTTCGAAGTGTGCCGACGCCGTCGACGTGACCCTGGACGATATGACCGTCGAAGCGACCGGCAGCGGGCATGGCCCGTTCGAGGTTGACCGGGCTTTGCTCATCGAGCAGACCCAGGTTGGAGCGATCGAGGGTTTCTTCCACCATCTCTACCCTTACTCGAGAGCCCTCGATCTCGACGGCGGTGAGACACACGCCGTTCACATTCAGGGAGTCACCTACTTCGATTCCAGTGAGAGGCCCAACATCGATGACAGCCTCCCGGCCACCGGCGGTCTTCTTGGTCGATACGACTAAGCCCCTGTGCTCCACGATCCCCGTGAACATCTACTGGAACTCGATTCGCAGATCCGGGCCGATGGTCTGAACGTCGGTGATGGTTACCTCGCGGGAGTCGGCCATTGTGGCGAACTGGCCGCCTATCGGCTGAAGCCCGACGCCCCCGCCCATTCGCCCGGCGAGATAGAGGATGACCCGGTTGATTGCTCCGGCCCGGAGCCATGCTCCTGCGATCCCGGCGCCTCCTTCGAGGAGGACATCGAGTAGCCCGTGATCGGCAAGTGCCTGGGCTGCCGTTTCCGGGTACGGGAGCTCGCGATCACCGGCAACCACAACCACGTCGCCGTTGGGGATGTCGATCTCCCGGCAGGAGATGACCAGTGGAGCCCGCTCCCAGATCTTTGCCCATGGAGGCAGTTCCTTGGTCCCGGCGATCACCACAGGACGGGGCTGATAGGCAAGCGACTCGCCGTGTCGAACGTCGAGAAGGGGGTCGTCCGATCGGAGGGTGCCTGCCCCGACGACGACTGCATCCATGCGGGAGCGCAGACGGTGAACATCGGCCCGGGATTCCTCGGACGTGATCCACTTCGAGTTGCCGTCAAGGGCTGCGATTGAACCATCGAGGGTCATGGCCAGCTTCAAGGTCACGAAAGGCTTGCCGGTCTCCTGATGATGGAAGTAGGCGCGATCGAGCTTGAGGGCTGCTTCGGCTTCGACATCGACCTCCACGTCGACGCCCGCTTGCTTCAACAGATAGATCCCCGATCCGGAGACACGTTCGTCGGGGTCCTTGACAGCGACAACGACGTTGGCAATGCCCGCAGCCAGAATCGCGTCGGTGCACGGAGGAGTGTGTCCGTGATGGGCGCACGGCTCGAGAGTCACATAGAGGGTGGCGCCTCTTGCAGTCTCGCCAGCGGCTCGCAGGGCAACCACCTCGGCGTGGTCATGGCCGACGCCCTCGTGGGCGCCCTCGCCTAAGACCTGACCGTCATCGGAGACAACGACTGCTCCGACACGCGGGTTCGGATGCGTGTGATGACCCGCAGCAAGCTTGATCGCTTGCTGCATGTATCGCGGGTCGGACACTCAGCCGGTGCGTCGATCGATGCGGTATGTGGAGCCAGGCTGCTTCTTGGCGAATTCCTTCATCTCTACCGCTATCGCCGACGCCTCCCATTGCGTGGTGATTTCTCGCATGTCGGTAGAAGCTACTCCCAGTGAGAGCGAGACAACAGGGAAGGCGAACCGCTCACCTCTCCTGTCGATCACCTCGATGTACCCGCGGAGGGCGTCAGCGGTGTCGTATAGATCGAGAATCCCGTCATCGAACCGCTCGATGACCTCCTTGGCGAAGGACTCGGACATCTCGGGGGGAATGATTGCTACGAAATCGTCGCCACCGATATGGCCCACAAATGCTCCGGTGATTCCGAGCGAGTCGGCTGCGTCGCCGAAGGCCTGGGCACAGAAGCGGATGACCTCGTCGCCACGCATGAACCCGTAGTGGTCGTTGAAGGCCTTGAAGTTGTCCAGGTCTCCGTGGACGAGGGCGAAGTCCCGCTTGGAGGTGATGCGCTCTTCGACCTCGGCCGTGATCTTAAAGTTGCCGGGAAGCCCGGTCAGCGGGGACAGGTCCCTTGCGGCCTGCGTGCGTCGCAGCACCGCTCGAACCCGGGCACCGAGTTCGGTGATGTCAAACGGCTTGGTGATGTAGTCGTCGGCGCCGAGCTCAAGACCGCGGACCCGGTCTTCGGGGAGACCGCGCGCTGTCAGGAGAATGATCGGGATGTTCGCTGTCGACGCCTGACTGCGAAGCCGGTGCAGGGCAGTCAGACCATCCATTCGGGGCATCATGATGTCCAGAACGATGGCATTGGGCGGATTCGCTGTTGCCTTCTGTAGGGCGTCCTCACCGTCAACAGCGGTTTCGACCTCGAATCCCTCCAACTCGAAGTTGACCTGGACAACCGCCAGGATGTCCGGATCGTCGTCCGCTACCAGGACCTTCTCGCTCATTATTCCCCTATTGCCCTTCTCAACTCACCTACAGCCGCTGACGGATTGGCTGCGCCGAATATGGCCGTACCAGCCACGAACGCATTGGCTCCAGCGTTCGCTGCAAGACGGGCGGTTTCAGGCGTGATGCCTCCGTCGATTTGAATATCGGTCGGTACACCCTTCTTCTCAACCCATTCTCTAAGGGTTGTGACCTTGTGCAAAACGGCAGAATCGAAGGTTTGACCGCCAAATCCGGGCTCAACGGACATTACGAGCACGACGTCACAGAACTCAATAACTGGCTCCACTTCTGAGATCGGGGTTGCCGGGTTGCACACCACGCCAAAGTCCAATCCTACGTCTCTGGCGCGTTCGGCAGCCACGGTCGGATTGGTTAGGACCTCGATGTGCATTGTGACCAGATTCGCGCCCGCATCTGCGAGCTCGGGAAGGAAAGCATCAGGGTTGGTGGTCATCAGATGGCAGTCGAAGTAGAGATCGGTGACGGCTCTGATGCTGGTGATCACCGGGATTCCGAACGAGATGTTGGGCACGAAGTGACCGTCCATGACATCGAGATGCAGCCAATCGACGTCGGCTTCGACACCGGATATCTCCGCTCCGAGTCTCGAGAAGTCCGCTGCGAGGAGCGATGGAGCGATCAGCGACGTCATGGCGCGGAGTCTAGGAGTGGTGTCTCAGAGGTCATGAATCGCAACGAACATGCCGTCCGTGGCGGTGAGGTGGGGCGCCATGAGGGTCCCTTTGCCCCAGATGCGACCAGGAACCGGGGCCGGTCTGAAGTCGTAGGGCTCGGTCACTTCGATCGTCTCCTGGGGAGTGACAGTGCACACCGAGTAGACCAGTCGCCCGCCCGGAGCCACCAGTTCCAGCGCCGACTCGACCATCTCACTCTGAAGTGCGGCCAGGCGCTCGATGTCGGAGTGCTGAACCCGGAGTCTGATCTCCGGTCGTCGCCGCAGGGTTCCGAGGCCGCTACAAGGCGCATCGAGCAGCACTCGCTGGAAAGAGGCCTTGGCAAGCGGTGGAGTTCTGGCATCGGCTACGACCCAGTGAAGGTCGGGCATCCGACGGCGACCAGCGCGCACCCGTCTCTCGTGGTGATCGACGGCGAGGACCAATCCTTCCGCGCCGACCTGATCGCGGAGGTGGGCGGCCTTGCCACCTGGCGCGGCTGCAAGGTCTACCACCGTCATACCTGGAGCGGCGTCGACCGAGTTCCCGACGGCTATCGAGGCTGCGTCCTGAACATGGGAGCCCGACGGAAGCGGGCCGGCTTCGATCCGATAGGCGCCCTCGATCTCATCGACCGGGTGGCCGACCGGGTCGGCATCGCGGTCAAATCGGACAGTCCGACCCGGGTCGTTCCCCGAGTCGATCGCGAAAGCGGTGATTTCGGCCGGGTCCCACTCGCCGACGAGATCGGACTCGAGCCACCCGGGAAGCTCGAGCGAATGCACCTCGTCATCGGGCAGGGGCCGTTCGGAGACTCGTCGGAGGACGGCATTGGCGAATCCGGCTGCTCTGGAGCTCTTCTCCTTGACCAGGTCGACTCCGGCACTGACGGCAACGGCCGTCGGCATATTCGAGTAGAGGAGTTCGAAGGCCGACACTCGCAATCTGTCGACGAACCCTTGGTCGATAGCGCTAGTGGGCCGGTCGGCGGCCCTCTCGATGGCGGCATCGATCGTCTCGAGCCTCCGCAACACCCCGTATGTCAGCGCCTTGGTTCGCGCTCGGTCTGGCGGTGCCTGGCTTCTGGTCGATGAATCGAGGAGAACGTTGGAGTAAGCACCCGAGCGGAGCACACGTCCTAGAACATCTGCGGCGACGCGCCGTGCTCCAAGCGGATCTGTCACGAGACGATGCCACGGACCTGCAAGCGGCCCCGCAGCCATGACTCACCCGACATCGGTCTCTTGCCGGGAGGCTGGAGTTCCAGCAACGCGACTCCGCCATTGCCGACTCCGACGACAGGCAGTTCGCCCACGGTTTCCCATCGGGTCGCGGCGGGGATGGAATCGCTCTCCCGTGCCTGAAGGACTTTGTGAACCTGGCCGTCGATATCCAGGGTTGCGGCCGGTTTGGGTGAGAGACCCCTTATCCGATTGATGAATTCCGCAGTGGTCATCTGGGGAGAGAGAGGCCGATCCTCAGCCGTGATCTTGGCCGCATAGGTCAAACCTTCGTCAGTTTGGGGGACGGGCACCAAGGCGCCAGACAGGTAATGCCCTATGGAGTCGATCAACAGTTGGGATCCAATGTGGGTGAGACGTTTGGTGAGAGCACCCGAGCTCTCGTTGGGCCGGATGTCCAGTGCTTGCGCGGTGAGCACATCCCCGGAGTCGAGGTGCTCGTCGATGCGGATGATCGTGACTCCGGTCATGGTGTCTCCCGCCATGAGCGCTCGCGCCACCGGGGCCGCCCCCCGCCACCTGGGAAGCAGCGAAAAGTGGAGGTTGAGCATCCCGTGGGCCGGCACCGCGAGCGCGTCGGGAAGAAGAATCATCCCGAACGCCACGACGACCGCCAGATCAAGAGGCGCGTGCTCTTCGAGAATTCCGGCGATTTGGTCGGAGGACGATGGTTGCTTGACCGGAATGCCGAGCTCGTCTGCGACGATTTTCACCGGAGTTGGGAGTGGCTTGCTATGCCGACCCTGTGGCCGGTCAAGGCGGGTTATGACGACGGCGATATCGAAGTCGGCTGCGAGGGCTTCCAGTGTCGGGACAGCCGCCTCGGGAGTGCCCAAAAAGGCCAAGCGGGTCATTGCGGGGTTGCCAGTCCGAGAGCCTCATCACGCAGGTCGCGTAGAGCCTTCTTTCTCACCGGTTTGGGCAGGGCGTCGATGAGAAGACCACCTCCGAGGTGAGCGACTTCATGCTGGAGCACCCTCCCGAGTAGCTCGTCGCCGGCGTACTCCACTTCGTTTCCATTCAGATCGAGGGCCGTGACGCGGGCAAAAGCCGGCCGGATGATCTCCCAATAGTGGCCGGGAACTGAGAGGCAGCCTTCCTCGTACTCCCAATTGCCGCTGGTCTCGACAAGAACCGGATTGATCATCACCCTCGGCCCCAACTCGTCCTGGGTGTCAAAGACGGCGACCTGGCGCGCTATCCCAATCTGGTTGGCGGCGAGGCCGACGCCCGGTGCCGCATACATCGTTTCGAGCAAGTCGCTCACAAGGGTGCGAACAGCATCGTCGATTTCTTCTACCGGCTTCGTCTCGAGACGCAGCACGGGATCACCAAATGTTCTAATCGGATATGTGGCCATGTCGATCCGCGAGGCAGGGTGGGTAGACAGTACCGGTGTTCACAGGTCAATCGGGTCGGCGTCGACCCTCACGGTCAAGCCCGAGTCTCTCCAACCCTGGACCATTCCACGAAGCGACGCACGGGCTTTCGACAGCTCACCCTGAATCAGCCAGCGTTGACCACCTGCGCCGTCGCGCCGTCCTCTTTGGACGTCGGCCGGGCCGAGAACGGTGGCGTTCTCCAGAGTCTTCACCTGATCGGCCACCTCGTTCGGCACCTCGTCGCCGCGGACCTCCAACGCGAGCATCTCTGTAGAAGGAGGCATGCCCAGGCGAGCCCTTTCGACCAGTAAATCCTCCAGGTAGGGAATCGGCTTGCCCCGCCTCAGCGCCACAAACAACGCGGAGTCCGGCATCGAGGTCTGGACCATCATTCGCCGCCCCGTGCCAGGCTTGAGTGCATCTCCGAGCCGGGCCAGCACCCTCAGGGCCTCCTCGGACGTTCGGTAGTTCTCCCCAAGAGCCAGGGCGTCGGCATCGACAGCGACTGCAAGGTCTATCTCGGCCAGTGCTGCAAGATCCCGCTCGGTTCCGACCGATACCGGTTCTTCGGCCGGGTGCAACCCGGCGTGTCCGGCGCCGAGTTTGCGATTCGCCTCGGCCAGGATTCGCTCAGGGATCGAGCCCATTTCCTCGAATGAAGTCCCTCCGCAGTGAACACAAGGTCCGGTAGGAGTCCCGCAGCGGCGACAAGCTTCAGTCCTCCCAAGCCGGGATTCGCAGTTGCCGCACTGGCGCACCCGTCGGCAGGTGGTGCACCTCATTGATGAGTCGACGGCTCGCCTATGGGTGAAGACAAAGGAGGTGCGGCCGGCCGACGATGTCGCCCGAAGCGCAGCTACCACCTGACTCGAGAGAAACCCTGATCCCGGGGGATCCTGGGTCCGGTCTACCACCTCGACCTGGCCCCACGGTCGGTCCCGGGATAGGACCACCTGTGCACCACGGGAAAGGACCTCGAGCGTTGGCGTCGGCCCCAAGAAAGCAAGAGAAAAGCCTTCGATCCTGGCCCGGGTTGCCAGAACGTCCCGAACGTGGAGGGTGGGAGTTTGTCGATCCTTCATCGCCCTGCGGCCCTCTTCGAGCACCACCGCGAGTGAGAGCCCGCCTATCTGCCAGAGACTGGCCCGGGGGGTGCCAAGGACAAGCTTGCCCGGATGCTGAGCCGCTTCCCAGGCCGACGTCAGTTCCTTGGCATTGTCGCCGGCCACAGTGACCAGCCGATCTCCGAAACGTTCCCGGAGACGACCGGCGATGCTGCCAACCTCGGCCGCTGTAGAGGCAACGACCAGTGCGGATTTCCCAGAAATGAGCAGCGGTGTGATCGCATTCACCCAGGAAAGGGATTGCCATCGGCCTACCTGAGCTGTTACCGGGCCCTTCTTGTTCGCTAGTACCCGGTTGACGACGTCGTCGAGCCCGTTCCCGGGTGAGTTCTCCAGTGCCAGCTCCGTAGATGGTGCCTGCCCGGTCGATCGGGGAAGGTTGGGCGGTGAGGATCTCTCCAGGAGAACCGCGAACGGTGCTACGTAGTGCGATCTCGCCCAATCCAGGCTTTTTGCCAAACGGAGGTCAAAGATCGGGGATGAGCCGGAGATCGATGCGATCTCCTTTAGGTTCCCATCACGATCCGGGACCACACCGAGGACGAAGCCCCGGACCCTCCGACCCGAGAGTGGGACCCTCACAATCGAGCCGACTTCGAGTTCGTTGGCCAGGTGAGCCGGTATCGAATACCAAAATCCTTTGTCTACAGCGAAGGATGGGACGCTGGGAACGACCCTGGCTGCAGGTTTGCTCAGAGACCCGCCGCTTGCCGGATCGCGTCCACCATGTCAAGGCGCTCCCAGCTGAATCCGTCTCGTCCGAAGTGCCCATAGGCGGCTGTCGGGGCGAATATGGGACGTCTCAGCTCGAGCTGGTCGATGATGGCCGCGGGACGGAAGTCGAAGACATCCATCACGATTTCGTCGATGTTCTCGGGCGCGATCGTCTCGGTCCCAAAGGCTTCAATGTCAATCGAGAACGGCTCTGGCCTCCCGATGGCGTAAGCCAGTTGGATCTCGAGTTTTCTGGCGACACCTGCCGCGACGAGGTTCTTGGCGGCCCATCTCGCCGCGTAGGCGGCGGAGCGATCGACCTTGGTTGAGTCCTTGCCTGAAAAAGCGCCGCCCCCGTGTCGTGCGTATCCCCCGTATGTGTCAACGATGATCTTGCGACCGGTCAAACCGGTGTCGGCCACGGGTCCCCCGATCTCGAATTTGCCCGACGGATTGAAATAGAACTCAACGTCGGAGTCGAGCATGTCACCGGGGATCACCTCGGCAACGACGGTCTCGTAAACCTCCGCCTTCATGTCTTCCTGGGTCATACCCGGGGCGTGGTGCGCCGATATCAGAACCTTCTCTACGGACACGGGTCGTTCGTCCTCGTATCTCACCATGACTTGAGTCTTCCCATCCGGGCGTAGATAGCCGAGTTCGCCGGTGCGACGCACCTGGGAGAGGCGTTCCGCCATGCGATGGGCCAACTGGATCGGCAGTGGCATCAGTTCTTCGGTTTGGTCGACGGCGAAGCCGAACATCAGACCCTGGTCGCCGGCTCCAAGCTCGCGATCAACACCGGCGGCGATGTCGGCGCTCTGCTCGTTCACCCGATTCTGAATCTCGATCGTCTCGGCGGCGAAACCATCATCGAATCCGTCGTAGCCAATGTGATCAACTGTCTTGCGCACGATTCCTTCGATATCGAGGTCGGTGCCGGCGGAGATCTCGCCGCCCACGACAGCAAGCCGTGTTGTGACGAAGACCTCACAGGCAGATCGTGCGGTAGGTGTCGCGCCCAAAGCGGCATCGAGCACCGAGTCGGAAATCGCGTCAGCGACCTTGTCAGGATGTCCTTCAGTAACGGACTCAGAAGTGAAGTACCAACGTCTCATGCGTCTGCGAGGCTAGTCCCTGGCCTCGAGCGCGCTAGCAACGCGATCCCATAGTTTGACTGCTACTTCTCGTTTGCTCAGTAGGGGCAGCGCCTCGGTGGAGCCATCGGGTTCGATGAACACCACGCGGTTGGTGTCGGTGCCAAAACCCGAACCGGGCTCGGATACATCGTTGTACACGAGCAGGTCGACACCCTTGCGCTTGGCCTTTTCGATCGCCCGCTCGACACCTCCGGTCTCTGCGGCGAATCCGACGGAGAACGGTGGGGATTCTCGTTCCACGACCGAAGCGAGAATGTCCGACGTGGGGACGAGGGAGATCGAGTCGAGGCCCTCGGTTCTGGGAATTTTCGCGTCGTGGGTGACGCCGGGTTTGAAATCGGCGACCGCCGCACTCATCACCGCAATGTCGGCGGGGACGTCATGGACGGCCACCAGCATCTCCTCGGCGGTCTCGACGGTGACCACCTTGATCGCCGGGTGCACCTCGATGTCAGACGTTGTCACAAGCGTGACGTCGTACCCCCGGCGCGACGCCTCGCTGGCTATGGCATGGCCCATCTTCCCCGACGAGCGATTACCTAGGAAGCGAACCGGGTCGACCGGTTCACGGGTTCCCCCCGCGGTGACCAGAACCGTCCGGCCTTTGCCATCACCACTGAGGAGGGCGGTCGCCGCTTCCACGATCTCTTCGGGCTCGGCCACCCTCCCGATCCCTGAGTCGCCACCCGCGAGCGCGCCTGGATTCGGGCCAACAACGTGGGCTCCATCCGCCACCAGACGTTCCATATTCCTCTGTGTCGAGCTCTGCTCCCACATTTCGGCGTGCATCGCCGGCGCTACGAGAAGGGGTACTGTGCTCGCAAGAACGGTCGCGCTGATCAGATCAGAGGAGATCCCATTGGCGATCCGGCCAAGGGTTGCTGCCGTCATCGGGGCGATGACTACGAGGTCGGCCCACCTCGGCAACTCGGTGTGTGGAGATACGGATTCATCCCCGAAAAGGGAAGTGACCGGGTGTGTTCCCGTGATGGCGGCGAACGTTTGAGGCCCGATGAATTCGAGAGCGGATTCGGAGAGAGCTACCCGAACCTCGGCCCCGGCTTCAACCAGACGACGGGCAAGATACGCCGATTTGTATGCAGCGACGCCGCCGGTAACGCAAAGAAGGACGCGCCTTCCCTGCAGCATCAGTCCTCGACTGTGTCGACGGCTACTTTGCCTTCAGCGATCTCTTCCATGGCGATCGTCAGGGGCTTGCGCGACAGGGAGTGGACCTGTGGCGGCACGAACTCGCCGTAGCCGACACCTAACTGATGGAAGTAGCCGTTTATCTGCCGCGCCCGACGCGCCGAGACGACGACGGTGGCGAAACGGTTTCCGATCTGATCGATGACGTTCTCGATTTTCATTGTTTCCTTCAGGAAATGGGGTACATACAGGGTAACCGATCACCCGTCGGTAACCAGCTTCACGACTTCAGAGACTGCCACGTCGAGGTCCTCATTTATCACTATGTGATCGAACAGAGCGGGAGCTTCCTCGAGTTGGGTCCGGGCGATGGCGAGCCTTTCCGCGATGTCCTCATCGCTCGTGTCGCCTCTCAAACGGAGTCGTCTCTCCATCTCTTCGAGAGACGGAGGAGCTATGAAGATCAGGAGAGCATCCGGTCTCTGCGTCTTGACCTGGCGGGCTCCCTGGATCTCGATATCGAGGAGAACGTCACGCCCTTCGGCGTTGGCGCTCTCGATGGGGGCTGCAGGAGTTCCGTAGCAGTTGCCGTTGTAAACAGCCCACTCGAGAAGCTTGCCGGAGTCGATCATGTCCTGGAAGTCGTCGTCCGAGACGAAGAGATAATGCGAGGCGTGGGTTTCGTCCGGACGGGGGTCTCGAGTTGTCGCAGACACCGAGAACTGGATATCGACCTGCTCGATGAGCCTTCGGGTGATCGTCGACTTCCCGGACCCGGAAGGCCCGGATATGACGACGAGTCTGCTGTTCACTTCAGGAGAACTCAGCGAGCAGAGCTTCCTTCTGACGATGCCCGAGGCCGCGGATCCGCCGGTTTTCTGCGATCCCGAGAGTCTCCATCATGCGCTTCGCTTTGATCTTGCCCGTGCCGGGCATCGCGGCAATAACGCGTTCGACCTTGAGGCCGGCGAGGATCTCGTCCGTCTCGGTCATCTCGAGCAATTCGGCGAGCGTCACGGAGCCCGTCTTGAGAAGCTCCTTGACTTCGGCTCGAGCCTTCCTTGCCTCGGCTGCCTTGACAAGAGCCGCTCGTCGCTGCTCGTCGGTCAATTGGGGTGGCTGCTGCATATCCACTTCCAGGGTCTAGAAACGGACCATAGCCTCTTCCGGTGAGCCTAAGCGTTGAATCCGGCAGAGGTCGCGATCATCTTCGCTGCCGCCGCGACATCGTCCGCACCGGTGATTGCCCGTCCGACCACGATGTAGTCGGCGCCGGAGGCGATGGCCGTTTCGGGCGTGGCGACTCGCTTCTGGTCCTGTGTTCCCGCGCCGCGGAGACGGATGCCGGGAGTGACCGCAAGTAGTCGCGGCGCCGCTCGTTTGGCATCGGCGACCTCGTGAACCGAGCAAACCACACCTTCGACCCCGGCATCGGAAGCCTGGGAGGCCAGGGCTCCAACCTGGTTGGCCAGGGACCTGACCACACCAGTGCGGCTCAGCGCCGAGTCATCGAGGGAGGTCAGGACGGTTACTGCCAACACCCCGGCCCGCCCGTTCGAGCTCTCTTGAAGACCCTTCACGGCGGCCTCCATCATTTCGGATCCTCCTGACGCGTGCACGGTCACCCAGCGCGCCCCGCGTTCGCCGAGTCTGCAGGCCGCTCCTGCGACGGTGCTCGGTATGTCGTGTAGCTTCGCATCTACGAAAACGGGGACGCCCATCTCGACGGTGCGATTGATGACATCGGGACCTTCGCCCATGAGGAGCTCCAGTCCGACCTTGAAGCCGCCCACATGCGGTGCAACCAGCTGCGCTATTTCAGACGCCTCGTCCCAGGACGGAAAGTCGAGGGCGACTAGAACCGGATTCACCACGATTCGACCGCTCCCCTGAGGTCTGAGAGGCTGGGCACACCCTGGCGGTCGAGTTCGGCTTTGATCTCTCTCACCAGCCTCACCCCCGCTTTGGGCTCCGCGAAGTGCAGCGTCCCGACTCCGACGGCAGACGCACCGGCCAGCACGTACTCTACGACGTCGCGGCCCGAGGTCACTCCCCCGCACCCGACGATCGGCGTATCGGGCATTGCCCTCGCCACCTCGTAGACACAGCGAAGCGAAATCGGCTTCAATCCCGGCCCGCTGTAGCCACCGACTCCGCCCGAGAGGATCGGCCGTCTTTTTTCCAGATTGATCCCGAAACCCATGACCGAATTGGTCAGGGTCAGGAAGTCGGCGCCGGCCTCGACACACGACGCGGCAACACCAACGATGTCATCGGTGTTCGGTGACAACTTGGCGCCGACGGGGACGCTCACGGCCCCGGCAACTGCTCTGACCACTTCAGCCGACGGACCAGCATCCAGCGAAAACATGCGTCCGTCTTCGAGATTGGGACAGGAGAGGTTGACTTCAACCGCGGCGAGCCCGACTCCAGCGAGCGCCGCGGCCACTTTGGCGAACTCTTCGGGGGTCGAGCCGACCGTCGAGCCCCAGATGGGCACATCAAGAGGCTGAAGGCGATGTGCAGTGTCGGCCAGCCAGGCGTCGATTCCGGGATTCTGAATCCCTATTCCGTTGAGCATTCCCACCCCTGTTGGGCCCAGTCGAGGGGGTGGGCGTCCGGGCCAGGGCTCGGCGGCGACAGACTTGGCGACTGCTGCCCCGTATACGGAGACATCGGCCACGTCGGCCCACTCCCAAACCGATCCCACCGTCCCGGACGCCGCGATGATGGGCGACCGGAGGGCCATTTGCCCGAGGGTGGTGCTCAGCCGGTCTGATGCCATTCTTGGATACTCCGAGGTCGCCGGATGGCCCCGGGCCCTGCGCGCAGGCTCCGGGCAACAGCGAGACCTCCCTGGATGGTTGTGACACAGGGAATCGAATGGCCGCGTGCCACCTGTCTGATCCGTCTCCCGTCAGATCTCGCCCTCCGCCCTCGTGGGGTATTGATCACCAGTTGCACCTCGCCGTTTTCGAGCCGTTCCCCAATGTCACGCTCGCCTTCCCCAATCTTGGAGACCGACTCGGCGTCGATCGCGTGATGGTGCAGGTATCGGGCTGTGCCTCTTGTGGCGACCAGGTCGAATCCCAACAGGGTGAAAGCCTGGGCGACAGCGAGCCCCATCGGCTTGTCCCGATCGGCAAACGAGAGGAACACCCTCCCCCGGTCAGGGAGGATGTTGCCGCCGGCGAGGAGAGCCTTGGCAAAGGCGACGCCGACATCAGATCCGATGCCCATGACTTCGCCGGTGGCCTTCATCTCGGGCCCGAGTACGTTGTCTTCTTCCGGGAAGCGATCCCAGGGCAGGATGGCGTGTTTCACCGCCACGAACTTCGGCTCACGCTCGACCCGTGGGACGAGCCCCTCTCCGCGAAGCTCCTCCACTGTTGCTCCCATCATGACCCTGGCAGCAATCCGGGCCAGAGGAACGCCGGTCGCCTTCGATATGAACGGAACCGTTCGGCTGCCACGGGGGTTTGCCTCGAGGACGAAGACGTCGTCACCTTTGACCGCGAATTGGATGTTGATCAGTCCGAGGACCCCAAGTGACGAGGCCAGCTCTTCGGTGGCGCGAAGGATGTCCTTGTGTGCTTCTTCTGAGATCGTGGGCGGAGGCGTGACGCAATCCGAGTCGCCGGAGTGGATCCCGGCTTCCTCGACGTGCTCCATGACACCACCCAGGAGTAGCTCTCTCCCGTCGTAGACAGCGTCGACGTCGACCTCTACCGCGGCCTCGAGAAAACGGTCGATCAGGATCGGAGCACCGGTCAACTCGGGGTCGGCCTCTCCGTAGATCTCCTTCATATAGTCGGCCAACTCTTCGAGTCCGTAGATGACCTTCATCTTGCGGCCGCCGAGAACGAAGGAGGGGCGAACCATCACAGGGAGCCCTACCTGGTCAACGACATCTTCGGCCTCCGTCGCGGATCTTGCGGATCCGGCCGGCGGCTGTCTGAGGCCGAGACTCCGGCACAACTCAGCAAACTGCTCCCGATCTTCGGCGAGTGCGATCGAGGAAGGAGGGGTCCCTGCGACGGGAACGCCGGCGTCGTCGAGTGCGCTCGCCAAATTGAGAGGGGTCTGGCCACCCAACTGGACGATTACCGCTTCCGGCCGCTCGGCGTCGAGCACTGCAAGGACGTCCTCAATTGTGAGCGGTTCGAAGTAGAGCCGATCCGACGTGTCGTAATCGGTGGAGACGGTCTCGGGGTTGCAGTTGACCATCACGGTCTCGTAGCCAGCCTCGCGCAATGCATAGGAGGCATGGACACAGCAGTAGTCGAACTCGATTCCCTGACCGATTCGATTCGGCCCCGAACCGAGCACGACGACCTTGGGTTTGAGGGACGGGAGGACCTCGGTCTCATCTTCGAATGTCCCGTACATGTACGGAGTGTGTGCCTCGAACTCCGCGGCACAGGTGTCGACCGTCTTGTAGGTCCGCACGATCCCCAACGAGGCCCTCTGCTCCCTCACCTCGGATTCTTCACGGCCCTGGATGTGAGCTATCTGGCGGTCGGAGAACCCGTACCGTTTCGCTTCTTCGAGGGCGGCCCCGCCGACGTCGCTTTCGGTTTCGGCTCTGACTTCGTTGATCTCGGCGATCTGGTCGAGGAACCAGGGGTCGATGTAGCTGAGGGCCGAGACCTCTTCAACAGTCATTCCACGTCGCAGAGCCTCTCCGACGGCGAAGATTCTGTCGGGTGTGGGCGTGGCGACGGCCTCCGCCAGTGCATCGGACTCGAGACCAACAACGGCGGACTCGCCAGGGTCGGCATTGAGTCCAGCCCTCCCGTTCTCCAGACTTCGCAAGGCTTTTTGCAGGGCCTCGGGGAAGGTTCGTCCGATCGACATCGCCTCGCCGACACTTCTCATGCTGGTTGTGAGCGTGGTCGGGGCCGAGGGGAACTTTTCGAAGTCGAATCTGGGCACCTTCACCACGACGTAGTCGAGTGCGGGCTCGAAAGATGCCGGTGTCGCCCCGGTGATGTCGTTGGCAATCTCGTCGAGGGTGAAGCCGACGGCGAGTTGGGCTGCGATCTTGGCGATCGGGAAGCCGGTGGCCTTTGAGGCCAATGCCGAAGAGCGACTGACACGGGGGTTCATCTCGATGACGAGTCGTTTCCCGGTGGCGGGGTCTACCGCGAACTGGACGTTGGAGCCACCGGTCTCCACCCCGATCGCGCGTAGGACCGCGATGCCGTCGTCCCTCATGTCCTGGTACTCGCGGTCCGACAGAGTCTGGATCGGCGCCACGGTGATCGAGTCACCGGTGTGGACCCCCATCGGATCGAGGTTCTCGATCGAACAGACGATGACCGCGTTGTCGTTGCAGTCTCTCATCACTTCGAGCTCGAATTCTTTCCATCCGAGCACGGACTCCTCAACCAGGATCTCGCCTACTGGTGAGGTGGCCAATCCGTTTTTGGCTACTTCGATGAACTCGCCCTCGTTGTTGGCAATGCCGGTGCCGCCACCCCCGAGGATGAAAGAGGGGCGAACCATGGTCGGATAGCCGATGTCGCGAACGATGTTCATGGCTTCGGTCATGGAGCGGGCGTAGCCGGCCCGGGGAACCTCCAGCCCGGCCTCCTCCATCGTCAACTTGAACTTGCCCCGATCTTCGGCGCGGTCGATCACGTCGAGATCGGCTCCGATCATTTCCACTCCGTGACGTTCCAGGGCTCCACTTCGGGCCAGCTCAGTTGCCACGTTGAGAGCCGTCTGTCCGCCCAGAGTGGGAAGAAGAGCGTCGGGGCGCTCCCTTGCGATGATTTCTTCGACCACGTCGGCTGTGATCGGCTCGATGTAGGTGGCGTCGGCGAACTCGGGATCGGTCATGATCGTTGCCGGGTTGGAGTTGACGAGGACCACGCGGTAGCCGTGGGAACGGAGGACTTGCGACGCCTGTGTTCCGGAGTAATCGAACTCGCAGGCCTGGCCGATGACGATCGGGCCGGAGCCGATCAGGAGGATGGAGCGAATGTCGCTGCGTGGAGGCATCAGCCTGCCTCCTCGATGAGAGTGACAAAGTCATCGAACAAGGGTGCGGCATCACGAGGACCGGGAGCGGCCTCGGGGTGGTACTGGACCGAGTAGGCCGGGATGTCGAGGAATCGGAGTCCCTCCAGGGTGCCGTCGTTGAGATTCTGATGGGTTGGCACCACCGCGCCGAACTCGGTGTCGACGTGGCTTGGGAGGAGATCAGCTTCGACGAGGCCACTCCTCTTCGGAGCCTCGAGGTCAGACAGCGCCCACAAGTCGACGGCGAATCCGTGGTTCTGGGCCGTGATCTCGATTCGGCCGTCACCCAATCTCCGCACCGGGTGATTTCCGCCGTGATGACCGAAGGGAAGCTTGAAGGTTGCCGCGCCCAAAGCGAGGCCGAGGACCTGATGACCGAGACAGATCCCGAAGACGGGAACCTTGCCCAGGACTCCCCGGAGCATGTCGATTGTCGGCTGGAGAGGCTCGGGGTCGCCAGGACCGTTTGAGACGAACACTCCGCCCGGTGCCAGGTCGAGGACATCGGCCGGTGTCGAGTTTGACGGAAGGACCGTTATGTCGAAGCCCCGTGTGCTCAGGTTGGAGAGAACGTCTCGTTTTATGCCAAGGTCGATGGCTACTACGTTTCCTCGACGTTTGGTCGTCGCAGCCACGCTGTAGAGCTCTCGGGTCGTGATGCCGGAGACGAGGTCCTGACCCACCATCACCGGCGCCGACTCGGCCATCGAGGTCAGGTCCGCTTCATCGATGTCGGTGCCCATGGCTACCGGCATTGCTCCCCGGTCGCGGAGGTGACGGGTCAGCCTGCGGGTGTCGACGTCGGATACCGCGACCACGTTCCTGGATCTGAGGTACTCGGAGATAGTCCCGGTCGACCTCCAGTTCGAATCACTTCGCGACATCGAACGGACCACGAAACCGGAGACGGCGGGTGAGTCGGACTGGTCGTCGTCGGGGTTGACCCCGTAGTTGCCAATGTGGGGAGCGGTCATCACGACCACCTGGCCCGAATAGGAGGGGTCGGTGATGATCTCCTGATACCCGCTCATGGAGGTGTTGAAGACTGCCTCACCGGTGGTGACACCGTCAGCTCCGACGGCCCTCCCCCGAAACACTTCTCCATCGGCGGTGCACACCAGCGCCGGACGACGACTCTCAGACATTGATTCCTTCCCCCTCGTAGACGAGGGCACCTTCGTGAATTGTGGCCATGACCCTTCCCGTCAGTTCCTTTCCCAGGAAAGGGCTGTTCGAGGACTTCGATTGGAATGTGGTGGGGACCCACCTCGTGTCGGGGCTCCAGACGACGAGGTTCGCAGGTTCCCCAGGTTGGACGGCGCGGCCGTGCCGCTCGAATCCGCCGATACGGGCGGGGGCAACACTCATGCGCTCGAAGAACGCGTCGACGTCGTTGCTCAAGGCCTCGAAGGCCACCGGAGCTGCGGTCTCCAAGCCGATCACTCCCCGGGGCGCATCCTGAAACGGGACATCCTTTTCGCCCTGAGTGTGGGGGGCGTGGTCGGTCGCCACCGCGTCGATGACACCGTCGCGGAGCGCTTCGATCAATGCGGCGCGATCGCGAGGAGTGCGGAGCGGCGGGTACATCTTCAGGTTTGGATTGAGGTTGTGGAGGTCGGTGTCGTCGAGCCCGAGATGGTGCGGTGTCACCTCTGCGGTCACATTCGACCCTGCAGCTTTGGCCTTCCGGACCAGTTCAATAGAACCGGCCGAGGACAGATGCTGGAGATGTAGTCGGCATCGGGTTCGGTTGGAGAGCTCGATGTCACGTTCGACGATCACTTCTTCTGCTTGTGCGGGAAGCCCGCCCAGTCCGTGTCTCGCTGAGACCTCGCCGTCATGCATGTGCCCGTCGCCAGTCATGGACACATCTTCGGCGTGTTCGGAGACAAAGGCGCCGGGCAATCCCGAGATCACGCCCATGATTTGCTCGAGTAGATCGGCATCGGCCACCGAGTCACCGTCGTCGCTGAACATCCGGAATCCTGCGTCGTAGAGGCCTTGCAGATCGGTGGGCTCCAGCCCTTTCCTGCCCCGGGTCAATGCTCCGGCAGCGGTCACCGTGAGGAGGTCCAACTGGTTTGTTCGCGCCACGACCTCGGCTGCCGCCTCAGGCGTGTCGATTGCGGGCTCGGTGTTGGGCATCATCGTTACAGCTGTGAACCCACCTGCGACGGCAGCACGGGAGCCCGACTCCAGATCCTCTTTCCAGGTCTGGCCCGGGTCCCGGAAGTGGACGTGGAGATCGACGAATCCGGGTCCGATGATCGAGTTGGTGGCATCAATGATCCGGGCACCTTCCAGCCACCCGGTGTGACCCACGTCAACGATGGCATCTCCTGCGATCGCCACGTTTTCCCTGGTCAGCCCGTTCGGGCCAAGGACCATGCCACCTTTGAGCACGATCACGGGAGTGAGCCCCCAATCGCGGCGAGGACTGCCATTCGCATCGGAACCCCGTGTCTGACCTGGGAGAGGATCAGCGATCGCGGACCGTCCGCGACATCGTCGGTGATCTCGACACCGCGGTTCAGCGGCGCGGGGTGCATCACGACCGCGGTCTCCTTGAGCATGCGTGCTCTGGAGGCACCCATCCCGAACCTCTCGACATAATCCGGCGGAAGGACGGCAGCCCTCTCGTGTTGGACCCTCAGGAGGTAGACAATGTCGAGTTCGGACAGGTGCTCATCGAGGTCGACAGAGAGACGCTGATCTCCTGCGGTTGGGAGGAACTCTTCGGGGCCAATGAGTCTCAGTCGTGCACCGAGCTCGGGCAGCGTCGTGATCAGCCCGGCTGCCACCCGGCTGTTGGCTATGTCGCCAACTATCCCGATCTCGAGCCCCTCGACATGTCCGAAGTGACGTCGGATTGTCAGGGCATCGAGAAGGGTCTGGGTGGGATGCTCGGAACGCCCTGCTCCGGCGTTGATGACGGGTAGGCCGGTCCACTCTGCGGCCAGGAGAGGTGCGTCGTCCTCGACGTGGCGGATGATAAGTATCTCAGTCCCGAGCGCGGTGAGGGTGAGAAGACTGTCCCGCAGCGACTCGCCCTTCTGTGTGGCGGAGACTTCCGGGTCGAGGTTGAGGATATCTGCACCCAGCGCCATCGCTGCCCGCCGGAAGGAGAGGCGTGTTCTTGTCGATGCTTCGAAGAAGGCGTTGGTCACCACGGTTCCCGTCAGCACCCGGTCAACGGTTTCGCTCCTCATGAGGGCGTCGGCGTATCGGTCTCCCTCATCGAGGAGGGCATCGATCTCATTCCGGGACATCCCGGACAGAGATATGAGCCCCTTCATAACGGAGCCCTTTCGATCCACACACCCTCTTCGCCATCAAGGTCTTGGAGGCGCACCCGGACCGTCTCCTCGTGGCTCGTTGGCAGGTTCTTGCCTACATAGTCGGCTCGAATCGGCAGCTCGCGGTGGCCGCGGTCAACCAGGACAGCGAGTTCGGTCTGGACGGCTCTTCCCAGATCGGAGAGGGCGTCCAGTGCCGCCCGAACGGTACGTCCGGTGTAGAGGACGTCATCGACAACTACGACCTTCTTGCCGGCGATGTCGACCGGTATCTCGGTGATCCGCGGCTCGCGGGCTGGGCGGAGTTCGTGGTCGTCTCGATACTGGCCGATGTCAAGCGACCCAACCGGTACCGAAACACCTTCGAAGGACTCGATGGCTTCGCCGAGAGTGTTGGCGAGGAGAGCACCCCGGGTGTGAATCCCGACAACGAGAATGTCGTTTGCCCCGCGATGTCGTTCCAGGATCTCATGGGCGATGCGGTGGACTGCACGACCGATGTCCTGGTCGTTCATCACCTGAGGCATCGGCTTGTCTTTCCTTCCCGGCCTCACTGGACCGACGATTAAAGGCGAGCCGAGATTAACTCCTGCCGCGTCGCCGGCCAAGTCCTGCGATATCAGCGCAGCTTTAGCCCCGAACTTCGCGAGCCAGTGTTGCCAGGACCCCGTTTACAAATGATCCGGAACGCTCCGTTGAATACGTCTTGGCCAGTCTGACGGCCTCGGAGACGATCACTGCTGTCGGGATGTCGGGTTCTTCGAGCAGCTCATAGAGACCGATCCGAAGGATGGAGCGGTCCACCGCCGGCATCCTTGTCACACTCCAGTGCTCCGAGGCGTTCTCGATCTGCTCGTCCATGGCGTCGCGTCTCTCCAGCACGCCCTCGACGATTCCCTTGGCCCTCCCTGAGACTCCAGTTGGGTCGATGCCACTGGTCTCTGCCTCGTAGAGCGTCTCCAGGGCCACATCACGTGGCTCGATGTGGACGCGCGCTCCGAGGGCTTCGGCGATGGTGAGGATCGTCCCGGCATCGAGCACTTCCTCGGGTGACCCAGGCTCTGCGCCTGCTGCGAGGACCGCCTGTACCTCTTCGAGGTCGACGTTGAGGGCTTCGGCCAGCTTGGAAACGGTCGTCCTCGCCGGGACGGTGGGACCGGAGCTCACGCCCTCGTCAGATAGTCGCCGGTGCGTGTGTCCACCTTGAGACGATCACCCTGCTCGACGAACAGTGGAACCTGTACCTGCATCCCCGTCTCCAGTGTCACCAACTTGGTAGCACCGGTCCGGGTGTCCCCCTTCACCGCAGGCTCGGCGTAGGTGACCTCCAACTCCACCGACGGCGGAAGGTTCACCCCTATCGGGGTCCCCTTGAAAAGAGAGAGCCCAACGGTCATCCCGTCGGTCAGGTATCCGGCAGCGTCGCCGACGTCATCAACGCTCAGGGCCAGTTGGCCAAAATCCTCGAGATTCATGAAGTGGAACCCCATGTCGTCCTGGTAGAGGTACTGGTGGTCGCTTCGGTCGATAAACGCTTGCTCGACGTTCTCATCGGCCCGGAAGGTGCGATCGAGAACCTGGCCGGTCTCGACATTCTTGATCTTCATCCTCACAAAGGCTCTGCCCTTGCCCGGCTTGACATGCTGATACTCGACGATCGAAAAAAGACCGTCCGAGAGTTGGAGGGCCATGCCCGGCCTGACGTCGTTGGTGCTGATCATGTCGATATTCCTCTAAGGCTCACAACGCTAACTGCTTCCGAGCCCGACGGCCTCCAGCCCAACATTGATCTCCTGAGTGGTCACATGGGTGATTGAGGGATCTCCGATGTCACTGAGCAGGATCATCCGGATGCCCGACGCGTCCCTCTTCTTGTCATGCCCTAGGAGGTCGATCACTCTCGCGCGATCCAGACCGTCGATCATGACCGGGAGCCCGAGTCCTTCTATGGCCTTATTCACCCTGTCCGAATGGATGAAGCCGTAGCGCGACTCCGAGATGCGACCGGCGGCGACCAGACCGAGGCCGACGCTCTCTCCATGGGAAAGGGGCGACGCGAACTCAATCGCATGCCCGATAGTGTGGCCGAGGTTGAGCAACGCCCGGTCACCGCGCTCTCGCTCATCTCGGTCGACGATCCGGGCCTTTACCGAGACGGCTCGCGTCACGACTTCCTCGAGTGAAGAGCGGGTTCCGTCTGATTCGATCAATTCGAACAGCTCACGATCATCGATCAGACCTGCCTTCAGCGCTTCGGCCATCCCCTCCTTCAGCAGTGACGATGGGAGTTCCTCGATGGTCGCTATGTCGATCACCACGCGGGTCGGATGCCAGAACACTCCAACGAGGTTCTTCCCGGCAAGATTCACCCCGGACTTCCCACCGATCGATGCATCCACGGCAGCGAGGAGGGTTGTGGGGACGAATACCGCCTCCACGCCCCGAAGCCACGTCCCGGCGACGAACCCGGCGAGATCTGTGACCGAGCCGCCGCCGACCCCGACCACCGTGTCGTGGCGGCCAAGCCCGAACCTTGCGAAGGACTCGTACACGCTTTCTGCGACTTCAAGAGTCTTGGCCTGGTCGCGATCAGGGAGCCCGATGACCTCGACCGCCAACCCTTCGGCTCTGAGACGTTGAGCGATATCGAGAGCATGCTGGGTCGCCCCGGGCTGGGTGAGCACAGCGGCGCGCTCACGGTCAACTCGATTGGGAAGGATCTGCGCGGCCATGGCCCGGCCTACAAAGACCTCCGTCTTTCCAGCGACAGTCAGTGTGGCCATGCCTCTGCGATCTTCTCCGCTACTTCCTCGACTGTCCGACTTTCGGTGTCAATCCGCTCGTCGGCAGAGTCAGCGTATGCCGGTTCCCTCTCTTGGAGTATCGAGGCGATATTGCCGGCGACATCTGAGTCCTTTGCGAGCAGCGGCCTCTCCGGACCTGATCCGACGCGTTTTGCCAGTGTCGGTGACGGTGCGGTGAGCCAGACGACCTTCCCGGACTCGTGCATGGTCCGTCTGTTGGCTTCATCGAGAATCGCGCCACCGCCGGTGCCAACGACACTTTCGGTGCCCGCGAGCCTTTGGATCGTTGCACGCTCCATGTCCCGGAAGGCCGACTCCCCCAAATCACCCCAGAGTTGTGCGACCGAGCAGCCCATGCGTCCGGCGATCTCGTTGTCCGTATCGTGGAAAGGAACGCCGAGATTCTCCGCGGCGAGCGCGCCGGCGGAGGACTTGCCCGATCCCATCATGCCGACGAGCCACAGAGTCATTTGCTGAGCCTGGCTGCCAGGACGCCCCGGTAGCGCTCGACTCCGGCCCGGAACTCGTCGACGGTATCCCCGCCGAACTTTCGCTGGAACTCCGAAGCCAGGACCACGGCAACCATCTGCTCACCGACGACAGCGGCTGCCGGCACGGCGCAAACGTCGGAGCGCTCCCGAACAGCCTGTGCTGGCTCTCCGCTGGACATGTCCACGGTTCGTAGGGCCCTCATCAAGGTTGAAATGGGCTTCATCGCTCCCCGCACCCGGACAATCTGGCCGTTTGTCATCCCACCTTCGAGGCCACCAGCCCGATTCGAAGCACGGGTCAACTCGTCGTCGACACTGATGATCTCGTCATGAGCCTTGGAACCGGGGAGTCCGGCGACCTCGAATCCATCACCGATCTCGACGCCCTTGATGGCAGGAATGGACATGACTGCCCCAGCCAGACGCCCATCGAGTCGACGGTCGTGGCTCACGTGAGACCCGATGCCCGGGGGGACGTCGAAGGCGAGAACCTCGAAGACTCCGCCGAGGGTGTCCCGGTTCTCTTTGGCCTCTTCGATCTTCTCGATCATCCGGCCGGCGGTGCCCGGCTCGAAACAACGGACCGGGCTCTGGTCGATCTCTTCCTGATCTCCCGGTCCGGGGGTGGTGCCTTCGCTGACCGCGTCGCCAATGGCAACAACGTGGCTCACGATCACGACGCCGGCTTCAGCAAGGAGGCTTTTAGCCAGGTAGCCGGCGACGGTGCGGGCTGCGGTTTCACGGGCAGACGCCCTCTCCAGGATGTCCCGAGCGTCGTCCGTGTCGTATTTGAGCATTCCAGGCAGGTCGGCGTGGCCGGGGCGTGGCTTGGTGACTTGCTTCTTGGCTTCGGCAGGCTCGGGGCTCATTTCCTCAGACCACCTCGGCCACTCGGTGTTTCGGATCAGAACGGATACGGGCGAGCCGAGGGTTGCCCCGTGACGAATACCTCCCAGGATCTCCAGAGAGTCCTTTTCGATGGCCATTCGCTTGCCGCGACCGAAGCCCAGCCTGCGACGAGCCAATTCCCCAGAAAGCCCATCTGCAGAGACCTCGAGGCCTTTGGGCAGGCCCTCGACGATGGTGACCAGGCCCGGCCCGTGGGATTCGCCGGCTGTTGTGAAACGCAACATTGTGAGAATGCTACGTCGGGATCGGAAAAGCGCCGAGTCCGGCCATGATGATTGCCAGCCAGCAGCCAATGATCATGGCCGGCCCATAGGGCAACTCGGTCTTCATCGCATCACGTACGGTCAGCAAATCTTCATCTGAGATCTCACCGTTCGACAGCCGCCGGGCTTGGGATCGAGAGGCAATTGCGCCGGATATGAGGACGATGATCGAGAGGACTCCTCCAATCAGGGCCGTCAGGAGAACGGACCATCCGAGAGTGCCCCACGATATGTAGCCGGCGAACAATCCGAGCTGGACGGAGAGCTTCACGTCGCCGAATCCGAACCCTCGTCCCCTGACAATCGCATATATCACCGCGGTGCCACTCAGGTAGGCAGCGGCCGCGAGAAGAGCTCGCAGCATCGAGGCAGTGTTGGCGTCGGCGACCGATGCCACGGCGAGTGCGACGCCCACTAGCAACGACCCCCTCAGGTTGAGCCGATCCACGATGCGGAAGGAATCGATATCTGTGATTCCCAGGGCGAGCGTCAGGACCAGAAATCCCACGTAGGCGACCAGGGCCCATTGATTGCCGATCGTGTTGGCGAAGCCGACAGCGACGAGTGCCGATATGACAGCAGCCACCAGCTCACGCCCGATGCGTCGATCACATTGGGGGCAGCGAACCCGGAACCAGCCACGCTGTGTCCCACAATTAGGGCAGGTTCCTCTGCCCGGACGGAGTGGCTGATCGGCGAGAGCCTGGGCCGCCAGGTCGTGCGCGACGAGGGCTCCAAGAAAACCAAAAGCTCCGGCGAGGATGATTACCACCGCCGGAGCAAGTTAGCCGTGGCTGCCGCGGCAGCGTGGCTGATCACTGTCTGTCCAGAGTCAATCTTCGTCGAGTTCCTTGAGTACCGATCCCATGCGACGGCGCCTGAGCAGTCCGTGGCCTTCGTCGTCATCGGGCTGACCGTTGGACTCCAGTTCCGAGAAGACCTTCTCGAGAAACGCTTCGGTGTCCTCTTCGACATTGTCGAGGCTGCCATCTGCAACCGGAAGCGGGGCGTCTTCGAGCATCTCGGCACCAACCGCGGCGGCAGGCTCTTTGTCGGGCTCGGCTTCGGCTGCGACCTCTTCCTGGGCCACGAATTCCTCTGCGACCTCTTCCTCGGCCACGAATTCCTCTGCAACCTCATCCTCGCCCGTCTCGGCTTCGGCAGAGTCGGCTTCGGAAGCTTCGCCTTCCGCAACTGGCTCTTCGGTCTCTACGACATCTTCAGGTTGTGGCGACTTATCCCGCTTAGGGGCAAACTGGCCGAAGAAGCGACTTCCTTCTTCTTCCGGCTCCTCGACCTCTTCCTCTTCGACCTCAGCTTCGACCTCGGTCGAAGTCTCGCCGTCGGTCGCAACCGCCGTCTCGTCCTCTGGCTCCTGCCACCACGACTCGTCGGGGTCGGTCTCCGCAGCCGGCTCGGCCACCACCGCCACCTCGGTTTCGGCGACCGGAGCGGTGTTGGCAGACACGATCAGGAGATCCTTCTCCGTCATGGCGGCGGCCACCTTGGCCGTCCAGAACTCGGTGGTGCCGAGACGTCCGGCCATTGTGTTGACTGAAGCCCCGGAACCGATTTCGCTGAGCAGCTTCCATGCCTCGCGGCTGATCTCGACGGATTCGCGGTCTCCAATGTCCCGGTTCATCTTGATGTTGCTGTTGAGGTCGGAGACGACGCGGCTGACCTCTTCCCATTCGGCTGAGCGCCGTCTGGCGTCTTCGAGGACCGACTCCAGGTCGAATGGGCTCGGGCTCGAGTACGGCGATGACGTGTCTTCTGTTACCTCGAAGGAAGTCCCGTTGTGCGAAAGCTGATAGATGCTCTCGATGGTCATTTCGCGCAGGAGAGCTGTGATGCCACCGTCGAGGTCTTCCCCCAGCGGCGCAAGCGTGGTCTCGCCGGCCTCAACGCCGTCGAGATACCCTTCGTCCACGTATCCGGAGTTGATCAGGTGACTGCGGAGAGTCGCGTCATCAGATGTGGTTGCCAGGCCGATCCCGTGCCTGGAGATGAAGATTCGCCCGTTTGCTTGGTCGCCACGAACGTTTACGGAGCCCTCTCGCTCAGCGCGAGTGAGCAGACGAAGCACCTCGTCAAGAGGGACGAAGTCCAAATTACCTGAAAGGGCCACCTCAACCATCCTTGCCTCTAATCCTTAGGCTCCAATCGTCCCAAAAGCTGCGTGTCTTTAGTTCTTTCTGCCGCATCGAGCATTCTTGGGATCATAGGTAAATACGTCGTCGCCTGAGTCGCCCTCGAAACTCAACTGCACCGAGTATGAGAGCCGGTCAATTAGGGGAGCACGCCGTCGTCTCTTGCCTTGTTGACGTTGTTCGCGTGGTCGTCGATGTTGGTCGCGAAAGCGTGATGGCCTTCGAGATCGGAGAGGACATAGAAGAGGAAGGCTGACTCGCCCGGGGCGGCGGCAGCCTCGAGAGATGTCCTGCCGGGGGCAGCGACCGGCGTCGGCGGCAACCCGGCGACTAGATAGGTGTTGTAGGGCGAGTCGTAGTCCCGATCGAAGAAGATAACGTCCCTGGTCCCGAGGGCGTAGAGCACCGTCGCGTCAATATCCAACTTCATGCCGATCCCAAGCCGATTGTGGATCACACTCGAGACGATGGGTCTTTCCTCATCGAGAAGAACCTCGGTCTCGATGAGTGAAGCGATGATCACTCCGTCATACTTTGTGTAGCCGGCTGCCAGGAGCTCAGACCAATCAACACTGTCGACGCGCGATTCCATCGTTGACGCCATCCGCTGAAGGATCGCTGCCGGCTTTGCCGACCTGCTGAACTCATATGTGTCGGGGAAGAGCAGCCCTTCCCAATCGCGGAGGGTCACTTCGTCGTCCATCTCATTCAAAGAGCTGGACACCTCGCTGGAGAGAAGGGCCTCTTCGAAGTCGGCGTAGGGGTGACCCGACGTCTCAGCAAGGGTTGTCAGGATTTCTTCCACCCGGAGCCCCTCCACGACCGTCACCCGGTAGACGTCGGCAACGGGGCCAACGACCAGCAGCGTCACAACCGCTGTCGGGTCCATCAATGTCTCGAGGTTGTAAGTCCCCGCCTGGAGGTTTGCCGCCGAGTCGGTGCTCCTTACGGCGACCTCGAATTCGAGAGCGGAGCGAACCACGCCCTGTCCGGCCAGGATCGCAGCAATGTCCTTGGCCGATGTGCCGAACGGGATCTCAATCGTGACTTCCTGACCAGCGATCACGACCACTGCGCCAACGGGAGCCTCATCTTCGGTGACAGCAGACCCGACCAAACGGCCCAGATAGGAGGCTCCACCTACCACCGCAATCCCGGCGAGCGCGACAAGGCCGATCGCTGCGATCAGCTTGACTGCCCTCATCCATGGGGCCGGCTGTGGAACTGGCTCGAAAGTCATTGATTGGGTGGTGACACCGTCGGAAACATGTTTGTGCGCCGCTCGGCTTTCGTCTGCCGCCTAAAACGATAAACGGGCCTCAGGCCTTATCTGCGGTTTCGCTCAGGGTTCCGACGTCGTGGGCGACCCTGAAGTTCCCTGATCGGCTCAGCCGATCCGATCCAGGTAGTCCTGGAGAAAGATGGCTGCGGCCACCTTGTCGACGTTTTCCTTGCGGTCGCGACGCTTCATCCCCGATTCGAGAAGGGCCGCCTCGGCCATTCTTGATGTGAATCGCTCATCGACATATTCGACAGCCACTCCGGTGGCTTCTGCCAACTCCGCACCCAGCTCCCTGGCCTGCTCTGCCGAGGCGCCTTCGTCGCCCGAGAGACCGGTGGGGAGGCCCATAACAAGGACAGCGACAGACTCGGTTGCCACCAGTTCTCGGACACGGTCGACTACCTCGGAGCGAGGCACGACATCAAGAGGTTGGGCAGTCAACCCGAGAGGATCAGAGAGAGCCAGACCTACCCGCTTGGTTCCATAATCGACGCCGAGGTATCGGGTCACAGATCGCCAAGCGTCGACTCGGCCGCAGCCCTCGCGACGGAGAGAGCGGATTCGAGCTTGTCGCCGTTCGGTCCTCCCGCCTGCGCCAACTCGGGATCCCGTGAACCGCCTCCACCCATTTCGGAGGCGCCGCCCCGGATCACTTCGGCTGCCGACACACCTGCATCGACGAGGTCTTTCGTGGCCAATCCCACGATCGCACCCTTGCCCTGGTGTGCCGCTCCAACAACGATCAGTGCCCCTGCATCGAGGTGACCGCGGATTCCGAGCGCCAGCTCCCTCAACTCGTTTCCGCCGATGTCACCTGCGTCGGCGACCACCAGTGAATAGTCACCGACTTTCTCAGCGGCCTCCGCCAGTTCTTTGGCAGCCGATCCTCGTTTCTGGGTTCGGATGGCGTCGAGTTCCTTCTCGAGGCCTGACACCGTCTCCATCATCTTCTCGATCCTCGGCACGACATCGACCTGGCCAACTCTGAGCAGTCCCCCCACCTCGTCGAGTGTGGCCCTCACCGAGGCCAGATGGTCGTAGGCGGAATCGCCTGTCAGCGCCTCGACACGACGAATGTTCGAACCGATTGAAGACTCCGAGATGAGGGTAAGAGGACCGACCTGACCCGAGTATGACGTATGGGTTCCGCCGCAGAACTCCGTCGAGAACTCCCCTACCTGCACGACCCGAACAGTTTCACCGTACTTGTCACCGAAGAAGGCGATCGCGCCCATCTCTTTCGCTTTCTCCTGGCTGGTCACGGTCGTGTTGACCTGAGTGTTTGCGATCAGGCGATAGTTGACCTCGGCTTCGATCTCCGCGATCTCTTCAGGTGCGGTTGCGGCGAAGTGAGAGAAGTCGAATCGAATCCGGCCCGGTTCGACAAGTGATCCTTCCTGACCGGCATGATCGCCGAGGATGTCCCTGAGCGCCCAGTGGAGGACGTGGGTTCCGGTGTGACTCTTCCGGATCGCCTCCCGGCGTGGTGAGTCCACGGTCGCCTTGACGTTCTGGCCCGGCGCGATGTAGCCGGTCGTCACACGGGCGCGGTGCCCGTAGAGGCCCTGGATGGCGTGCTGGGTGTCGACGACCTCGGCGATACCGGTCTCGGTCTCGATGAGCCCCGTGTCGCCCACCTGTCCTCCGGCCTCCGCGTAGAAGGAAGTGTGGTCGAGGAACAACTCGACGTCTCTTCCCTCCTCGGCCCGGTCGACGGTCTCACCGTCGGCGACCACAGCCAGAAGAAGCCCATCGTTGGACTCCTGTTCGTAGCCGAGAAACTCCGAGAGCCCGACCTCGTCGAGGATGTTGCGGTAGGTGTCGGCAGCGGCCGCCTCCTCCTTGCCTTTCCACGCCTCACGGGCGCGCTGACGTTGCGCCTCCATCTCGGCTTCGAATCCGGCCACGTCGACCTCCACGCCACGCTCGGCTGCAATCTCCTTGGTCAATTCGATAGGAAACCCGTATGTGTCGTGGAGCTTGAATACGGTGGCCCCTGACAACCCCTCGCTCGAGTCTTCGGAAAGCTCGGTGTCGAGCAGTTGGTGTCCCGATTCGAGTGTCTGACGGAACTTCTCTTCTTCCCGGGTCACCACATCGATGATCAGATCCCTCTTTTCGGCGAGGTCGGTGTACCAGTCCCCCATGACGTCAACGGTGGCGTTCACGAGTTCGGGCATGATCAGTCGGTCGCCCGAGAACTGCCACGCATGGCGGACCGCCCGTCTGAGGAGACGACGCAGCACGTAGCCCCGCCCGTCGTTGGATGGCACCACCCCGTCCCCTATCAGGAAGGTGACCGAACGCCCGTGGTCGGCCAAAATTCGCAGTGTCGTGTCCGACTGTGCGTTTGCCCCGTATTCGAGAGCGGTGTTGCGCTCGGCGGCCTCACGGACGTATCTCGTGGTGTCGATGTCGAAAACCGAAGGGACCTCCTGGAGGATCGCCGCGATGCGATCTAGCCCCATCCCGGTGTCGATGTTCTTGGCGGGCAGGTCGCCGATCACGTGATAGGGCTCATCCTGGATGTTCTGCATGAAGACCAGGTTCCAGTACTCGAGGTAACGGTCCTCGCTGCCTCCGATCGGGCCTCCCTCTTCTCCGTACTCGGGCCCCATGTCGTAGAACAGCTCGGAGCTCGGGCCACAGGGCCCGGGGATGCCCATCTGCCAGAAGTTTTCCTTGCCGCCTCTCTGGACCCTGTCGGCGGGGGCTCCGACCCCGTCTATCCAGATCTCGGCGGCTTCGTCGTCGCTGTCATGGACTGTGAACCAGAGACGCTCGGGGTCAAGACCGAGCACGTCGACAGAGAACTCGTAGCTCCAGTCGATTGCCTCTTGCTTGAAGTAGTCGCCAAAACTGAAGTTTCCCAACATCTCGAAGAAGGAGAGGTGACGCTGGGTCGTGCCGATGATGTCGATGTCGATGGTGCGGACCACTTTCTGCGCAGTTACTGCCCGCTTGTAGGGAGGCTCCTCCTCACCGAGGAAGTACGGCTTGAAGGGCACCATCCCCGCGTTGGTCATCAGGAGAGTCGGATCGATCGGTATCAGGGACGCCGACGGGCGCACCACATGGTCACGCTCTTCGAAGAACGATATGAAGGCTTGGCGAATCTCGTTGCTGTTCAATGAATACCCGGTCTATAGAGGCCGAGAGCGAGGTTAACGAGCCTGTGGCTCTTCTTTGGTTCGATTGGGGCGCACTGCCTTGGCCGCCAAATCGAGAGCATCGGCTCCGGTGGCAATCGCAGCCCGCCGCAGATCGAGAGGTGTGGGGCTGCGTCGCAACGCACGAACCGTCACAAAACCCCCGGCTACGACTCCTGTGACAAACCACCAAATCCGGTCGAGCATCAGCCGATCTTAAGACTCAGCTCCGGCCCTCGCGTCCGAGACGACGATCGATTTCGGCGAGACGCTCGCCAAGATCGGATTCGTCTCCGTTTTCTCCTGGCCGGAACAGGATCCGGGCGTCGACCCCGTCGGGAAAGTACTGCTGGGCCACCACACTTCCCTCGAAGTCGTGGGCATAGAGGTAGCCCGCCGACGAGTCGTCGGCTGTGAACCCGGTGGACTTCAAGTGGGACGGGACCGTGCCCGCCGGCCCATCTGTCACAAGGTCCCGCGCTGCCGACATCGCTCTCCCAACCGAGTTCGACTTGGGAGCCGTCGACAGATAGAGAGTGGCGTGCGCCAGGTGGTAGTTCGCCTCCGGCAGGCCAACGTATGCGAGTGCCTCCGAGGCCGCGACTGCAACGCTGAGCCCGGCGCTGTCGGCCAGTCCGACGTCTTCGGAAGCGAGGATGATGAGACGCCGTGCGATGAACTCGGGGTCCTCCCCACCTTCGAGCATCATGAAAAGCCAGTAGAGGGCGGCGTCGGGGTCGGAGCCCCGGACGCTCTTGATGAAAGCCGAGATGACGTCGTAGTGCTGGTCGCCGGCCTTGTCGTATCGGACGATCCGGCGCTGAAGGGCCTCGCCGACATCATCGACGGAGATCTCCTTGCGGCCCTCGCCCCGGGCAAGGAGAGCTGCAACCTCCAGCGCGTTTAGAGACTGTCGACCGTCGCCGCCGGTGCGGGTGGCCAGGACCTCCCGGGCGAGAGGCTCGATCGAGAGCCCCTGGGATCCCAGCCCCCGGTCCTCGTCCTTCAGGGCCCTATCGATCATTTCCTCCACGTCAACCGGGATAAGCGCTTCAAGGCGGAAGAGTGTCATCCGACTCATCAGGGGTGAGTTCACCTCGAAGAACGGGTTTTCGGTGGTAGCGCCGATCAGGACCAGCGTTCCATCTTCCACACCTGGCAACAGTGCGTCCTGCTGGTTCTTGGCGAAGCGGTGGATCTCGTCGAGGAAGAGCACGGAGCCCTTCGCGTCCAACTCGAGGCGGTTACGGGCGAGAGCCAGGACTTCTCTGATGTCCTTGACGCCGGCTGACGTCGCCGAGAGAGTCTCGAATTCGGCTTCGCCGTATGTGGCGATGAGACGTGCCAGGGTCGTCTTCCCTGTGCCGGGCGGGCCCCAGAGCAACATCGAGACAGGGCGGCCCGACTCGACGAGACGTCTGAAAGCGGCACCACTGTCGAGAAGGGCCTTCTGCCCGGCGACTTCGTCGAGAGTCCTGGGACGCATTCGTGTTGCGAGCGGCGCGGCCCGCGATGCCGCCTCCTCGGCGCGGCCGGCGAAGAGATCAGTCATCGCCTGTCAGTCTTCGTCGCGGCGGAGAATCGAATCGGGAGTCAGGGCGATCCCGAGCTCCTCGAGTTGATCGTCGTCGACCCAGGTCGGTGCACCCGTCATCGGGTCTCCGCCAGTCTGTGTCTTCGGGAAAGGGATCACCTCGCGGATTGACGACTCACCCTGGAGCACCATCACCAGACGGTCAATTCCGAAGGCGAATCCCGCGTGTGGCGGTGTTCCGTATTGGAGGGCTTCGAGGAACCAGCCGAAACGGCGCTCGGCGGTTTCTGCGTCGATGCCGAGGATGTCGAAGACCTGACGTTGGATCGCGGGATCGTGGATTCGCACCGATCCTGAGCCGAGTTCCACGCCGTTGAGGACGGCGTCGTATGCGTTGGAAAGGGCCTCGTTCGGGTTGTCCCGCATCTCTTCAACTGATGCCGGTGAGGTGAACGGATGGTGAGAGAACGTGATCGACCCATCGTCTGTCTCTTCGAAGAGCGGGAAGTCGGTCACCCATAGGAATGCGAGCTCGTCATGGTCCTTGGGACGGCCCAAATCGATTCGAAGGCCGCCCAGTACCTCCACGGTCGTCTTCCACCGGTCGGCTGCCAGGAGAATGACGTCTCCCGGCTCGGCTGCGAACGACGACTTGATGCCGTCAAGCTCAGCTTCGGACATGAACTTCGCGACCGGCGACCGGAGCGAGCCATCGTCCTCGACGACCATCCAGACCAAGCCCTTGGCGCCGAGTTCTTTCGCCCTCTCCGTCAGGGCATCAGCCTTTGCCCGTGACCATTCCTGCCCGCCGGCTTTGATGCCACGCACTGTTCCTCCCGACTCGAGGGCACCTTTGAAAACGCCGAACTCGGATTCGGAGAAGAGATCGGAGACATCGGTGATCTCCATGCCGAAACGGAGGTCGGGCTTATCGCTGCCAAACCGGTTCATGGCTTCGTGCCAGGTGAGCCGGGTGAACGGCAGCGGCACTTCCACACCTCGGATCTCCCTGACCACCGCGGCAAGCACGCTCTCGATCGTCTCCAGGACATCGTCGCGCCCCCAGAATGATCCTTCCAGGTCGAGTTGGGTGAACTCGAGTTGACGGTCTGACCTGAAGTCCTCATCCCGGTAGCAGCGGGCGATCTGGAAGTAGCGCTCGACACCGGAGATCATGAGGAGTTGTTTGAAGAGCTGTGGCGACTGTGGGAGTGCGTAGAACTCACCCTGACGAAGACGTGATGGAACCAGCATGTCCCGGGCGCCCTCGGGGGTGCTGTTGATCAGTGTTGGAGTCTCCACTTCGAGAAATTTCTGGTCCTCGAGGGTGCGACGGATGGCTGTGGCCGCTCTGGAGCGGGCGACGAGATTGGCCGCCATCCTGGGCCGTCTCAGATCGATGTACCGGTACTGGAGCCGGATCTTCTCGTCGACTTCGGTGCGATCGTCGACCATGAACGGAAGCGTCTCGGCCGGTGACAGCACTGTCAGGTCGTCGGCCCCGATCTCGACTGATCCGGTTGGGATGTCCGGGTTGACGGTTCCCTCGGGACGTTCCCGAACCGTGCCGGTCACCGACACGCAGTACTCCATGCGCAGATCGGAGACGGTGGGGTGCTCATCGGGGTCGGCCACCACCTGGACGATCCCCGAAGCATCACGGATATCGAGGAATGCGATTCCGCCGTGGTCGCGTCGTTTCTGCACCCATCCGGCGACCGTCACGCTCTCTCCGATGTGGGAGTCGCGTATCTCACCGGCTCGATGAGACCTCATTCCGTACGACTCCTGAACCAATTCGCTACCTCCTCGAGTGCCATCTCCTGACGCCCGTCTTGTGTTTGCACGTCTACGGGTTCGCCTGCCCCTCTAAGCACAACGATCAGGGGTGCCTCGGTGCGACGCGCCGATCGGAACTGTGCCTTGACCGAGCGGCCTTCAGTGTCGAAATCGACCCGGAGACCGGACTTTCTCAGGTTGGATGCAGCAGCTAGTGCTTCCCCGGGTGTGGACTCCGACACCAAATAGATGTCGAGCGCAGAGCCTGCGGTCCCTTCTCTGGCAAGGATGGTCCGGTCGACGCCTAAGGCAAAACCCACCCCGGGAGCCGGGCGGCCACCAATCGACTCGGCAAGCCCGTCGTAGCGACCCCCGCCACCGACGGCGTTTTGGGCCATGTCGAGCCTGGTGCCCACATATTCGAAGGCCGTTCTTGTGTAGTAGTCAAGACCGCGCACCAGACGGGCATCCTCGACATAGGGAACTCCGAGGCTATCCAGCATTGCCTTCACCTCTGAGTAGTGGGTAGCACAGGAATCACACAGCGAATCGGTCGCCCTGGGGGCATTGGCGAGTTTTGGCGCGTCGGCCTTGCTGTCGAGCACTCGCAGCGGGTTGGTCTCGATGAGCGCAACCGAGTCATCGCTCAGGTCATCCTTTCGGTCGGTCAGGTAGGACCGAAGCCGGCTGATGTACCCGGGCCGGCATTCGGCGTCACCCAGCGAGTTGATCTGCAACTCCAGCCCTGGAACACCGGCTGCTTCCAGAAAGCGATAGCCGAGTTCGATGACTTCGGCGTCGGCACCGGGAGCTTCGACGTCCATGTACTCCACGCCGACCTGCCAGAACTGTCGTCGTCGCCCACCCTGGGGCCGCTCGTAGCGAAAGTATGGGCCCGAGTAGGCGCCCTTCCATGCGCCCTTGGCCCCCGAATTGAGAAAGGCCCGAACGACTCCGGCGGTTCCCTCGGGACGGAGGGTGATCGAACGGCCGCTCTTGTCCTCGAAGGTGTACATCTGCTTGGTCACCACTTCGGTGCTCTCCCCCACGCCCCGTTGGAAGAGGTCGGTCGACTCGAAGATGGGTGTCATCACCAGCGGGTAGCCGTACCGCTCCGTGAACTCTTCCCACACACGCAGCACATCACGCCACGCCTGAGATTCGGGTGCGGAAATATCGTCAGTGCCTTTGGGAGGCTGGAAGCTCATGGACTGTCGGAGGTTAAACCAGAACTGGTCTGCTCAGACGCACCCGGCGTGTCTCAGTCCCCTGGTGCGACGACCTTGATTGTCTTGGCGGGGACACCGCCCACGATGTGGTAGTCGGGTACGTCCTTGGTGACGACCGAGTTCGAGGCAACGAGCACCCTCTCCCCGATGGTGACGCCGGCGAGGACTACGGCGTTATAGCCAATGAGCCCGGCACCTCCGATGGTTGTGGCGTGAGTGAGTCGACCGCCGTACAGGATCGGCTCGCTGAAGTCGTCGATGATGTGACTGTGGGTTTCGACGATGGCACCTGCGGCCAGGCCGGCGTAGTCGCCAATCGTGAGCGGCCCCCTATCGTCGAGCATGACGTTGCGATTGAGAAACACCCCATCGCCGATCGTGATGTTCTTCCCTGAGTTGAACAGAACGCCGTGATGAATTGTCACTCCTTCACCGACGGTCTTGAACACCTTCTTGGCCAGGACTCGTCTCACGCCGATGGCGAAGTCCTGCATCATGGCTGCCGGCGTCTGGTCGAACATGCGCCAGAACATGACGTAGTAGAGGTGTGAATCGAGTGCCAGCTGAAGGTCATCGCCCCGGAGTGCATCCTCGGCTACGGAGAATTCGCCGGTGCCATAGAAACGGTCAACCAGCACTGAGACCCTGCCCATGAACGAATCCCCGGTTTCTGGCAGGCGGTCCGTTGTTACGAGTTCCTCCAACTCAGCTATGAGGTCTCGCTCGTGGGTGTCGTCGCTCACGGACCCAACGCTAGTGGTGCATCCTGGCGGGCAGCAGCGAGCTCCCTTGTCTTCCTTCTGGTGGTCGCGGCGTACCTGTGCAGAACGCGGACCCGGCCCCGAAGAGGCCCTCCTGCCGCGCCCATCTTCGATTGATTGCGGCCGTATGTCTTCGCGATCGGCACCTCGACAACCGATAGACCATGGAGCTCGGCCTCGAAGCGAACCTCGAGTTCGTTCTCATAGGCGTTGCCGGTCAGTCGTATCTGCTCGAACGCCCGCGGCGACATGCACCGGTAGCCGCTGAACGGATCGGTAACAGGCTGCTGGAGCCTGTGTCGGAGCAGACGGGTAAAGACATTCCTGACCAGGTAGCGGTTGAGGGGGGTGGGACCACGGCCCGGGTCGTTGAGATAGCGAGACCCGATGGCGATGTCACAATTGTTGGACAGGACCGGTCCAACGAGCCGGTGAAGATCTCCCGGATCATGTTGACCGTCGGCGTCCATGGTGACGACGGCATCAAGGGTACGCCCGGCGAGTCGCGCAGCCGCTGCCCGCACTGCGGCACCCTTGCCGGAGTTCGGCCAGAGAGCGAGCAGTTCAACGTTCTGTTCCGAGACAACCTGGCATGTGCCGTCGGTCGAACCGTCACAGGCGACGACCACCCGCACCTGTCGATCTCCGAGCCGCACGGGAATCTTCGGGAGCAGGCGCCCGAGGTGGACCGCCTCGTCGAACGCCGGAATCAGCACGTAGATCATCGCCCAGCCTTCAGCCCCACTCCTCTCGAAATGGATTGCCTATTCGTTCCTTGGCGATAGTGGTCTCCGGACCGTGACCGGGGAGAACCCGGGTCTCGTCGGGCAGAACCAGAACCTTGGTCCGCATCGACGCCATGAGATCGGCATGACTGCCGTATGGGAAGTCGGTGCGGCCGATCGAACCCGCGAACAACTGATCGCCGGAGAAGAGGGATTCGATCTCCTCTACATAGAAACAACAGTGGCCGGGGGTGTGTCCCGGTGTGTGACGAACCTCGATACTCAACCCGGCCAGGTCGAGTACCTCGCCGTCGGTCAGACTCTCCATCTCCTCGGGCGCGTCGTAGTTACCCGGCAGGTTGGTTCCGAAGAACGCCATCAGTTGGCTGACGGGATCGCGGGTCAAGAAGTCATCGTCGGGGTGGACATATACCGCCGCTCCCGTCTCGGCGGCCACCTCGCCACTCCCACCCATGTGGTCGATGTGACCATGAGTCAGCAACACGGCTCCGATGGTTAGACCCCGCTCCCGGACAACCTCCCCGACACGTGCCGGCTCGGGTGGGGCATCGATGAGGAGCGAAACACCATCGTCGTTCCCGACAACCCAGGCATTGGTATCAGCCGCCCAGAGGGGTATCTGGATGATCTCCAATTCAGGAGCCGGGGTCGTTGGCGAGGCGGAACGCTGTGAAGACACCGTCGACACCGCGGAGGTCGGACAAAAGAGCAGACAACTGAGACGGATCGGACAGTTCGACCTCGTAGCGGAGAATGGCCACCCTGTCGTCGCCGACGAGAGTCGATGAAGCCGTGATGTTTCCACCGGTGTCGCTGACGACGGTTGTCACGTCCTTGAGGAGCCGGGTCCTGTCGAGACCTTCAACCTGGATCCAGACCACGAACTCCCCAGCCCCCTCGGCGGGCCAGGAGACGTCCACGGTGCGCTCACGACGTTTCACCAGCGACGCAACGTTGGTGCAGTCGGCGCGGTGAACCGACACTCCCCTGCCGACCGTCACATATCCCACGATCGGGTCACCAGGAACCGGAGAACAGCACCGAGCCAGGTGGACCAGCATGTCGTCCTGGCCCTCCACAGAAACGTGGGCGCCTTCGGAGGGCTGTCTCCTCCGGGGTTTGAAAAGCTCGTCGACTCCCTCCGGCGTCAGGATCCGGTTCAAGCGGGCTCCGACCGAGTCGATCGAGACGTTTCCTTCACCGATGGCAACCCGAAGCGACTCGATGTCGTTCTGGCCAAGTTCGCCCGCGATCGCATTCAGGTGCTCTTCTCGATCCTTGGAGTCGAGACCCGGTGCTTCCTTCTTGAAGAGGTTCTGTATCGCTTCCTTGCCTTCGGCGAGGGCCTGCTCTCTGCGCTCCTTGGTGAACCACTGCCGGATCTTCGCCTTCGCCCTCCCGGTCCTTACGAAGTTGAGCCAGTCGCGACTGGGGGCGGCGTCGGGTGACTTCGACGTGATCACCTCGACGATGTCGCCGGACTGGAGAAGTGTGGACAAGGGAACGAGTCGGCCGTTCACCTTGGCGCCCACACAACGATGTCCTACCTCGGTGTGAACCGAATATGCGAAGTCGACGGCGGTCGCGCCTGATGGCAGCGACTTGACGTCCCCACCAGGGGTAAGCACGAAGACTTCGTCCCGATAGAGGTCGAGTTTCAGGTTGGCGAGGAACTCCTCCGGGTCTTCCTCGTTCTCGAACCCCCCGAAGTCCATGCTGGGGATGGATCCGCTGTCACCCTCTTTGTATCTCCAGTGGGCGGCGATCCCGGACTCGGCCCGCTGGTGCATGTCCCAGGATCGGAACTGGACCTCGAGAGGCTTCCCGTCGGGCCCGATCACTGTCGTGTGCAGTGACTGATAGAGATTGATCTTGGGCATCGCCACGTAGTCCTTGAACCGCCCGGCCACCGGCACCCAGTGGCTATGGATCAACCCGAGCGCCGCGTAGCAATCACGGGTGTTCTCGGTGATGATGCGAATTCCGATGAGATCGTGGATGTCTTCGAAGGGTCGGTTCTGTTCCTTCATCTTTCGGTAGATCGAGTACTGATGCTTGGGGCGGCCGGTCACGTCAGCCTCGATGCCGGCGTCGCCGAGAATCCCAGAAATCTCCTCAACCATCTTCTCGATGAACGCCTCCCGCTCCGGCGCAAGTTCTGCGAGCTTCGCCTGTATCTCGCTGTTTGGCCCCGGATAGAGGATGGCAAAGCAACGGTCCTCGCACTCGTGCTTGATTTCCTGGACTCCGAGACGATGGGCCAGCGGCGCATAGACGTCGAGGGTCTCCCTGGCCACCCGCCGCTGTTTCTCCTCGCGGAGGGCCGAGACGGTTCGCAGGTTGTGAAGCCGGTCGAAGAGCTTGATGATCAAAACACGGACGTCCTGGGCCATGGCCACGACCATCTTGCGGATGGTGGCTGCCTGGGCCTGCTCGGGATTGGAGTAGCGGACACGGTCGAGTTTGGTCACGCCGTCGACGAGGCTGGTGATCTCCGGCCCGAACTCGGCTTCGAGGTCCCTGAGTGTCAGAGAAGTGTCCTCGACCGTGTCGTGGAGAAAGGCGGCTGCCACGGTCTGCTGGTCGAGGCCGTACTGGGCAAGTGTGAGGGCGACCATGACCGGGTGGGAGATGTAGGGATCTCCGGTCTTTCGCTTCTGGCCCTGGTGGGCAATCTCGGCGACCCCGTGGGCCCGTCGCAGCAGATCGACGTCGCCCTCGGGATGGTGGTCCGTGAACGCACTCAGGACCTCGTCCAGAGTGGCCGTGTGGTCGCTGTCAGTCGTAGCGGACGAGGGCATGCAGGGGTATTCCGTCCAGTTGCCGTGCGCCGTTGAGAAAGACCAGTTCGATGAACACCGCGAACGCTGCGATGTCGGCGTCCACTCCCTTGAGCAATCGGACGGCGGCGGCAGCTGTGCCTCCGGTGGCGATCACGTCGTCGACGATCAGGACCTTGTCGCCTTCTTCGACGGCATCGGTGTGGATCTCGAGGGCGTCTGTCCCGTACTCGAGCTCGTAGTCCTCCCGGATCGTGTCATAGGGAAGCTTTCCGGGTTTGCGCACAGGGATGAAGCCTGCGCCGAGACGATCGGCTACCGGAGTGGCCAGCGTGAAACCCCTGGCTTCGATCCCGGCCACTTTGGTTATGCCCGAATCAGCGAATGGAGCAGCGAGCGCGTCAACCAACTCGGTGAAAGCGTCGCCATTGGCGAGTACGGGCGTTATGTCCTTGAAGACGACTCCTGGCTCCGGAAAGTCAGGGATGTCTCGGATTAGGGAAGTGAAGCTGTCCACGGTATGAGTCTACGGGCGGCTCAGCGCTTCTTGGACTTTCCGCGGCGGCCCACCTTGTCACGACGGTCGATCCAGAAGGGCTCCTTCTCTTTCCAAACCGCCAGAATCGGAGAGGCAACAAAGATCGACGAGTAGGTACCGGCCGCGATGCCTACAAACAGGGCGAGGGCAAACTCGCGCAAGGTTGGCGCACCGAGGATGAAGGATCCGACGAAGAGGATGCTCCCGACGGGCAGCAACGACGTGAGCGAAGTGTTCAGCGACCTCGCCAATACCTGGTTCATGGCCCGATTCACTATCTCGGTGATGTTCATTTCCTCTTCGGTCTCGATCAGCTCCTCCACCTTGTCGAACACGACAACGGTGTCGTAGAGCGAGTAGCCGAGGATCGTCAGCACCGCGACCACCGTGGCCGGAGTGACCGTGAACCCTGTTAGTGAGTAGACACCAACGGTGATCAGCAGGTCGTGGCCCAGCGCAGCCAGGCCCGCAATGGCCATCTTGAACTCGAGCCGCCAACTGATGAAGAGCACCACCGCGCCGAGGAATACCGCCAGCGCGATCAGAGCCCTCTGCAGGACCAGCGCGCCAAACGAAGGTCCGACCGCCTGTATCGAAACCTCGGAGCGATCACTTCCGGTGACATCGGCGAGGGCGTCGGCGGCCGCTGCCGCGGTGGTGTCCTCGACGACCGGAGTGGTGACGAGAACCGACTCGCCGTCATTGAGAAATTGAATCGTTACATCCTCTATGCCCACTTCTGTCATGTCATCGCGGATGTCCTCGAGTTGGGCGTTGGCGGGGTTGGGAGACTGCATGGTGAGCCCGCCCACAAACTCGATGCCCAGATTGAGCCCGCGAATCCCGAGGCTGGCAAGCGCGATGACGATGGCAACGGCCGAGATGATGAACCAGCGTTTGCGGAGACCGACGAAATCGATCGTGGTCTCACCCCGGTTGAGTCGACTCCAGGCGGTCATCGTGAGGCTCCTTCGATGCTGAAGGCGCCACCTGCTCCGAGTCGGGTATCAGAGAGGATGAGGGCCGTTGTCCTCGTATAGGCGGGTGCGATGAGGACGTCGAGAATGGTCGCGATGAGAAGCGACAGGGCAAAGCCCTTGACCGCCCCGACCGCCAGCATGAGAAGAAGCAAGGCAGCCAGGAAGCTGACGGTGTCTGCGGTGAGAATCGTCCGATAAGCAAGCCGGAAACCCTCCTCAGTCGCCTCCTCAACCGGATAGCCCTGACGCACTTTCTCCTTCACCCGTTCGAAGTAGACGATATAGCTGTCCGCCGTGATGCCAATAGCCACAATGATTCCGGTGATACCGGCCAGTGTCAGCGTCAGCCCGAACCATTCACCGGCCAGTGCGAAGACAGTGATCAGGAGCGACCCGAAAACCGTGAGCCCGACGATCGCCACCAGGCCCAGCGACCGGTAGACAATCAAGAGAACGATCGTCACCAGAGCCAGTCCGATGGCACCGGCAAGAATTCCCGCCTGCAACGAGTCTTTACCCAGGGTTCCAGAGACCTTGTTTACAGCACTGATCTCGAAGGCGATCGGCAACGACCCGTAGCGGAGCACCACTGCCAGGTCGTTTGCCTCTCTCTGGCCTTCTTCACCCCCACCCACCGTGATCAGGGCGGTACCACCAGTGATGCCGGTCGCCGGCGAGACGCCTTGATTGACCGAGGGGGCTGTGATGATCTCACCGTCAAGGACGATGGCGATCTGACGACGTGGGTCGTTCCCGGGAAACCCGGCAGCTTCTGCGGTCATTTGCGCGAAGCGCACTCCACCTTCCCCGGTGAGGTCGAGACTCACCGCCCAACCCGGGTCGTTGGGGTTGGGAGGCAATGTGTTTGCCCCGGCGACATGGGAGCCCTCCAACTGAGCAGGGCCCACCAAAATCACGACGGAGTCGAAGGCGACCCCCTGGTCGAGGAGCCAGGCCTCGCCATGGATGTCGTCCTCAATGGTGAGTCCCGTCTCATTGTCGATACCCGGCGTGTTGGTCCCCGCAAGGGGCCCAATCGAACCGGGAACCGAGACCAGGACGGGTCGGAAGGAGAGAAGACCGGTGGAACCAACTGCCTCGATGGCCCGCGCCTCGTCTTCGACCCCTGGTAATTGGACCACCACCGTGTTTTCACCGGAGATCGCGATTTCAGGCTCCTGGACAGCCCCGATTCCTTCGATCCGGAGGTTCATCACTGCGATGGCATCCTCGAGCACCTCGGTCGGGGTCCCCACCGGCGCGGTCAGCACGACCGCAGTCCCGCCCTGGAGGTCGAGACCGAGAAGCGGAGTCAGCCCATTGGCGATTGCCAGGGCGAGACCACCCCAGGCAAGAACCAGGACAATGAGGAGACCTACGACCCTACGGGTCATTTCAGTCTTCGTCTCCCCCTAATTGGGTGCCGATGGCGCGCTTGGTGACCCGGAGTTTTCCCTCTTCGACGCGGAGGACCACACCGGTCTCGTCGACCGACTCGACGACTCCCTCGATGCCGCCGATGGTTCGTACCTGCTGGCCGACGGCCAGAGATTCGGCCATGTCCTTTTGGTCCTTAGCCCGCTTGCGCTGGGGGCGAATAATGAACAGCCAAAACACAAGAACCATGAGGCCGAGGAAAATGAAGAAGGTTGTTGAGGAGCCGCCTTCTGCCTGGGCAAGAATGACGTAGTTCACTTGGGTCCTCCGGTGGGTGGGAACGAGGCTGGAGGTTAGGCCGTGGAGCCAATTTACGACGAACCGTTCTCCCTCGCCAGACGCACCGAGGACACGTATGAGTCAAACGATCCGGCCTCGATGGCCTTGCTGGCCCCGGTGATCAGGTCGAAGGTGTAGTGGAGGTTGTGTATCGAGAGGAGCCGGTGTGAGCTCAGTTCCTTCATCCGCACCAAATGCTGGAGGTAGGCCCGCGAGTAACGCGAACAGGTGGCACAGGCGCACTCGGTGTCGAGCGGAGCAGCGTCGGCTGCATATTTCGCCTGCCGGATGTTGAAATCACCGAACCGGGTCAACACCTTGCCGTGTCTGGCCAAACGGGTCGGGATGACACAGTCGAACATATCCGTGCCCCGGGCGATGGCATCGAGCAGGCCATCGGTATCGCCCAGACCCATCACGTACCGCGGCTTGTCATCGGGCAGTTCGGGCATCGTTGCCTCCAGGGCGGCGTTGCGCTCCACGGCGCTCTCCCCGACCGAAAGCCCACCAATTCCGAAACCGGGAAATCCGAGAGCGGCAGTTTCCCGGGCACTCTCGGCTCGTAGATCGGGGTCGACTCCACCCTGGACTATCCCGAATAACGCCTGGTCAGCACGGGTGTGCGCCGCGATGCAGCGCTCAGCCCATCGCAAGGTCCTCCGCATCTCGAACTCGACATGATCCCTCTCAGCGGGGAGACCGACACAGACGTCGAGAACCATGGCGATGTCGGCGCCAAGCTTCTCCTCCACCCTGATCGCCTCCTCGGGGCCCAGGCGGACCGTGGATCCGTCGTAGACGTTCTTGAAGACGGCGTCTTCCTCTGTGATCTTGGGCTCCAGGGAGAAGATCTGAAACCCACCCGAGTCGGTGAGGATCGGCCCGTCCCAGTTCATGAACCCGTGCAGCCCGCCAAGTCCCTCGATTAGATCCGCCCCGGGGCGCAGCATGAGGTGATAGGTGTTGGCGAGGACGATTTCGGCCCCGGCCGCTACCAGGTCATCGAAGTCGACCGCCTTGACCGCGGCCCGGGTGCCAACCGGCAAGAACGCCGGGGTGTTCACCGTGCCATGTGGGGTCTGCAGCACACCGCTGCGTGCCATTCCGTCACGCGCCATCTCTTTCCAGGTAACCATCGATGTGATTATGTCTCGCCACGCTCGACATACATGGCGTCACCAAAGGAGAGGAATCGGTATCCCCGCTCCAGCGCGGTCGAATAGGTCTCCCGCCATCCCTCTCCCATGAACCCGGCGAGAAGGACAACCAGCGTCGACCCCGGGACGTGGAAGTTCGTCACCATCGCATCCACCACCCGAAACCGGGAGCCCGGCTTGAGAAACAGGTCGGTGTCGGCGGCGCCCGGGGTGACCGTGCCATCGTCGTTGGCAAGCGATTCCAGGGTCCGCACCGTGGTCGTCCCGATGGCGACCACCCTCCCGCTGCGGGCCCGCGCCGCGGCGATCGCATCGGCGGTCTCCTCGGGTATCGAGCACCACTCGGTGTGCATCTTGTGGTTCTCGATGTTGTGGGTGGCGATCGGCCGGAAGGTGTCGACACCAACATGGAGATCAACGGACGCGGTCTCGATTCCCTTGCCACGGAGTCCTTCGAGCACCCGGTCGGTGAAGTGGAGCCCAGCCGTAGGCGCCGCCGAGGAGCCGGGCACATTGGCGAACATCGTCTGGTACCGGTCCGGGTCGTCGAGTTCACCGTGAAAATAGGGAGGCAGTGGCACCTCCCCGGCAGCTTCTATGGCGGCTTCGACGTCGGGGGCCTCGAAGTCGACGATCACCAGACCCTCGCTGGGGCCTTCTCTGATCTCCGCGCTCAGCCCTTCGAACTCGAGCCTGACCCCGGGGCGGAGACGCCGCGAGGGCCGGGCCAGACACTCCCAGAGACCGTCGGGGCGGGCAGTCAGGACCAGCAGTTCGACCTGGCCACCGGTCTCTGATCGTATTCCCGCCAGCCGGGCCGAGCGCACCCTGGTGTCGTTGACCACCACCAGATCGCCTGTCTGGAGAAGATCGGGGAGATCGGAGAAGTGGTGGTCACTCATGTCCCGGGTGTCGAGCAGCCGTGCACTGTCACGTGGCTCAATCGCTTCCTGGGCAATGGCCGACTCCGGCAATTCGTAGGTGAAGTCTTCGACCCGCATTAGCGGTTGGAGGCTAGAGCAGGGTTTGCTGGGAGTCGGCCGGCGGTTCGAGACCCATGTGGGTGTAGGCCCGGGAGGTGGCCACCCGGCCCCGGGGGGTCCGCTTCAACAGTCCCGAGACGAGTAGGAAAGGCTCATAGGCGTCTTCCACCGTCTCCGGCTCCTCGCTGACAGCGATGGCCAGAGTCGACAACCCGACCGGGCCGCCTCCGAATCGGTCGATGATCGCCTCGAGGATGGAGCGGTCGACCTTGTCGAGTCCCAGTTCGTCGACTTCGTAGACCTTTAGCGCCTCATTGGCAGTGTCGACGTCGATAATGCCCGATGCCCGTGCCACCGCGAAGTCCCGAACCCGGGCCAGCAGCCGATTGGCGATACGCGGGGTGGAGCGACTCCGGCCCGCCAGCACGACGGCGGCATCGTCGTCGATCTCGACCCCGATGATTCCCGCCGACCGGCGGATGATCGTGGCCAGTTCTTCGGTGTCGTAGTAGTCGAGCTTCTCCTCGATCCCGAACCGATCACGAAGCGGTGCGGTGACTTTCCCCTTCCGGGTGGTCGCCCCGACCAGGGTGAAGCGGGGAACATCGAGCCGAATCGACTGGGCGGTCGGACCCTTGCCGAGGACGATGTCGAGCTGGAAGTCTTCCATCGCCGGGTAGAGGACCTCCTCGACCGCACGAGGAAGCCGGTGGATTTCGTCGATGAAGAACACGTCCCCCGGCTGGAGATTGGAGAGAATGGCTGCCAGGTCGCCGGGCCGTTCCAGGGCCGGACCGGAGGTGATTCTGACGGTGACACCCATCTCGTTGGCAATGACTCCGGCCAGGGTGGTCTTCCCCAGTCCGGGAGGGCCGGATAACAGAACGTGATCGAGGGCCCGCCCCTCCTGGGAGGCCGCCTCCACCGAGATCTCGAGACGCTCCCGCACCTTGGCTTGCCCGACGAACTCCTCGAGTCGCTTGGGTCGAAGCGAAATCTCCTCTTCGTTCTCAACGGTCGGACTGAGCAGGCTGTCTTCTCGCATTAGCGTCTCCCCAGGGCCCGGAGTGCGGTCTTGATCTGAGTCTCCAGGGTTGAATCGGGATCGACTTCCCCCATGACCCCGTTGATTTCCTCGACCGAGTAGCCGAGTCCCTCGAGGGCGTGGCGGACTGTGAGTGTTGCCTCTGATCCGACCACATCGGCCTCGTGACCGGAGAGTTTTGGTGCCAGTTCGAGGACGATCTTCTGCGCACCCCGCTTTCCGACTCCGGGCACGGCGGTGAGGGCGTCGGCGTCCTCGGAAACGATGGCGCGGACGATCTCGGCATTCGTGAGAGTGGCCAACATGGAGAGCCCAACCTTGGGTCCAACCCCGGAAGCCCCGAGGAGCACCCGAAACAGGTCTCGGTCCGCCTCCGACTCGAACCCGAAGAGTCTGATCTCGTCCTCACGGACATGGGTGTGGGTGTGGATCACGACCTCTTCGCCGATCCCGGGAAGGGCGGCAAGGGAGCGTGGAGTCATCGAGATGTCGTAGCCAACCCCGCCCACCTCGACACAGGCAGACTCGCCTCGCTTGGTGACCAGGATCCCGCGAAGGCGACCGATCATGTGCTCACCTGAAGTGGCGCCGCCCGGAGATGACATAGGGCGATCGCCAGGGCGTCGGCGGCGTCGGCCGGCTTGGGAGGTTCGGAGAGTCGGAGGAGTTTGGTGACCATTGTCTGCACCTGAGTTTTGTTTGCCGAGCCGTCCCCGGTGACGGCGGACTTGATTGCAGTGGGCACATACTCAAACACCGGTACATCGAATTCGGCGGCAACCAGCAAAGCCACCCCGGAGGCACGACCGACCGAGATCGCCGTCTGCAGATTGCGATTGGTGAACACCGTCTCCAGTGCGACGACATCGGGTGATTGTTCTTCGAAGACCTGGGTCAGCCCGCGATGGAGCTCAGCGAGACGGTTTGGTGTGGTGTGGTCGGTGTCGGTGCGAATGACTCCGGCACGATGCGCCGTTGGCGGATGGGTCCCCTCCACCAGCCCATAACCGGTGACCGAGAGCCCAGGATCAATTCCCAAAACGAACATGTGTTCTATGACAGTAACTGGATCTGTTGCCGATTCGAAGCATGGTGGCGGGGGCGGTGGCCCCTAGGTAGTTCGGACTAGTGTTTTGAGTCGGGGGTGGAGGTCTGGTCGTGGTGGTGGGTAGGCCTGTCCGTCGGGTTTGTGGAATTGGACCTGGCGGTTGGGGTTTCCTGTGATCTTCCAGCCGTGTTCGTGGAGGAACCGGTGGTGGTATCCGC
>Ga0255053_10000024_pt1 | contig 58007 bp, 51 predicted proteins | sample JV7_2_22_MG_FD_188635 | JGI IMG/M metagenome (GOLD analysis project Ga0255053, IMG submission 188635) | Seawater microbial communities from Jervis Inlet, British Columbia, Canada - JV7_2_22 | ecosystem: Environmental > Aquatic > Marine > Inlet | place: Canada: British Columbia | collected... | reverse complement strand
TTTTCCGACACCGGCATTAGCCTGGGCGCAGGATCCTCCCTGGCGGAGTTGTGGCAGACTTCATTCTGGATTGCCGTTTCTGGAATTGCCGGCAGCCACCTGTATTCTTTTTTCACGAATTACATCGCCGGCGGCGAGTACAAGAGGGCGAGCCTGTTTCTGCTGATGCACCGACCTTATGGCAGGATAATTGTCATGCACCTTGCCATCGTGTTTGGCGCGGGTTTGGTCATGTGGCTCGGCAGTCCGTTGCCGATGCTGTTGATCCTGATTGTTGCGAAAACAGTCCTCGATATTCGCCTGCACGAGAAAGAACGAGGCAAGCTGGCTGCTCCTGCAATAACTCCGGCTTAATTGTCGTTCCCTTTTCCGTTTTAACTGCTCGCTGTGCGACGAAACTCTTTCAGTCCCCGAATCTGCAGAATCGCGAAGGTGAGTACAGCCACTGCAGCGATATCAATCAGGATCAGACCTGTTGCGGTGATCGACTGAAAATAAAGCGTAACGAGCACCACGCTGCCGACCACCCAGGCGATATCGCCACTGATGATGCCGGCGATCTCCCAGGTCCGGATGTTGCGGGTACGAACGATGTTTCCGAGCTGTAGTGCGAACAGCGCCAGGAATCCGGCTACGGCATATACCTGGACAGCACTGGGCAGGCCAAGTTGCTCGGCCACCCAGCCTCCCGCAATGAACATGATGAGTGCCGAAAAGGCCGAGAACGCTGCGTTCAGCATTAATGCGCGTAGCAACAAGTGGTTATCCGATATCATGATCTACCTCACTTTAAAATTATATAGTGCTTTAAAAATATATAGTGAAATGGTAGATTAGTCAACCATGGCGAAACGCAGCTACCGACAGAACTGTGCCCTGGCCCAGGCCAGCGATGTGATCGGTGAGCGCTGGTCCCTGTTGTTGGTCCGCGACCTGCTGGTTGGCCCAAGGCGCTTCAACGAACTGAGCAGGTCCCTGAAAGGCATTGGCAGCAACCTGCTTGCAGCAAGACTCAAGGAACTCGAAGCCGCCGGCATCATTGAGCGGCGAAGAAGCGATACAGGAGGTCATCTCTATGCCCTGACGGAGGTCGGCCAGGCATTGGAGCCCGTCCTGCTGGCGCTGGTTCGCTGGGGCCTTAGCTACGGCCCCGAGAATCAGGCCGGTTTTCACCACCAGGACGACTGGGACCTCGTGGCCCTGAAAGCATTGTTTCAACCCGACCGGGTCAGCGATCTCTCAGTCAGCGTTCAGTTCAGGACCGAGGGATTTTCGGCATGGATGGCAATCGATGACCAGCAGGTCACGATGGGACTCGGCGAAGCGCCGGAACCTGATGTCACTGTCAATGGCACGATCAAGGATCTTTTCACCGGCCCGAGATCGCCGGATGAGCTGTGCGTGTCTGATGCGCATGCAAAACTGGGGCAGTTCATGTCTGCCTTTGCCTTGCCTGCGTAATCCGGGCCGCTAAACCAAAAGTGCTTTGCGCCGAGCCTGGCTTTCTTCCGGCCAGTATTCTTTGCGGTCGTAATATTCCGGGACGGCCGGCGTGCCTTCCGGGAGTATTACCCAGGGTTGTTTTGACGACGTATATATATGTATATCTGGCGGCAGCCGGTCGGGGTCGTTGAGCGTGCCGACGCGCACGAAGCTGATCATGTCGCCGAGACCAGAGTAGTAGCTCCAGAGGGCGATCCGGCACTCCGGACAACGAACGATGTCCTGTCCTTTGCCGCTCGGTGAGGGGATGTGCACCGGTTCCACCCTGCCCTTCAGAACCTCGAGGCGATCCGATTCGATCAGGGCGTTAATGACGAACGCGGAGCCGGTTTCCCGCTGGCACCAGCGACAGTGGCAGCAGTGAACGAACATCGGTTTGCCGGTCATGCGGTAATGCACGGCACCGCAGGTGCAGCCGCCTTCGAAGTGGATTTCCTGGTCTTCGCGCATCGATGCTATTCGGGGTTCGGTGGCGTTTGAATCATTAATGATGTCGGGCTTATGCCGGTTCAGATATCGGCCAGCCTGACGATTTGCTTGCCGATGTTCTTGCCCTGCAAAAGGTCGATGAAGGCCGACGGCGCGTTCTCGATACCTTCGGCAATGGTCTCGTGGTATTTAAGTTTTCCTTCTGCGAGCCATTGGATGGCTTTACTAACATACTCCTTCCCGGCCTCCGGGTGATCCGTCACAATGAATCCCTGGATCGTGAGCCGTCTGCCGATAATGACCGTCATACCGCGTGGCCCGGGTTGCAACTCCTCGTCGTTGTAGTTGGAGATCATGCCGCAGAGCGCAACGCGGCCGAACTCCCGCATGTTCCAAAGCACCGCTTCGAAGATCTCACCGCCAACGTTTTCAAAGTCGACGTCGATGCCGTCGGGGCAGACTTCACTGATACTTTGCGGTAGCGACTGGCTCTGACGATAATTGAAGGCAGCGTCGTAACCGAACTCCGCTTTGAGCAGATCCACCTTGTCATCGGCGCCCGCACAGCCGGTCACGGTGCAACCATGCAGTTTGGCGAGCTGGCCGACCACGCTGCCGACCGCGCCCGAGGCCGCTGACACGAATACGGTCTCGCCGGGCTGAGCCTTGCCGATGGTGTGCAGCCCGACATACGCGGTCATGCCGGGCATGCCGAGAATGCCGAGATGATATGACAGTGGGGCCGGACCTTTCGGCACTTTATGCAGTCCGGTTCCATCACTGAGCGAGTAGTTCTCCCAGCCAAGCATGCCGGTGACAAAATCGCCCTCGCCATAGTTCTTGTTGCTGCTGGCGATTACCTCCCCGACAACGCCCGCCTGCAACACTTCCCCGACCTGAAACGACGGCACATAGGATTTCGCCTTATTCATGCGTCCGCGCATGTAGGGGTCGACGGACATGAAGAGGTTCCGGACCAGCAGCTGCCCCTGCCCCACCTCCGGAACCGCTTCTTCGGTCAGCGTGAAATTGTCGGCCGTTACCCAGCCCGACGGCCGGCTCGCGAGTCGAACTTGTTTGTTCGTTGTCATGTTAATTCAACCGTGTCAAAGCAGATGCAAGTGTATTACCGGCCGGTGAGCGCACGGGTAATTTGAACGACGTGTCGCAGATCAGCCCCACAACAAGCACCGAATACATTGAGCCAGGGCATGGATTTTGTCAGCGCCTTGTATTGTTCAGCAAGCTCCAAAGGGTCGCCTTCGTCAAGCTCTTCGCATTCATCAAGCTCGGCGTGACTTAGCCGGGACGCATTACAACGTAAGCCGTGAATGCGACGGGCCCAGTCCGCGTCACCGAGAACATGGAAGAAGTGATCTGGGTGAGCACAGTTCACCATGAAATACGCAGTAGCCGAATCGGTTGCATCATCGACGGCCTGGATGGCCTCATCAAGCGGCTGCCCGGTCGGCAGAGCACCGTCGGTTTCAACGGTGAACGAGATGACGGCGGGAAGACCCGCCGACTTCGCGGCACGCACGAGGCCGATAGCTTCGTCTGATTGTGTAAAAGTCAACCCGGTTACCATGTCGACCTCAGTCCCGGCAAGCCAATTAATCTGTTTGGCGTGGTATTCCTCTGACTCATGTGCTGCCACTTCGGCATCGGGTGCGTACGCGTCACCCTGGGGACCGATAACGCCGTTCAGGACGATTGGTTTGCTGCTACCCGCATATTCGTTGCGCAGCGCTGCAATCAATGCAATGGCGTCCATGTTCGCCTCTTGCAGTTCCTGTTCGTCGGCACCGAGATCGTCTGCCCAGTGCATATGAGCCTTCCAGGTTTGGCTATCGAGAATCAATCCCGCGTTTTGCTCGTTCGCAAGCGAAAGAAATCCACGAAGGTAGTTGGCGACAGCTTCGCGACCAGCAGCATCCGGCAACAGCGTATGTGCCGCGAACTCACGAATCTCTATTCCATGGTTGAATATCAGATCAGTCTCGATACCGGCATCTGTCAAGAACAGCTCGCCGGACAGTTGCGGCAGGTCATGTCGATATTTGCTCATAGCAATATTTTTCTCTTCTCGTGGCAAACATAGTATAGAAGAACACCAAGTCTGTTGTTACGTAGAAGGTGTCAGGTTTATTTTCGTAGGATGAGGCACCAAAAATAAACCTGACACCCTGAATAACTTCAGGCTTCGGAATTCAAAAACCGTTCAGGGGATAAGGGTAGCCGGCGCAGCCGCCGGCCGGTGCCGGACGATCAGACCAACTGCTGACTTCTTCCAGTCGTTTTCAGCACGGCCAGGGCCAGATGCGGGCATCTCAATTTGACAATTTCGTATAAGCAAGACGCAAAAATTATCCCGCCACAAGAATGCGGTTTGTCGATTGTCCCGAAGATATCGGGTTGAAAGCACGGACCGCGGCAGGTGGGTACTTGTGGGTCAATAACCTATCGGGTGCTGCCCTTGGACATATCCGCCGGGACCGGCCTGTGTTCAAATGTCCGAAGCACTCGTTTTCTCTCGTCAAACGTGAGCTGGCGATCCACTCGGCAGGTCTTGCGCCTGATGTTAGAGCCAAGAGGCGCTACATTTTTGCAGAGAACACGCTCAACATGCCGCTCATCGTCGAGGCTCCCGTAATACGTAGGTGGCGAACATGCCGCCAGTACGGCAGCGCCGATAACCGCTGCGCTCATTCGGTATCTGGCCATAATTTCTTTCCCCCCACCCCGGAGTGTAACGGCCCTGACAATCTCAATGGAAAAAAGTTGCCCTCGTATAACTACATCGCATAACGCTCCTATAACTATATCGCATAACAGAGGGGCCGAACAGCGGTTTCCAAAACCCCGGTCCGACCTCTATTCCATTACAAGCTTGCAGCTGGCCCGTGAAACGCAGCCGCCTGTTTTGCGACCTGCTTGGGATCTTCGATAGGAATCGAGCACATGTCGGGGTTGCAGATGTACATCGCGGGTATTCCGCGGTCCGGATAGCGGCCGGGTGCTTCGAAGTGCAGCAGTTTGCGTGGTTCGAAGACATCTCTTCCTGCGTTGAACAGCGCCTGCGCGTTCGGGTGAGCGGTATCACCAACCACGGAGAACTCGACGTATGATGTGGTCACCTTTTCCAGCGCCATTGCGAACTCGCCCGTTATTCTGCCCTCGCGGCGGATGATCGAGGGTTGGCCGACGCCGCGTATGGTTTTCTCGGCTATTGAAGCGTAGTTATCGTCCTTGGTGTAAATCGACAGGTCGTAGAAAAAGCTGGCCGCCGTGCCGTTTGCTTCGAGGGGTTTTCGCGGCGCTATAACGGCCGCCGTCGCATCCGGAACCGTGGCGAAGAAACCGCCCAGTTCATCGTCTTGCAGAAATTGCAATGTGGCTTTACCGATACGATCTGCCGACTGCAGCCAGTGCCCATCACCGGTTGCCCGGTAGAGTGATAACAAGCCGGTACCAAACCAGACCTGTGCACTTAAGAAAGGCCGTACCTCGGTGACGTACGCTCGCATGCGTTCATCGTCGCTGACTTTGTCGTTGGCCCTGGCCTGGACAACCCAGCCTTCGTCCTGCATTCGGTCTTCGAGAATAGAGGATGCAGCTTTCTTCGCAGTGTCGAGATAATCATCGTTACCGGTGGCCTCGTAAGCAACTACGTAAGCGGCAATGACCTCACCGTTTCTATCTGTGTACACGGCGTGATCCACCGGCGGCGTGCCGAACTTGCGTCGTTCGCTGTCGCTGGTCAGAAGCCAGTAGTCGTTGATGGACATGTTTGCCGGTAAATTCGCCGGCTGATTTTTTTGATTGGTATAAAAGGTACCGTCCGGCGCCAACATCCACTCTTGCAGAAAACGGTCGATATCATGCAGACCGGCAACGTATTTCTTATCGCCGGTATGTTGGTAGCCGATAGCGAATGCCGTGATCGCATTTGACTGCACGAGGATTCTTTTCTCCGGGATGGCCCTTAATGCCGCGAATTTTGCCGGCAACTCCATGTCTTCGGGAAAAGAGGCGATGTAGCTGCCGCCCCACACCGGGTCGATCGAGTTGAGAAAGCCTGCCGAGCCTTTCAGCGCCAGCTCGTGCAGCTCGGCGTCATCATAGAGGTGCGCGCGCAAATAGAGATGCCGAAGACGTGAGCCGCTCTGTTCGCCGCCGATGCCGCTTCTGCCCCAGCCACCATATTTACGATTCAGCGAACGATCGATTTGCGCCCTGAGGTCATCACGAATACGAGTCAGCTCCGTCTCGGCAGGTTTCGGTGGCGCAGCATATGGGGACCGGGGATCCGGTCTCAATTCACCGGCCGCGTGTTTGCTGACAAGATCCTCGAGAATCGGCACGAAGTTTCTTGGTATGCGGTTGCCACGAATGGCCAGCACCTGGGTGGCATCGGGCGCCATGAATATCGTGGCCGGCCAGGCCCAGTCCGAATAGCGTTCGCCGATGTCAGGCCGTGCCTCGGCATCGACTTCGATCGCAACAAAGTTCTCATCGATCAGTTCGATGACGGTGTTGTCGGTGTAGGTGAGCGCCTCCATTCTGGCGCAGGCCGCACAGCCCTCCATACCGACGCTGACGAGAATGATCTTGTCGTGCTCCTTTGCTTGCGCGAAGGCCTCCAGTTCCCAGTGGTGCCAGTCGATGTTGTCAGCCGCGCTGGCCGCCAACGAGGGCAGCAGGGCAAGCCAACATACGGTCAATAATAAAGACTTCATAACGTTCCCCCGGGAAACAATTTGGCATCGAGATGCATTGATGCAAGAAAACAGACCGGAGTCCGGGCCGGTTTATTTCGCGAAAGGTGTCACGTCCTGGCTGCCTCATCAACAATTGCTGCGAGGCCCTGAATCGAAACGTTATCATGGCGTTCAGGTAGCTTTCGTGCAATGGGCACGTGGCATTCGCCTGAATATCTTTGCAGGCATCGCCCGTCAGGCAGGTGAATGCTCCTGCAACACCTGCATTCCCGCCATCCATGGCGGTCGGACAGCTCCTACAAGTGCTGATTACTGGTGCGATATTCCTGTAGCATCGCCTGTCAGGACGGGTTACGACAGGCGATCTGTCCTTATTAAAGGAGATGCATGGTTTTGACGCCCGACCAAGCTATTCTGTTCGCGGTGCTGTTGTTCGTTTTCGTGTTCCTGATCTGGGGTCGCTGGCGTTACGACCTGGTGGCGTTCGTAGCGCTCCTGGCGGCACTTCTGACGGGCGTCGTGCCAACGGAGCGAGCCTTCTCCGGCTTCGGCCATCCGGCGACGGTGATCATCGCGCTGGTGCTCATCATCAGCCGGGGACTGTCCAACTCCGGTGTCATCGAGTTGCTGGCGCGCTTCTTCGTCGACGCATCGAGGAAGCTTGCGTCGCATATCAGCATCATGTCTGCAGTCGCAGCAGTGTTGTCTGCTTTTATGAACAACGTGGCCGCACTGGCACTGCTGATGCCGCTGGATATGCAGGCCGCGTCCAAAGCCAAACGCTCCCCGGCTGTCACACTGATGCCACTGTCATTTGCCTCGATCCTTGGGGGCATGATTACGCTGATTGGCACACCGCCAAACATCGTCATCGCCGAGTATCGCAACGATGCGCTGGGTGCATCCTTCAGCATGTTCGACTTCGCTCCCGTCGGTCTGGCCTGTGCCGCAGTCGGTGTGGCCTATGTGGCGTTGATCGGTTGGCGCTTGCTACCGGCGGAACGGCGCAAGGAAGATCCGCAGAAGGAACTGTTCGATCTCGCCGACTACATCGCTGAACTCAAAGTGCCCGATGGTTCGCCGGTCATTGGCAAGCGCGTGCGGGAGCTGGACGAGATGGCGGCCAAAAGTGACGTCGAGATCGTCGGCCTGATACGAACCGGCAGGCGAATGCCGGGGTTGGCGCGGATCGTAGAGATCAAGGCCGGCGATATTCTCGTCGTCGAGGCGCCTCCGGAGAGCATCACCGAGGCGCTGGGCAGTATGGGGCTCGAATATATTGGCACCGGCGAGGGCGTGCTCAAGGATGAAGAGCTGCAGTTGAGTGAGGTCGTTGTGCCGGAGGCATCTCCACTCGTTGACCGTTCGGCGGTTTCTTTTCGCTTGCTTTATCGCTATCGCGTCGCACTTGTTGGCGTGTCCCGCGGCGGCGAACGTTTTCGGGATAATGTTCGAAAGCTGGTCATCCGGCCCGGCGACGTCTTGCTGATGCTCGGTGCCGAAGAACCCTTGACGGACGTGACCGGACGCCTTGCCTTACTGCCCCTGGCCGACCGTGGTCAGCGCGTCATCCAGCGGAACAAGGTCTGGCTCTCCGTCGGCATTTTCTCGGCCGCCATCCTCGCGGCCAGCTTTGGCCTCGTTTACCTGCCGATCGCATTGGGCTGCGTCGTGGCGCTGATGGCATTACTCAACATCGTGCCACTGCGTGAAATCTACGATTCGATTGAATGGCCGGTGATCGTCTTGCTGGGTTGCATGATTCCGATCGGCAGTGCATTACAGTCGACCGGCGGTACCGCGCTGATAGCCGACGGCATCGTCAGTTTGTCCTCGGGTTTTTCTCCGGTGGTGGTTCTTGCGCTGTTGATAATTGTCACGATGACGCTGTCCGATGTGATGAACAACACGGCCACCGCCGTGATCGCCGCCCCGATTGCCGTTGAAATCGCAGCCAGGCTGAGCGTGAACCCGGACCCGTTCCTGATGGGCGTTGCGGTAGCTGCATCCTGTGCGTTTCTCACTCCCATTGGGCACAAGAACAATACCCTGATCATGGGGCCGGGCGGCTATCGCTTCGGCGACTACTGGCGCATGGGCCTGCCGCTGGAAGTACTGATCGTCGCGGTTTCCATACCGATGATCATGTGGGTGTGGCCGATGTGATAATGACCTAGCGGTACCAACACGTGAAGCAATGCAGGAACTGTCATACGTCGCTTGACGGCAAATTTTGTCCGAACTGTGGGCAAAAGGACGTGGATCTCGGACGGCCGATACGTGAGCTTGTTGGCGAGTTGCTGAAGGAGACGCTGGACATCGATGGTCGGGCTTCTCGCACGTTCCGCACCTTATTGATGCAACCCGGAGTCCTGACCAGCGAGTACCTTGCCGGCCGGCGCAAGTCCTACACACCCCCGCTTCGTTTATACCTGGTGATCAGCGTTTCGTTTTTCCTGTTGGCCGCCTGGCTTGCGAGCCAGGGAGTGTTGCTGGATCCGGGACAAACCAGAGAGCTTGATGCGGCGCCCCAGGCGGAGTTCATGTCCGATGAACTGCCACGGTTGATGTTCGTACTGCTGCCGATTTTCGCTTTGTTGATCAAGATAGTATTTCCGCGGCGGCTTTATTTCGATCACATTATTTTTTCGATTCACTTGCAAAGTGCGGCCTACGTTCTGCTGGCTGTTATGCTGCCCCTGGAAAAAGTTGCTTCTGAACATTGGTTGCCGCTGGTCGCACAGATCATCCTGCTCTGCTATTTCCTGGGCTACTTCGCCATTTCCCTGCGCCGCGTATATAGCGCAAGCTGGGTTGTTGCGTCTGCAAAATCATTGGCGATTCTCTTTGGATATCTGGTTGTCATCTCAGGCGTCATCGAAGCAACCAGCAATATCAAGATACTGGCCGACTAGGTGCGGAATCCGTCATAGCGCTCGGTCGTATACGGTGCCGGTGTTCCTGTCCTGTGGGTGTGGGAGACGTGACGGACGGGCCTCGGGCGCCAGGCCCGGCAAGGCCTGTGGGCCGCGACATCCTGTAATTTCTCTGTCACCATACCGGTCTGTATGCGTGTGATAGCGCACACCACAAATATCGGTTACCGGATGCCACAGCAGATGCTTGCCCGACTGTTCAACGAACTACAACACCGGCGCGTGTTTCGCACCATGGCTGCCTATGCTGTGGTAGCGTGGATTGCCGTGGAAGCCGCTGATGTCGTTTTCCCGGCACTCGGTGTTCCGGACGCAGTGCTGACCGGATTGATCGTAATTGCGCTCGCCGGGTTTCCGCTGGTGGCGATCATGGCGTGGTTTTTCGACGTCACTTCGGAAGGCGTCGTGCGGGGTACGCCACCTCCGCAATCGGCAATCGGCCTTAGCCGCTTGTCGCTGATTTCCAGTTGGCTCCTTGTTCTGGTGCTCGGCGTTGCGGTCGCCTATCTTTCAGTTCGGCTGAATTCGCAGTCTGACGACGGCACGACGTTCTTGCGTGGCAAATCGGTTGCGGTGCTGCCGTTCCGAAATATAGCTGCAGACGATCAAACAAACAGTGTCTACTTCAGCGACGGCGTCGCGGAGGAAATACTCAGCGCGCTCTCGGACGTCGAAGGATTACGCGTGGCAGCAAGAACCTCTTCCTTTGCGTATCGTGATGCCGTGGATGTCCGCGAAGTTGGCGAAATGCTGAACGTATCGACAGTTCTCGAAGGCAGTGTCCGCATGGACCAGGATGCCAAGCGCGTGCGCATTACGGCTCAGCTAATTGAAACCGAAGGTGGATTCCAGCTTTGGTCGGACACGTTTGACTATGAGCTTGAGAATATCTTTGCGGTGCAGGACGAAATTGCCTTGTCAATCATGCGTGAACTGGAACTGGAGTTTTCCGGACGTGGATCCCACCTTGTGCAGCCCGGGACCGCCAACATCGACGCATATGATGCCTATCTGAAGGGCCGTCATTTGTTGCAGGAACGGACGGTGGCAGCAATCGATCAGGCCATCGGGCAGTTTGACCGGGCGATAGCCCTGGATCCGGAATATGCACAGGCGTACGCGGGGCTTGCTGACGCATGGATCGGCAAGAGGCGGGTCGGCAACTTGTCGTTGTTGGCCGCGACGCAGCGAGCTCACGACGCAATCAGCATCGCGCTGCGACTGAACAGCAACCTCGCGGAAGCACAGACCTCGTTGGGTTTGTGTGTGCTCGGCGCAGGACAGGAAGGTATTGCCGCGACGCAGTTTGCGAAAGCCATCGAACTCGATCCAAACTATGCTGATGCTCATCTGCAGCGCGCGAATCTGTTGCGTAATCAGGGTTTCCTGGAAGACGCAATGCGAGCCTACACGCAGGCCCTGGCACTCGACCCACTCAATGCAACGATCACGGCGGATCAGGCGATCCTGATAGCCCTCCAGGGTCGCTTCGAGCGTGCCTTCGAACAACTCGAGCCATTGCTTGCTAAAGATCCTGCACAACTATCAGTGACCCTGTCCATGTCCAGGGTGGCGGCTCTGGCCGGTCAGGCCGAGCGATCTCTGCGATTGGCCCGCCAGGCGCAGTCCCTGGCACCCGATAATCCAATCGCACTGACGCGAGTGATCGAGGCTTACATGCAGCTCGGGCGCCTGGATGACGCCGAAGCGAGCCTGAACCAGGCGCGCACTCTTGCTCCCGAAAACGAGGCTGTCATACGGGTCTCATTGCAATTTCTCTTGGCCGCCGGTCGCCATACAGAATTGGCGGCACTGACAACGCAACGTGTGCAACTGGTCATCGATAATCCGGGCTCGCGCGATTCGAAATTAAGTCTGGAGCGCCTGGTCTGGGCCGCGGTCGGGCGCCTGTCTGTCAGCGATTCTGCAGGCGCATCCGAACTGCTGGAGATGGCAATGCCAGGTTCCACGAGTCTCGACCCGCGTCCGGAATCCATCCGCTATCTTGCGCTGCTGACACGGGCACGCGTACTCGAAGAAAATGATAACGCGAAAATTGCCGCAGCGCTGGAGCAAGGCCGGGTGATCGCACAAAGAATAGAATCACAGGGCTGGGGTACCGGCGACGTGGACTATGCGTTGGCCGCGTTAGCCGCAGCGGGAGGCGCAGTGCCCGATGCCCTGGGACACCTGAATGACGCGATCGACCGTGGTTGGCGTAGCTTCCTGTTTGCCAATCAGGACCCGGCGATGGCATCACTACATACGACAGCTGAATATCAGACGATCATCCGGCGATTGGAAGACATATAGCGCATGGCTCAACCATGATCGCAGCGCCAGAATAATTACTCGATAAAGTCCAGAACACTGCAAGACTTATTGTCTCAGGATGGCGGTGGTTGGCCGTTGTTCCATGAATTCTCAGTGCCGGGGCAAAGATTCTCTGGCATCTGCCGCGCTCCCGGCGTGCGAAGTAAGAGTCGCGAAAATTCTGCTCCAGCGGGCATATGCATCCTGGATTGGTCTGGATTCGCGATCAATCAGCTTTGCAGACTGGCTGAGTTACAATTGTTCGTCCGTGGACTATCCTACCTAAATGAAAAAGCGTTTGCTTTTGCCAGCATCTTCCTTCATAGGCGAACTGAAACGTCGCAAGGTATTTGGCACTGCCGCCGCCTATGCGGTGGCTGCGTGGATACTGCTGCAAATCGGGGAAGTCACCTTCGAACCACTGCATCTTCCTGACTGGGCGATGACAGCACTCGTGATTGTGGCGATCGCGGGATTTCCCCCGGCATTAGTTATCTCTTGGTTTTTCGACATCAGTACCAAAGGTTTCAAGCGTGACACGGGGTCTGCACGCGCAGCTCCGTACGGCGCGTCTTCCCCGACTGCAATTGCATCGCCCTCCATCGCGGTATTGCCTTTTGTAGACATGAGTCCCGACAAGGACCAGGGGTACTTCTGTGAGGGCGTGGCTGAGGAGATTCTCAACGCATTGACGAGAATCGAAAAGCTTCACGTTGCGGCACGCACCTCATCGTTTCAGTTCAAAGAGGGGTCCGGCGACATTCGTAAAATTGGTGAACAACTGGCCGTGCAAACGGTACTCGAAGGCAGCGTCAGGAAGGCGGAAAATCGGTTGCGGATCACGACTCAGCTAATCAATGTTGCCGATGGCTATCACCTCTGGTCGAAGAGTTTTGACGAGGAACTGAAGGATATATTCGCCATTCAAGACGAAATTGCCCGAAGCATCGCCGAATCGCTGGTAGAAACGCTAAGCCCGCACGAACAATCGGCTATCAGGTCCAGGTCAAGCGCGGATGTTCTTGCTTACGAGTACTATCTCCGCGGGCGGCAGTTTTTTAATCGTTTTCGCAGGAAGGACATCGAATTTGCCCGACAGATGTTCCACCAGGCGATCGAGATCGATCCGGAATTCGGCCTGGCCTGGGCTGGCTATGCGGACTGTTTCTCGTTTCTGATCATGTACGTCGATCCGCAGGCCAGTTATCGGGAGGAAGCTAACAAGGCCAGCCAGAAGGCTCTGGATTTGAGTCCGGAGCTGGCCGAGGCACGCGCTTCACGCGGCCTGGCGTACCTGATTTGCGATGAATATGCTGAGGCAGATGCCGAATTCGAAAGGGCGCTTGAACTGAACCCGAGATTGTATGAGGCCTACTACTACTACGGCCGAGCAAGATTTCACCAGGGCGACCTGGACAAGGCAGCGGAACTGTTCGCGCAGGCGGCAGAGGTCAATCCGGAAGAGTACCAAGCCAGGGCACTTCGCGTGCAAGTACTGCGGGGTTTGGGTCGCGTCAAAGAGGCGACCCAGGAAGCGCAGGACGTCCTGACCGTTGTCGAGAAACACCTGGAATGGAACCCGGACGACGCACGCGCCCTGTATCTCGGCACGGCGTCGCTGATCGTCATCGGCGATACGAAGCGCGCGTCGCGCTGGCTCGAGCGGGCACTGGAGATCGACCCGACCGACTCTGTACTGCTGTATAACGTCGCCTGCAATTTCGCGAGTCTCGGGCAAAGCGATAAAGCGTTGGACTACCTGGAACAGGCGATCAAGCACGGTACTGTCAGCGCGGCCTGGATGCGTAACGATGAAGACCTCGCCGGTGTTCGAGACAATCCGCGATTTGAAGCTTTGTTGCAGCGACTGACGAGCACATAGTGACGGAATTTTGTGTGGCTGAGATGGTCGTAAGGAAAGATCGCCGGTTCAAGCAAGGGCAAAGAACATACGCTCGGTGATTTCGTCCAGTCCTGAAGGGGGTACTGTTGGGCTCAGCGGGAGAAAAGGCGTTTACTGGAATGGCGGCTCCCGGCCGCGTCAGGTTGCTGCTCGTTACGGTTATTAACTGTGCGTTCCTGGCGGCCTGTGGTGGTGGTAGCGGGACCGCGGCCGTTGGCCCTCTCGGCGGCAATTCGCCTCCTTCGGCAATACCACCGACCGGCAATACTCTGCCCGGCCCGCGTCCGGTTGCGGAGCCACAGTCGTTTGTCGCGTTTGAGTCCGGCCAGGTCCGACCGTTGGCCATGTCCGCCGATGGACTGCGCCTTTTCGCGGTCAATACACCGGATAACAGGCTGGAGATATTTTCGATCGCGGGCGGTCTGGCACCGCTTGCATCGGTGCCGGTAGGTCTCGAACCGATCGCCCTCGCCGAAGATCCTGATGGCCGTGTCTGGGTGGTTAATCATTTGTCCGACAGTATCAGCGTTGTCGATGTCGATGCCGCGACACCGCAGGTCGTTCAGACCTTGTGGGTTGGCGATGAACCCAGGGACATCGTGTTCGCCGGCACGAATCGCGAGCGGGCTTTTGTTACAACCGCACATCGCGGACAAAACAGCCCCGTCGATCCGGCAATGAATACGCCAAGTGTTGGTCGGGCAGACGTCTGGGTGTTCGATAGTGCAGCGCTGGATGACACACCGGGTGGCCAGGCGGAGCAAATCATTACTTTATTCGGTGACAGGCCGCGCCCGCTTGCTGTCTCGGGCGATGGCTTGCGCGTATTTGCCGGCATTTTTCTTTCCGGAAATAAAACGACTTCCATCGCGCCGAACAATTTCGGCAAAGCGGAGCCGACGACCAGTGCTGACGGCGTTGCGCAACCTGACACGGGCCTGATCGTGCGTTTCAATGGCACGAACTGGGCCGATGACTCCGGTCAATCTCGAAGCGGCTCCGTTCCCTTCAGCTTGCCGGACTATGACGTATTTGAGATTGATGCTGTATCGCTGACAGAGCGGCGCCGTGTGTCAGGTGTCGGCACCATACTTTTTAATATGGTCGTGAACCCGATTACCGATGTGCTCTATGTCTCGAATATCAAGTCTTTAAATCTTGTTCGATTTTCAGGTGTCGCCTCGCGGGCCAGCGCCTCAGTGCGAGGTCATGTCACCGATCAACAAATTACGGTTGTAGGGGTTGGCCAGGACGTTCGGCGCCGACCTTTAAACAAACACATAAATTTTCACGTGCCGACCGGCTCGCAGGCGGAACGGGACCTCAGCTTGTCGACCTTGCTCGGCATGGCGATCAGCCAGGACGGTCAAACGCTTTACGTCACCGCCTTTGGCTCCGGCAAGGTCGGAATATTCAACACGACCGAGTTGGAGGAAAACACTTTCGTGCCCGCTACACAGAATCATATTGAACTAAGCAATGGCGGGCCGAGCGGCATCGTTCTCGATGAAGTTAACAACCAGGCGTTCGTGCTGACGCGGTTCGATAACGGCATCTCGACGATCGATCTCAACAGCAAACAGGAAGTCGCCCATCTGAAGATGTTCAACCCCGAACCGGATGAGGTCTCGGTGGGCAGAAAATTCCTGTACGACGCCAGAGCTACCTCCGGCAACGGCAACGACTCCTGCGCGAGTTGTCACGTGTTTGGCGACACGGATGGCCTGGCCTGGGATCTTGGCGAGCCGGACGGCACAGTGGGCCCGATACCGAATACTTTTATTCCGATCTCACCGGCTGCCACGCCGCACCAGTTTCATCCGATGAAAGGACCCATGACGACTCAGTCCATGCGTGGTCTGCGTGGCCATGGGCCGATGCACTGGCGCGGCGACCGTACAGGGGTGAATCGGGTCGGCGGCGAGACGCTCGAGGAAGCGGCATTCAAGGAGTTCAACGACGCGTTTGATGCATTCACGGGATTGGGCAGGACAATTCCGGACGCCGACATGCAGGACTTCACCAATTTCGCGATGCGCATTAATTATCCGCCGAATCCGATTCGGCAACTGGACAACTCATTGGTTGGCATAGAAGTGGACGGGCAAAGGCTTTTCAATAATGGTGTGGTCCGCATCCAGACCGGCATACGGGAAGTGTGCGTGCAATGTCACACGCTGAACCCGGCTGCCGGTAATTTTGGCAGTAAGGGGCTGAGTTCCGATAACAGCCAAACGGGCGAGCGAAATTTCAAGATTCCGCACTTTCGCGATCAGTATCAGAAGGTCGGGATGTTCGGCTGGGGGTTTAACACGTCTCCCGCGACCGGGCCGCAGGTTCGAGGATTCTCTTTTAACCACAACGGCGCGACGAGCTCGAACTTCATCATCGCCGATCTCGGCATGCCCCGGAACGACTTGCTCGCCCTGCGCGCATTTCTGTATACGTTTCCGACCGAGTCGCCGCCGATTACCGGTCAGCAGATCACTTTGGCCGATTCCAATGCCGCGGCGGCCACACCGAGGATCGATTTGCTGGTTCAACGCTCACAAATCGATGTGCCGGTGCCGGAATGCGATCTGGTCGTTAAAGGTGTCGTAAACGGCGAATCCAGGGGCTGGGTAATGGCCCGAACAACCCAGTTTCAGTCAGATAAGGCTATCGAGCCCCTGCTCGATCGAGCGGATCTTGAAGCACTCATTACCGGGCCGGGACAGTACCTGACATTCATGTGTACACCGTGGGGGTCGGGGACGCGCATCGGCATTGATCGTGACAGCGACGGTATCCTCGATGGTGACGAGTAAAAGAAATATCTTAAAGAGCTTTATGACGTTTACCTTATAAATTCTTGTTATAAATAATAATTATTTCCACACAGTAAGATCGCAAGCGCTGCGAAGTCCTCGGCATCGGCCGTGACGGCGGGCTCTCACGTGGGTTTTCGCGATTTTGCTTGCCAAGACGTGAGGATTCGCGAACAATCGCGCGCCTGTCGGGTCAAATTGTGCCGATCGGATTTGATCCCCACCCTATTCCAAGAAAGGTACTTAGTTGTGAAAAAGATATTAGCCAGCATGGCCCTGGTGCTCGCAGCCTGCGGCCAGGAAAACATGCCAACCGAAACGGTCCAGGCGCCGGCTGCGGAGTCGTTCAAGATCTCCGGGCTGCACTCGGAGCACATGAATCCCGACGTACGGCCGGGGGACGATTTCAACGCATTCGTCAATGGGGGCTGGATCGATACAGCCGAGATACCGGCGGACAAGCCGGGCTATGGCATCGGCATCATGCTGCGCGATCAATCACAAGAAAATGTCAGGACCATTATCGAGGAGTCTGCAGCCGGTGATTTCGCCAAGGGCAGCGATGAGCAGAAGGTCGGTGATCTTTATGCCTCCTACATGGACATAGATACGCGCAACAGGCTGGGCGTTACGCCGCTAAATGCGGAGTTCGAGAAGATCGATGCGCTAAAAGATCACCAGGAACTTGCCGTGTATTTTGCCGAGGCCAACAAGATCGGCATCAATTTGCCCTTCGAATTTGCGCAGACCGCCGATTTCAAAGATCCCAAGCACTATATGATGGTCACTTTCCAGGGGGGGCTCGGCCTCCCTGACCGGGACTTCTATTTCCTCGAAGACGAAAAATCCGCCGAGATCCGCACGAAGTACGTCGAGCATATCGAGAAGATGTTTGACCTGGCCGGTCTCGCGGACGGTGCGGAAGCGGCGGATATGCTCATGGCGCTGGAGACACGCATTGCCGTCGAGCACATGAAAAAGGAAGATGTCCGTGACTGGGCGACGAACTATAACAAGGTACCGACTGCAAAATTACCCGAACTCATGCCGCAGTTCGCCTGGCAGACATTTCTCACGGAAGCCGGAATTCCCGATCTGGACAATGTCGTCGTCCTGCAGACCGATTACATGAAAGCCCTGGACGGCATCATTCGCGACGTCTCAATGGATGACTGGAAAACCTATCTCAAGTGGTCAGCATTGAATTCGACCGCTGGGCTCCTGAATGAAGCTCTGGATTTACAGAACTTCGAGTTCTACTCAAAGACCCTGAGGGGCATCGAGGCGCCGTTGCCGCTGTGGCGCCGGGGTGTGAGTACGGTCAACGCGAACCTGGGCGAAGTCGTCGGCAAAGTCTATGTTTCCAGGCACTTTCCGCCGGAGGCCAAGGCCAAGATGCGGGAACTCGTCGGCAATCTGATCAAGGCCTACGAATCGAGCATCGAGGGCCTCGACTGGATGGGCGAGGAAACCCGGGTGCAGGCGCTCGATAAACTGCACAAATTTACGCCGAAGATCGCTTATCCTGAGAAGTGGAGAGACTATTCCGAACTCGAGATCGAGCGGGACGACCTGGTCGGTAATGTGCATCGCTCGGCGTTGATGGTGTATCAACGAGACATCGAGCGTCAGGGTGGCCCGGTCGACAGGGCCGAGTGGCACATGACACCACAGACGGTCAATGCCTATTACAGCCCGTCAATGAATGAAATTGTGTTCCCGGCCGCAATCCTGCAACCGCCGTTTTTCGATCTCAGCGCCGAGGATGCAGTGAACTATGGCGGCATCGGCGCCATCATCGGTCACGAGATTGGTCACGGCTTCGATAATCGCGGTAGCACTTTCGACGGTGACGGCGTGCTGCGCAACTGGTGGACGGACGAAGACCGGACGGAGTTCGAAGCCCGCACTGCGAAGCTGGTGGATCAGTACTCTGCATTCCAACCATTCGACGATCTCAACGTCAACGGCGAATTCACGCTGGGCGAGAACATCGGCGACCTGGGCGGCTTGAGCATCGGCCTTCTCGCTTACAAGATTTCGCTGAAGGGGGAGGAGCCACCGGTGATGGACGGCTATACCGGCTGGCAGCGCGTGTTCCTTGGCTATGCACAAGCCTGGCGCTACAAGTACCGTGACGAGGCCTTGCGGAACCAGATCAACACCGATCCACATTCACCACGTATGTATCGTGTGAATGGCGTTGTTCGCAACGTGCCGGAGTTTTATGAGGCCTTCGATATAGCCGCGACCGATGCGCTGTACCTGCCACCTGAGGAGCGGGTGAAGATCTGGTAATTGTCGCGTCTAACCGAAAAAGGTGTCAGAAAAAGGTATCTTGGAAAAAGGTGTCAGATTTATTTTTGCCATCAATGAATGACAAAAATAAATCTGACACCTTTTTCGACACCTTTTTCGCCTTTTTCGCGCTTGATCTACCCTCGCACGAGGACTAGCCTTCGGCTGCAAGTCCTACAAAGAAGGGGAAATCAATGAATAACAAGACTTTCTGGATCGGCTTCGTCGTGATTTACGTGGTCATGCAGGCGTATGGCTACGTGGTGCACGAGGTAATGCTGGCGGACACTTACCAGTCCCTGGCTTCCATATTCCGGCCGGAAGCGGAAATGATGGACATGATGTGGATGATGATGGTTGGCAGCGCGCTGGTTATGCTGCTGTTCTGCTACATCTTCACGCAGGGCTACGAAGGCAAAGGCGTGGCGGAAGGCGTTCGCTACGGTGCCTTGATGGGACTCTTCATAGCCATCCCGGTGTTCGACCAGCACGTCGTGTACCCGCTGCCCGGCGACCTTGCCGTGAACTGGTTCCTAACGGGTGTCCTCGGCTTCATCATTTCCGGGGCGATATTCGCCGCCATTTACAAGCCGTCAACGACGTAATCAGATCGACCCCGGCGGGCCGCTCACCCGCCGGGGCAAATGGTGCCTGAGATAAGCGGGGTCGAACCGAGGTTGCGCTGCAACTTTTACCGATTTCCGGGCATCTAAATGCGGATGCAATATTAAGAGTCTCGTCCCATAATGCCGGACTTCGTGCCGGCGAACGGCCACCTTATAGCTCTCTCCATCGAGGATCGATAATGTCAAGAAACGCATTCCCGCAGCTCACAGTCGGTTTTGTAATCTCTTTCGTAACTCTCACTGGCTGCTCAGAATCAGGCACCCCAGCCACAGATCGAACGTCAGCGACACAGTCGGCTGCTATTGACAGTTACGAAGCGCCCGTGGCCCGGCTCGGCAATGCTGTCGTACCGAATCGATACAGCATCGAACTCAGAATTGATCCTTCTCAGGAGAGGTTTAGTGGCAAGGTCACTATCGATATTTCACTCAATGAGCCTCGCGACACCATCTGGCTCCATGGCAAGAACCTGGATATCTCCGAGGTTTATCTGACCGATAGTCACTCGAATCGGGTCGAGGCGAGCTATGAGGAACGCCTGGAATCCGGCGTATCACTGTTATCGCTCGAGCGCCTGGTCGATACAGGCCCTGCGACGCTGCATTTCACCTACAGCGCGCCGTTCAATACTTCCGTTAACGCATTGTTCAAGATCGTGCGTGGAGAAGATTTCTATGCGGCGACGCAACTGGAGGCGATTGCCGCAAGACAGGTATTTCCAGGGTTTGATGAACCGGGTTTCAAGGTCCCGTTCGATTTAGCGGTGGTGACACGCGCTGATGATGTCGTCGTCGCCAACACGCCGGAAGCTTCGGCGGAAACTCTTGCTGACGGGTTCGTGCGGCATGTCTTTGAAACGACACGACCTTTGCCGACCTATCTCCTGGCATTTGCTGTGGGTCCCTACGACCTGGTTGATTACGGAATGATTCCCGCAAATTCGATACGCGACCGCGAAGTTGCGTTACGAGGTATCGCTGCAAGGGGGCTCGGCAGTCGCATCGAATACGCGCTAAAGAATACGGATGGATTGCTGTCGCTCCTCGAAGAATATTTCGGCACGCCCTACCCCTACAAGAAACTGGACCTGATTGCCGTACCTGAAAGTTTCGGCGGTGCGATGGAGAACGCTGGCGCGATTACCTACGACGAGTATCTGATACTAATGGACGAGGAATCACCGCTGAGCCAGCGACGCTCCTACACCAGCGTGCATGCGCACGAGATGGCGCACATGTGGTTCGGCGATCTGGTAACTCCCGTCTGGTGGAACGACATCTGGCTCAACGAAGCATTTGCGTCCTGGATCCAGACCAAGGTAGCGCATGCTTACTGGCCCGAGGGGGAATTCGACAGGGCAACACTAAACCGTGCTCTTGGCGCGATGGCGAATGATTCATTGGCGTCGGCGCGGGAAATTCGCGAGCCGATTGACAACAACAACAAAATCGACGGCGCGTTCGACGCCATTACCTATCGGAAAGGCGCCGGCGTATTGGCCATGCTGGAGCGTTATGTTGGCGAGGATCGTTTTCAAGCGGGCGTTCGACTGCATATGGATCGACACTCGGACCGCACCGCAACGGCAGAGGACTTTATGGCGTCGCTTGCAGAGGGCACAGAGCGGGTAGAGATAGAGGCGGCATTCAAGTCTTTCATTGAACAGCCTGGCGTACCTTTGCTGTCGGTGGCCCTCGATTGTGAGGATGAGCAAAACCCGCGACTTAATGTACGGCAAGCCCGATACACACCGCTTGGCTCAGCCATCGACCCGGGCGCGAGCGAATGGCAGATCCCCATGTGCATCAGTTTCGTTGCCGGGGGTATAGAGAAGAGCTCCTGCACACTGCTGAGCGAAAGAGAACAAATCATCAATCTCGATACAGACAGTTGTCCCACCCAGGTGCATCCCAATGCTGACGGTACCGGCTACTACCGCTTCTCGCTGGACGATGCCGGTTGGGAGAATCTGATTGCAGACGCACTGAGCCTTGCGCCCGCTGAAGCATTGGTTCTCGCTGACAGTCTGGATGCCGGGTTCAGGGCTGGTGTGGTCTCTTCCGAAACTTATGTTGCCGGCATGTCGACCCTCGTCAGTCACGAGACCTGGGATGTCGCCGATGCAGTAACCGATCACTTCGAAAGTATTGCGGACATCATCGAAGACAGCCAGCTGGATTCTGTGGAGCAGGCGTTTCGCGACATCGTCCGACCCCGTTTCGCAAAACTTGGAGACGCATCGGACTCGGGCTCGAAACTGCTACGGCAGCGTATGCAGCGATTCCTGATCGTCATCGCAAAAGATCCGGTCATGCGCGAGCAGCTTGCCGAGCAGGCAGCAGCGAGACTTGGTCTTAATGGCGATCCTGACCCGTCGGCTGCGCCTGCGAGTCAGCTGGAGACGATATTCTCTGTCGGCGTACAGGACATTGGCGAATCGTTCTTCGACCTGTTGGTCGAACAGGCGATTGCGTCAGAAGATCCTGCATTTCGTGATTCCGCGACAGGCGCTCTGGGGCGAGTCGAGGATCCCATGCTCGTCAGAAAGCTTCAGGCAATACTGCTCACCGGGAAATTCAAAGGAGTCGAGTTTCGCGGCATCGTCCGGCGGCAGATGGCCCGACGCGCCTCCATCGACCTGACCTACGCCTGGTTAAGAGAGAATACGGAGACAATAATCGGAATGATGCCAGGAGCGTTGACCGGAGGCATTGTGCCCACGCTGGGTAGATCCTTCTGTACCGTAGACAGGGCGGATGAATGGCATGCGTTCATCACCTCGCATGCCGACAAGCTGCCTGGTTACGAAAGAGACCTCGCACAGGCCACCGAGAGTATTCGATTATGTGCTGCGTTGAGAGAGGCTCGTGCTTCCGAGCTCGTCGCCGCCTTTGAGATGCATGAGTAATCGTTCTCGAGTCGCAGCTTGATGTCATGAATCTCGGGCCGACGCCATTTTGTTCTGAGCATCGATAAAAAAGGGCGCCAGCCTATGCTGCCGCCCCACCGTTTATCCGCTGTCCCGCTGTCAACCAGCGTGAATGTCGTACCAGGTTGAGTTATTGATCTCGAATGATCGAATTTCCGGTGTGCCGTCAATGGCATCTCGCATCTTCTTGGATACCTGGGGATAGGTATCGCGCTGGTAGTTTTCAGCATCCCGCTCGGTGTCCCAGAAACTCATAGCAATAGCTTCATCGTTTTCTTTATCGAAGTACGATAGTTCGTCACGAAATCCCGTTTGTTTCTTGAGCAGCGGAATGATGTCGTCTTCGAGCCGTCGACTGAGCAGGTCAAATTTGTCTGGTTTGCAGTGTGCGGTGACCTGTCGAACAAACATGACTGTCTCCTTTTTCATCGTCTTGATACTCGCGCCTAAATATCATTGCGATAGGCCGACGCGCGTAACTTATCGCATGTGATATATGAGCATGTAATGCCGGACACCGCATTGACATTCGTCACCTCTGGCTAAGTAACATCCACAATATTCACATGCTCCGCCCGGCGCTTAAAATAGCAACCCAATTCCGGGAGTTGTCGCTTGCGCATGTACGCTGACACGGGCACGGTGGAGCTTGACGTATTCCGCCACGCTTGCGGGTTCTGTGCGCTTCGTGAATTGTGTTGGCCGATGGGTCTGGAACCATCCGCTCTGGCACGTTTGCAGGCTATGGTCAGGAGCGTTGGCCCGTTGCCGGCTGGTAGCTACCTGTATCGCCTGGGCGATCGGTTTACCGCCATTTTCGCTGTCCGCTCAGGTTGTCTCAAGAGTTACAGCATTGACGCTGGCGGACACGAACTGGTGCACGGCTTTCACATCCGAGGCGAGCTGCTTGGGTTCGATGCCGTCTACCCTGACCGTCATCGTTGCAACGCACTGGTCCTCGAAGCGAGTTCGGTGTGCGTCATCCCGTATCGGGACATCGCCAGACTGAGCGTGGAGTTTCACAGCCTGCACAGCCAGCTAATGCGGCTGATGAGTCGCGAGTTTTCCAAGCAACTCATGTTTGCCGAGGGCTCCGGCGCGACACAGCGGGTCGCTGCATTTCTATTGGACATCTATTCCCGGCTGTACCAGCCAGGCTCAGTCGAGTATGACTTCAGACTTCCGATGTCACGCGAGGACATTTCGAACTATTTGGGAATCAGCCCCGAGACTTTGAGCCGTTTGATCGCCAAATTGCAAAGAGAGGGCCTGATCGACGTCGATCGTCGGCGTATTCGCTTGGTGGACCCCATTCGATTGGACCTGATTGCGCAAGGAGTACATTGAGAACAGAAACCGGCCTTCAGTTGACCAATGTCATGGACAAATCAACCGGACCGGGTTTCAGTCTTTGGCAATGCAACGTGTGGCGGCAAGCACACCGCCAGCAACAGAAGTTCCCGGGAACCGGTCATGCAGCGACATATCATAGAGGCGCTCACCTACCCACGCATACTGTTGCTGGCTGATCTGGACGGCGAGGAGTGCCCGCAGAACGGGTATTTCAATCCCGCACACAAGGCGTGCCAGCACTGCGAGAAAGGGGAACAGTGCCACTGGCTGAACTGCAATGATGAATTCAGCGTATTGGCTCAAAAGCCACTGGCAGCGTTGTTGGAGTCCTTGTTGTACTGTATCGACTACGTTGATGCTCAGAGCACCCGCGCGAGCCATAATGTCAGACGATGTGCCTGCGATTCCTGCTACTGGGTAAGAGAAGCCCGTCGACTCGCATGGAACTGCCAGGATTTGAAACAAGCTCATTAGCAAGTGATCTCGGCACGTTTCGCTACCTTGTTCTGCCCTGGAGGACGTCAGGTTCTTCCTGCAAGCCGCCGGTACAGCTGAAACACGAAGGCGCTTGCCAGAATCATCCCTATTCCCAGCAGAATAAAAACGAGGCTCTGCCCTTTCAGGAAGGACTCCCCGAGATATACGGCGGCGAGGGCATAGGGTAATTCGGTAATCGCGAGCGCGGTGAGATAGAGCGGGAAATTGTATCGCAGGATCCCGAGTACGTATCCCGGGATTTCGGATGGCACGGCGGCCTGAAACAACAAGATGTGCACGAATCTCGTTCTTCCCTGTACCTGATAGCGCCAGTTGGCAATTTTTTCCTCGCCGATCAGCATTGAGGCAACAGATCTTCCCAGAAAGCGGCCAACGCAATAGGAAACGATGCCGCCCAGGAACCAGCCGAGCCAGAGCAGCATGAGCGTTACGGTCTTGCCCCAGGCAAAAATGGCAATCGGCGCAAATACGGCACTGGAAAAAAACGCCAGCATCGCCGAGACCATCGCCAGCAGGACAAAAACCAGCATGCCCAGCAGCGGAAACCGGGATATCAACGCCTCGATCCAGACGATGATCTGTTCGGTTTGGTCATGCAGGGTATCCGAGGCGGCAATGAGTCCGGCGACGATAATGATCGAGCCGATGACGAGGATGTGGCGTTGCAGCGTGTGGCGGATGGGCATCGCGTGGTGACAGTAACACGGACAGAACCAGGGAATTACGGTGGCCCTTTCCGGGCCTCGCCATAGGCGCGCGGCTGACTATATTCCAAATAATCTCTTCAAAATAATAAATATCATATTGATATTATTACTATTTTTTTGACTCATGGTGCCTTGAACCACTCGCGGGTGATTGTCGCTTTCGCTCGCATTGGTAGCGAAGTTTGCTCATATTCTGTGACATAACTCCATGTATTTGCTGCGATGCGTCGGCAAACTGGCTATTCTGCGCCGCGCCTGGGCTTGGCGCCGGCGCCTTGGGCAGCACTGGGACGCATCATGTACGAAGAGTACTTTGGACTTGCGCGGAACCCCTTTCAGCCGGTCGCTGAGGGCGAGGCGATATACGAAGGTCCGGAACAGGCGAAAGTCATCGCCGACCTGAAGATAGCCTTGACTGCCAGGGACTCGATTGCCGTGCTGACAGGGCCTGTCGGTGTGGGCAAGACAACCATTGCGACACGCGCCCTTGAGGAAATGGGGTCCGAACGGCTGGTGGCGCGCCTGGGTCGCACCCAGGTCGGCTCCGATGAACTCGTGGATCTGCTCCTTGCACAAATCGGGAACGGTCGCGAGTCGACCCGAAGATTTGAGTGCCTGAAATCTTTCAACCGGATTCTGAGCGAGCGGGCAGCGTCAGGCGGCCGTACATTTATTGTTATTGAGGACGCAGAGCGCCTCGGGGCGGATTTGCTGGAAGAGTTGGAAGCGCTTACGGCGACCGATGACGGTGCCTCCGCGGGTGCGAACATCATTCTCATGGGTCCGCAAAAGCTGGACAAGTTGATTGCGGCGCCGGCTCTTGAGCGTCTGCGACAACGGATTCGCTTACAACAGGTACTCGAGCGGTTCACTGCTGAGCAAGTGGAGCATTATCTTCGCCATCGCATTACGGCGGCCGGCGGAGACTTCGATGCCATATTCGAAGAGGGAACCGCTTTCATGGTCCGCCGCTGTTCCGGCGGCATACCTCGCGTGATCAACGGTCTTTGCGAAACCGCCTTGACACTAGCAGCCGAGAATCAGCGGACTCGGGTAACGGCACGGACCCTCTTCAAGGTTGCGGTTGAGGTATTCGGCATGCAGCCCGGTAAGGTACCACCTGCTACGCCTGCAAAGCCCGAAACGGCGGCGCAGCCGAACGCACCGGAGGCCAAGACGCCGAAAGTACTGGCGGCGAAACTACCGGAGCCAGCGGATGATAAACCGGCGCCGGTTGCGGTGAAACCGAAACCGCCGGCGCGGATAAGCGCGGAGACCACCGGTCCTGTTAAGAACATACCGGCCGCGCCAGAGGCGAAGCCCAAAGCGCAACAGGCAGCGACCCCTGCGGTACCCGAACCTGAAATAAAATCGACATCTTCACCCGAACCATCGCCACCTGCCGCCGATGCCCCAAGTTCGCTTGAGCTTGAGCCTGAACCGAAACCGCAACTTGACGCGACGATACCGGACCCACCAAACCTGGGCATCCAGAATTACGCCACGGCCGCCGCTGAGGCCAAGCCGGAATCGCGCAAGCCTACGCCGGCACCGGCGCCGACACCGGCACCCAAGTTCAAGTTTGCCGATGATATCGTTGTTGACAGGAATACCCAGCCGACCCAGGGGCTGGCAACGGAACGGCGGCCAGTCACTCCGCCCGAGCCTCCGACGCTGACGTTGGAAGATAGTATTCCGAAAATTGCGGACGAAGCGCCGAAAACGGGGCAAGCGCCGGTACCGCCGCCGGCGGCAGCCAATGACGATCCGACTCCGGGCGAATCGTCACGGGTAGAGAAACCCGGCCCGACCGCGGAAAAGCCTGTTGCCGATGCGGCGCAGCCCGCACCGGCCGTCGAATCAGTTCCTGCATCTATTGAATTACCGGGCCCGCCCGCAGCAAAACGATCGGAACCAGTGGCTGATGAGCCTACCGCTTGTTTCGCCAAAGTCGATCATGACATGCTGGATGCGGCCCTTGCCGATCTCGCAGAGCATGACGACGAAGATGGGCCAGAGCCGGCGAGCGAGACGCCCGACGACGACGACAAACCGGCGGACGCGATTCCCGAAGTGACGCTGGATAGTAACATTGCCGCTGAAAAACCTGCTGCGACCGCAGAGACCGATCCCGCCGTCCTCGCGAATTTGGCGGCTGACATGGAGAAAGCAGAATCGCTTGAGGACGTTAGCGATAAATTGGCCGAGACGCTGTTTGGCTGCGATGTACTGGAAGCGATAAGTTTGAAGATCCGGGAAGACGCGGCGCAAAATAGTCCGGATATGCAGCAACCAGCCGATGCCGATGCCGGAGCTGCCGCGGTTCCGCAGAAGCCGGTGGCCGCGGTCGAGAAGTCCGTCGAACCCGCTGCCGAAAAACCCGTGCCACCGGAAAGTGTGCCCCAAGCCCAAACGATCGAGAACCAGCTTTCTGAGTCGATGACGAATACTTTGCCAGCCCCCGTTGACCACGGTAGTCAACCGCCCGATGACGATGACACAAGAAAATTGCGGACACAATTATTGGCTCGCCTGAAAGAATCGTTTGAGGGCTGACCTGAAACAACCGCGCCCAGCTGGAGACGTCTGTATCGCCCCTCAGGATGCAGTCCGCCAGCAACGTTTTTCGCTGCAGCGCGACTGACATTAGTTGATTCGCCCGTCTTGACTTTGTGGGACGGCAGTCAGTCAGTCCCCGATTATTGTGCGGGCGTCGAACCGGCGCCGGCGTATCCCGTCAGCTCGACATAGCCTCGACCTGTGAGTTCGTCGCCGGCTCGTTCACCTTTTACATCAACGGCGCCTTCCCAGTAACGAACATTCGTGTTGAGTTCCTGCGCATTCAGAACAGGATTTACATGCAGGTTCAGCGCAAGCGGTGCCACCTGTATCTGCCACTCCATGGGATAGCGACCGCCGCGGGGGCTGTCCCAGTATTCCTGAACGTCGACGGATACATCATCTCTGGCCAAAGGAAGAGTCCCGCCGTCTGCTCTGATCCAGGTGCCTGCACTGTGACTGTCCTGACTGCCGTCGAGTTTTCGCAAGTTGTAGAACATGAGGTCACTGCCATCCGAAAGCTGTAAGGCAAACCAGTCCCAACCGTGCTGTTCCTTCGATAAAGCACTGCTACCCCACTCGCGATCCAGCCAGGAGAGGCCGGTCACGGCGTAATCAATGCCGGCGACGCGCAACGTGCCGTCTGTTTGCAGTCGGGAGATGGAATAGTAGTAACTGGCGTTGCCGGGTTGCGACGATTTTTGTGAGAGGCCGTCGATGCCGTTGAGGATGGGTGGTTTGAGAGGAATTAAGGCCAGATCGATAGCGCTGTTTTTGTCGGCGGCGTGTATTCGCCAAGGAGTGGCAAGTGCATCGTTACTGGTAATCACGGCTGAAGCCGCTCCCACAGGGTCTCTTTCGTCACGGCCGGGATCGCTCGCAATGCGGACTCCTGCAGTTTCTATGGACCAGTCCTCCAGCCAGACGCGGAACGGACCGTTTTGAGCACCTGCAAGGCCTAATGAACCGCGTGCGTAGCGCTGCGCGACACGGAATTGCTCGTTGTCGACGTCGGTGATGGCGAAATGCCCGATATAGACCTGGTTGCTTGTCCAAGCGGACGATTCGGAGGCTTTGGGCCCCTCGTTTGCAGTCTGCGGTGTCAGTGAAAAGCGAAAAATGGTCAGTTCAAAGCCGAAACGCTCACCATTCTCGGCATCGAGATTACCCGTGATATACCACCACTCGTTCCTGTACTCGGGATGCGGGCCGTGGTCCTGGGGAAAGGAGAAAGCCCTGGGTTCGGTGGCACTGGCATAAGCTTCCATGCCCTCATCGTGCAGGAGTTCCGAGAGCCGCGAGGAGCCGGTTGCGGGTTGCGGGACGGCGCTTGCCGGGTCCGCCTGAGGCCACATCCAGGTAATGCTTCCGCCAATAAATACTATTAAAACAATAATTAACAGTATTTTATTCATGTTATTACTGCGTTATTCCTCGCGCATGGCGAGGGCCGGTCTGGCGCTTGCACCACGGTAAGCGGGGTAGATGCCGGCGATGAGGGCGGCACCAATAGAAAGGGCCAAGGCAGTGAGAAGCACCTGCCATGATATCGTGATGTCCATCTGCCAGCCGAAGGCGCGCCGGTTAATCACAAGAATGAGCACGCCGGCCATCACAAGACCTAACGGGATAGCGGCGAGGCCGCTAAGGAGTCCAATAAATCCCGACTGGACAGTCACCATGCTGGCCAGCTGGGCCGGCGTCATGCCGACAGCTCTCAACACGGCCAGTTCCCGTGCACGCTCGAGTTGCAATGCCAACATCGCGCCCAGGGTACCGATGAGCGCGACACCTACCGCCAACCAGTAAAGGACATCGGTGATGATGAACGTGCGGTCGAAAATCTCCAGCGACTGATCGCGGAGTTCCTTGTTGCTCCGCACGAGTATTGCCTGACGGCCCATCGCGACCCTGCGTAACTGTACAATGACATCCTCAGTGTTGGCATCCGCACTTAAATAGAGTCCGATCGCATCGATGCCGTTATCCAGGAAAGCACGTTCGTAGGTACTGCGGCTCATGAGCACAGAACCCTGGTTTCTGTCGTAACTCTGATAAACGGCCGCAATATGGAAGCTCTGCTTACCATTTGCGGTGTTTAGCGTAAGCGTGTCGTCACGATTAACGTTGTGTCTGTAGGCATAGGGTTCGGAAACGAGTACGGCGCCCTGCTCGTCAAAGGCCCGCCAGACTTCAGCAGGATTGCCATCGAGTATTTTGCTGCCGGCATAACTATGCGATGCCATTTGCATGGCGAAGACGCGGGTGCGGCCAGCCTCTGATTCCAGCCAGATTCTGCGTCTGGTGCTGTATTCAGAAACGCCGCCGACGTTGAGCAAATCATCGATCAAATCTGTGTCGAGCTGACCCCGCGGCACTCCTATATATATGTCGGAGCGCAGAGTGTTGCCGAGCCAGTCGCTGACAGAAATCCTGAAGCTGTCAACCATGACGCTGACACCAACGGTCGCAGATACGGCAACGGCCAGGGCAACAATCGCCACACCGGTCCGACTCAGGTTTGCGCCTATGCCTGTTACGGCAAGCCTTGCCGTGATACCACCCAGTCTCCCGGCTGCCGGTGCGGCGAAGTCTGAGAATGCCCTTGCCGCAATCGGGATACACAGGGCGAGGCCAAGAATCAGCAGGAACATGGCTGCCAGTCCAGCAATGAGATTGTTGCCGGATACATTGAGTAACAGGATGGCAAGCAGGGCCGCGCCGATTCCGACCATGGCGATGATCGGTAGCATCCTGCCGGCGCGACGCTCGAGCACCGAGCGTGTCAGGGCGAGCCGCGGCTGAAAGGACGACGCTTCGATTGCCGGTACGGCTGCGGCAATCACTGTTGCGCCAAGGCCCGCGACCAGGCCTTTGATGATCGAAGCCGGACTCAATTCCACGTCAGTGACGTTGACGACGAAAAAAAGATCGTTGATCGATCGCGAGACCAGTACAAGCAAATGCTCGCCGAGCCAGATGCCGCTTACGACACCGAGCGTTGCCCCGACAATTCCCAGTACGAGGCCCTCGTTCAGAATCAGGAAAAAGGTCTGCCGCCGTGTCAGCCCCAAGGCCCTGAGCACGCCAATGAGTCCGCGACGCTGCAATACCGCAAAACCCACGCTGTTATAGATAAGGAAAACACCGACCAGGAGTGCCAGCAAACTCATGGCCGTGAGATTGGTCATGAAAGCCGCGCTCATTTCCGTCACGGATTGCGTGCGGCCTTCTGCACTCAACAGTCGGGCCTCGGCTGGTAAGAGGTTCCGGATTCTGCCGATGAATGCCTCACTGCCGTTTCCCGGTATTCGTACATCGATACGCGTAAGCCTGCCGTACCGGCTGAGCCACTCCTGGGCAACTGAGATGTCCACAATGACGAGGTTGTCGAGGGCGCGAGCATTTTCACTGTGTAGCAGGCCGACGAGGACGCCAGGAAAGCTTTTGCCGTTGGCGGCAACGGAGAAGTGATCGCTTAATTCCAGTTGCAGCACTCGCGCAGTTTGTTCCGACATCAACGCAGCACCAGGGTCCGTCAGTATGCGGCGGATGATGTCTTCATTTGATCGCCTGTCCGGACGCGATCCCGGACGGTTCCTGGCAACATCGGCGTCAATCGCGGCTGAAGCCGCTCCTACGAAGCTCGATGCGTCGTTGTTGGGCACCGTATAGTTGCGAAATTCGCGTTCGGCGAACATATCGACGCCGAGAACCAGCAGTGTAGTGCTTTCGATGTCGATATAGCCTTCGACGATCGGTGCGATATTACGAATGCCCTCCTCGACTCTGAGTTTCACGTAAAGGTTTTCGTCGACACCAGCGGGGCCTGCAATGATCTGGTGTGTTGCTTTGCCGTTGACGGTATCCATCGACAGCAGAAACGCTTTTCGTGAGCTCTCATTGGCGAGATCGACGGCAACCATTACGGCGACGCCTGTACAAATACCCAGCAGCGCCAGGCCCAGCTGCCACGGATGCCTGAGCAGGTAGCCGAAGCTGGCGCGATAGAGAACCGGCATCAGTTTTTCCCGTTGCCGGCGACGAGTTTTCCGTCGCGTAACTCGAATACGCGATCACAAAAGGCTGCAACCTTGGCACTGTGCGTGGCAACGATCATCGTGCCATTTGTCTGTCCTACGAGTCTATCGAGCAATTGCAGGACGTCTTCTGCGGTTTTGTCATCGAGATTGCCGGTGGGTTCGTCGGCGAGTAACAAAGAAGGCCTGTGTGCGAGCGCTCTTGCGATGGCGACGCGTTGTTGTTCGCCTCCGGATAAGACATCGGGATAGCTGCTTTCACGATCTCCCAGGCTAACGGCGGCGAGCAATTCCCGCACACGATTTGATGCTTCCGGTTCGGCAACCTGGTTCAGTTCCAATACCAGCCTGACGTTATCGGCCACCGTCAAAGTCGGTACCAGATTGAAGGCCTGGTAGACGAAGCCTATGTGCGCCCTTCGGAAAAGCGTCCGATCACGCTCGGACATGGCAGTGATATTTAGGCCCCCGACTTCGATTTCACCTGTATCGGGCGCGTCGATGCCGCTGATGAGATTCAAAAGCGTGGACTTGCCCGAGCCACTGCGGCCTCTCAGGGCAACCGTCTCGCCTTTGACGAATTCGGCGGTCAATTTATTCAGTACCAAATGCCGCTGTTCGCCTTCTGTGAAGCCGCGGCATAAGTCCTGTATGCGGACCTGAATATTCTCATAGCTGACCATTGCAGGATGAGAGAGTATCATCTGATGGATATGAGCAGATTCAACAATGGTGTACGGGCTTGAAAGTGGGCCGACAAACACCGCTAACCGGTAACTGCTTTATCTCCTTACTGGCCCTTGTGGGCCTTGCCGCCTGTGGCGGCGGCGGTGGCGGTGGTTTTGCAGGTGACCCCGGCGGTGGCGGCAACGGCTGGACACCGGGCGTGTTTCTGGATGCAAGCACGTTCTTCGCTTCGTGTGCAGCACCCCGAAGTGGCATCAACCCGGCCACGGGCCAGCCTTTTCCGGACGTTCAGGGAACGACCGTCGATGAGAATAACTTCCTGCGCTCATATAGCGACGATACCTACCTGTGGTATGACGAAATCACCGATCAGGACCCGGGTCTTTTCAATGACCCGATAGATTACTTCGACCAACTGAAAACATTCGCGTTAACGCCGTCCGGAGCCGACAAGGACAAATTTCATTTCACCTTCGATTCGGAGGCGTGGTTTCAACTATCCCAATCCGGCGTCTCGGCTGGTTATGGTGCACAGTGGGTGCTTCTCGCACGCGCGCCGCCGCGTGAAATCGTGGTTGCCTACACCGAACCGAATTCTCCCGCAACCGCCCCGGCCGTCAATCTCGCGCGCGGCGAGGAAGTCCTGGTTGCCGATGGCGTCGACGTCATCAATGCAGGCACGCAGGCGGACGTCGACATATTGAACGCTGCCTTATTCCCGTCGCAGGCGGGCGAGACACACACGTTCACGGTTCGTGATCTCGGCGGGGCGACACGCGACATCTCGATGACTTCGGCCAATGTGGTATCGACGCCGGTGCAAAATGTCGACACGATCCCGACCGCAACGGGCAATGTTGGTTACATGCAGTTTAATGACCACATCGCAACTGCAGAATCGGGGTTGATCGACGCTGTCAATCAGCTGCTGCAGGCGGGGGGCGTTACGGATCTGATCGTCGATCTGCGTTACAACGGCGGTGGATTTCTCGACATCGCGAACGAATTCTCATACATGATTGCGGGCGCCGGGCCAACGGCCGGACGAATTTTCGAGAATCTCGTGTTCAATGATAAACATCCGACCACCAATCCCGTGACCGGTCAGGCCTTGTCTCCGACTCTGTTCCATTCGATAACGCAGGGTTTTTCGGTCGCCGCCGGTCAGGCATTGCCGACACTGAATTTGTCCCGGGTTTTTGTTCTCGCCGGACCGAACACCTGTTCGGCAAGCGAATCGATCATGAACAGCCTGGAAGGTGTGGATGTGCAGGTCATACAGATCGGCTCCACCACCTGTGGCAAACCCTACGGCTTTTTCGCGACCGACAATTGCGGCACAACTTACTTCACGATTCAGTTCAAGGGCGTGAATAACAAGGGCTTTGGCGATTACACCGACGGTTTTTCGCCAACCAACACGACCGGCATAGTCGGCACCTTGGTACCCGGATGCTCGGTCGCCGATGATTTCACGCACGCGCTCGGTGATCCTGCGGAGGCCCGGTTGGCGGCCGCCCTTGCGTATCGGGAAAACCCGACCTGCCCGGCGCCGAGCGGCACTGCTCCTCCGGGGATGCTCAAGACATCGGCCGGATCTGATCTGTCCGCTGTCGACGGATACACGCCCAAATCGGTATGGCACCAGAACAGGATCATACGCAGATAGACATGCGGTTTGTCAGCACAATTACGGTCGTCGGCGCGCTCGTTTTTCTGTCTGCGTGTAAGACAGACGATGTCCGACAAGACGTACCTGCCCAAATTATCGACCCCACTCCCGCAAGCCGCGCCGAGCTCCAGCATGTCGTCAGCAACGCACTTGGCGGCCGGGCCGTTACGATCGCCGATGATGCCCTGACGAAGGACAGCTTGCTGATCATAGAACCCAAGAATCTGACCGGCCGCGACCTCGGCAGGCCGGAGCACTTCCGACTTGTACTAAGTGACTCGCGATGTGTACTGGTACATGAGGAATCTGATGCTCGTATCGGGCTGACGGAATCAAGCTGCGCTGCTGAATAGTCCGGCGTAGACAGGCGCAAAATCAGTAAGACTCAGCGGTCACCCTGTTTAAGCATCGGTGATGCGAATCGGTAGTCGCTTCGCTCCCCACTTTCCCGGCGGACCATCGAAGACACCGGCGACCCGGATGCCGCATGTGTTACAGAAGCCCGAGTGATTATCAGTGGATACGTTCCAGGTCGACAGTTCATACCAGTCGCGGCCGATGAGTATCTCGTTGCAATGGTGGCAATACGTGCTTTCGCCTTCGAAGTCGTGAACGTTGCCGGTATAAACGTAGCGCAGGCCATTCTTCATTGCGATCTTTCTTGCTTGTGTCAACAATTTCTGGGGCGTTCGCGACTTATTCATCATTTTCCAGTCCGGATGAAACGCCGTGACGTGTAATGGCACGTCGGGCCCCAGATTCTCCATGATCCACTGCGTCATTTCCTCGGTCTCGGCTTCGGAATCATTCTCCCCGGGAATCAGGAGATTGCTGAGTTCGAACCAGACGTCGGTTTCTTCTTTCAGGTACTTGATGGTCTCGAGGACCGGTTCCAGGTGACCGCCACAGACTTTCCAGTAAAAGCGCTCGGTGAAGGCTTTGAGATCGACGTTGGCGGCATCCATGTGCCGGTAAAACTCGACTCTGGGCTCCTCGGTCATGTAGCCAGCTGTCACGGCAACAGTCTTGAGGCCTCGCGCATGACAGGCTCCGGCAACGTCGATGGCGTACTCGAGAAAGATGACGGGATCGTTGTAGGTAAAAGCAACGCCGCGACACCCTGTTTCGATAGCGGCTTCTGCAATCATTTCCGGCGAGGCGCTGTCCTGCAGCCTGTCGAACTCTCTCGATTTGGAGATATCCCAGTTCTGACAGAACTTGCAGGCCAGGTTGCAGCCGGCGGTGCCGAAAGAGAGCACGGGTGTGCCGGGCAGAAAGTGATCGAGCGGTTTTTTTTCAATCGGGTCTACACAGAAACCGCTGGAGCGGCCATAGGTAGTCAGGACGATTTCATCGTTATGGCGAGCACGAACGAAGCAAAGGCCGCGCTGACCGTCGCGTAACCTGCAAAACCTGGGACAGACATCGCACTGTAGCCGGCCATCGTCGATCCGGTGCCAGTAGCGCCCGGGAACGCTGCCTGCAAAATCGGTCTCTCTCAAGCTATGGGCCCTGTTCGTACTCATCGGTTCAAGCCAGTGGATGGATATAGGGTAGCTATGGGGACTAAACTAGACAATACGAGGACACCAAATCATGGCCGTTATCCGGGAAGCCGCGGTTGCCGGTCAGTTCTACCCCGGCAGCGCAGGTGAACTAAGCACTACCGTCGAGCAATACCTCGATGAGGCCCCGGCCGGGACAGGACCCCGGCCCAAAGCACTGATCGTGCCGCACGCCGGCTATATCTACTCCGGCGCTGTCGCCGCGGCGGCCTACGTCAGGCTCAGACCTTACCGGGACCAGATCTCCCGGGTGATCCTGCTGGGCCCCTGCCACCGGGTGCCGGTCCGTGGCCTGGCTTTGAGCGGTGCCGACGTGTTCAGAACGCCGTTGGGTGACGTGCCACTGGACAAGAAAGCGATTGCCAGTCTGAACTTGCCCTCGGTCAAAGTCTTCGATGACACGCATGCTTTCGAGCACAGCCTCGAGGTGCACCTGCCCTTTCTGCAGACCTTGCTGAATGAATTCATGCTGGTGCCGCTGGTGGTGGGAGATGCCGCGGCGGAAACGGTTGCCGAAGTGCTCGAGGCGCTTTGGGGCGGGCCGGAGACGCTGATCGTGATCAGTTCCGATCTCAGCCACTACCTGGATTACGACACGGCCAAAAAGCGCGACCAGGCGACCTGTCAGGCGATCGAACACTTCGATGCAAAAAGCGTTGGTCCTGACGACGCCTGTGGCTGTTACCCGATCGGCGGCCTGCTTGAACTGGCCAAACACCATGGCATGACGGTAGAAACCCTCGATCTCAGAAACTCTGCCGACACTGCAGGGCACATGGCCCAGGTCGTAGGCTATGGCTCATGGATGTTTGTGGAATAAATTGCGCTATTCAGGGTCTATAATCAGGGTACAAGACAATTTGCAGCGTGCGTTGGAGAGAGTGACATGACTGAGACTAAGATCGGCACAGTGACCCACTACTACAACCACTTACATGTGGCCGGTGTTTCCGTCACCGATGGCGAACTGCACAAGGGTGACACCATTCACATTGCGGGCCACACCTCAGACTTCGAGCAGAAAGTCGAATCGATGCAGATCGACCATGAGGCGGTGGAAATCGCCAAACCGGGCGACCAGATCGGGCTTACCGTGATCGAGCACGCCAGGGAACACGATACCGTCTATATGGTGACCTGAGCCGCGGCAAGAACGATGCGGCTTTATCTCGTTCAGCACGGCGATGCCGTATCGAAAGACGTCGACCCTGACCGCCCCTTGAGTGATCAGGGGCGAGCCGATATAAAGCGCCTGACAGCGTGGCTCTCAGGCCAGAACGTCCAGGTCGCGCAAATCCTGCACAGCGGCAAAAGCCGGACGATTGAGACCGCAGAGTTACTCCGGCCATTGCTTGAATCCACCGATCAGATTTTCGAGGGCCAGGGCCTGGCGCCCAATGACTCGCCCGAAGCTTTTCTTCGACAGTTAAGAGACCCCAAAAAAGACACGCTCATCGCCGGCCACATGCCATTCGTGGCGCGCACGGTGTCACAGGCATTGACAGGCGCGCCCGATCGGCACCTGGTGGAGTTTCTCCCGGGAAGTGTCGCCGGCATTGAACGCAGCGACCGTGCCACCTGGCATCTTTTTATGTTCGCTCGACCCGAGTCCTTACACAGAGGAGGAATATTGCAAGCCGTCAATTAGCACTCCTGCTCTCGACTGTATGCGGACACACAAAAGTCTGAACCGCCGGTCTCGTCTCGCCTGATCTCTCCCTAAGCTGCTCGCGAGTGCGGATACAGTTTGTTTACGAATGGAATCAGGGCGAATGTCAGTGTCTGGCAGTAGATAAATTCGCGAGTGTAACGCCCGTCAGTGAGTAATCCGAAGGCCCCGCCCTGCTGCTTGCTATTGATTGTGGAGAAAACGCGGTCGTTCGCTTTGCCAAGCTCCAGCCCATCGTCGACCAGTACCTTTACCGCAGGGGGCAATGGCAGGGTCACACTTCTTGCTTCACCGGTATTATCGTTACGACCTCGTACCACCATCCATGCGAACGCCATGAGTTGATCGCCGACACACTCTATGCCGCCCTCCAGACCAACCCAAAAGTCAGCATCGGGTAGCATACATTGTGCTTCGTCGACCCGGTTTATTGCGCCCCGGCGCGTCTCTTGATCGCTATCTGGCTGCTCACTCACGCCTGATTCAACATCGACGGAAATCAGTTCAAGTATAGCCGTGGGAAATTGACACGAGAAAGCTTGTCTCACGGCGTCAATTTTTACAGGATTACGTGATGCCACAACGATGTCCATTGATGCGTTCACTCCATAGTTGAGTGCCGGATTAACAACAATACTAAATGTTGCCGGACTTTTATTTGTTCTGTGGCAGCCGTTAGTCGCTGCTGTCTTCTGCAAGAATATCGTCGATTTCGTCGTTAAAGGTGCCCCTGGCGCCCGCCACATTGAGCGCTTTCCACGTGGGTGCCAGTCGTCTCACTCTCTTTCTGAATGAGTCCCGATAATATTCCTCATCGATAAAGCCCTGCTGATACTGAAAGAACATATTATCCCAGTGCGTTTCCTGGGCGATTTGCCATAGACGAAATCGCTGGCGCTCCACTCTTGAAAGATGTTCGAGGGCGCCGATATCCTCGGGATATCCAGCAGCGGTCAATTTGGAGATGATCGGGCCGATATGTTCCGAATCGGCCGCATGCACAAGCATCATCTGCAGCGCATCCGATCTCATTTGATAGGTCTGGGCCAGAGCGAGTTTCTTGCTTTCGCCCATGGATCGGGTGTTCTGCCGAACTTGCACTGACAGGTATACCAGTGTAGCCAGCACAGCGATCGATCCCAGGAATTCGCCAAGGGCCCCCAGTTCCATAATAGTCATGACTTCACCTCCTTACGATGCACAGTCAAAACGAATCAGTATTCTGACGCACGAATTGTCTCCTTTCGACCCCACAGCAGATATTTTCATTGTGCTTCGGGTCATCCGGGAGCTTAGCTCATTACGAGGGCTTCATCCGGTAACCCTTTAGGCCGGATTGCTGATCGTCGTATCTCTAACGCTACGATTTTGCATCCGCGATACTGCTGTGAGAAGGGCCCTGACGGCGCATTTCTGCCGATTTGATGCTATCGTTCTGTCGGCATCGGGAGAGTAACAACAGTATGTCGAGTCTCTTTAGAGAATTGAAGCGGCGCAACGTTTTCCGCGTTGCGCTCGTTTATGTCGTCGCCGCCTGGCTACTTCTACAGGTGGCCGACGTCGTCCTGAATAATATTGAGGCGCCGACCTGGGTGTTTCAAACCATCCTGCTGCTGGTGTCGCTCGGTTTTCCGTTTGCGGTGATATTCGCCTGGGCCTTCGAGCTCACACCTGAGGGCCTTAAAAAAGAAAAGGACGTCGATCGCTCAGAGTCCATAACTCGTGTTACTGGGCGCAAACTGAATTTCGCCATTATCGCCGTGTTGGTGCTGGCACTCGCTTACTTTGCTTACGACAAATTTGCGATCGACCCGGGGCAGGAAGAGACGCTGGCTACGGCGAGCACTCAGGCTGAAGAGCCAGGCGAGACAGATACGCCGGAAATGTCGATCGCGGTGCTGCCGTTCGTCAATATGAGTTCGGATCCCGAACAGGAGTTTTTCTCGGATGGCATCTCGGAAGAACTCCTGAATATGCTGGCACAGTTTCCCGGTCTGCGAGTGGCGGCACGTACGTCATCATTTCAATTCAAGGGCATGAACCAGGACATCGCCAAGATTGCCGACACTTTGAATGTTGCGCATATCCTCGAGGGAAGCGTTCGCAAGTCCGGCACCAAACTCAGAATCACGGCGCAGCTCATCAAGGCGGATGACGGCTTTCATCTCTGGTCGCACAGCTACGACCGTGAGCTCGATGACGTCTTTGCCGTGCAGGACGAGATTGCCACGGCAATCAGCGATGCGCTCAAAGTGAAGCTTGCGCTGGATATTGCCGTGGGCGAGGCGGTGCAGCCCACTATTGTCAAAGCTGCCAATACCGATGCTTACGAAGCCTATCTCCGGGGGCGCCAGTTAATCCATCGCCGTGGTCGGAAATCTCTGGAGGAAGCGGTTCGTCATCTCGAGCGTTCTCTGCGTCTGGACAACAACTTTGCTTCGGCCCATGCGCAGCTGGGCATTGCAACAACCCTGCTGCTGAATTCACCCGGGTCCTATGGCGAACTGACCCTGGAGGAAGTGAGGCGGAAAGCCGTTCCGCATTTCGAACGGGCACTGGAACTCGAGCCCAACCTTGCCGACGCGCATGGCGGCTTCGCGCTGTTATCGAGGAACAGTGGCGATCTCACTTCGGCTATCGAATATGCACGAAAGGCACTGGAGCTGAACCCCAGTTACAGCGACGCGATGAACTGGTTGTATATTTCGCTCGGCGACATGGGCGAATACCAGGAGCAGGAGGCAACCCTCAAGCAACTCCTGGTGACCGATCCAATGACTATTGTCGGTCGTTCCAACTACATCAGTTGGTTGGGCGGCACTGGAAGGATCGAAGAGGGTCACGACATGGCCGATCAGTTACTCGCGCAAAGCCTGCGGTCGGGGTATATGCGGCATGCTGAGTTGTCACTCATTCACGAAGCCAGGTTGGCCGAGGGCCTGGCCTGGGGCCTTAAGGCGTATATCGCGGACCCTAACGATAACTTCACCAACTTCTATGTCATGCAGGGATTCATCTGGGTCGGAGAATACGATGAGGCACGACGCATCAACGATGGTCTGGCTTTCATGGTCGATGTCGCCGAAGGGCGTTTCGAGGATGCGATCCAGGCAACGCAAAGAAAAATGTTGTTGGATCCGGAAAACGAATCAGTCATCGCGGCGGCAGCCTATGTTTTGTATGACGCAGGCCGCATTGAAGAAGCGCTGCCGCTTTATGAGCGCTTGCGTGATTTTCGACCTGAAGGACGGCCCATTACCGGGTTCAACGACTCAATGATGCGGCTGGCGTTAGCCCGTAGGAAAGCGGGCGATGAGGATGCTGCGCAAGCTGCCGCACGGATTGCCAAAAAGGACCATGCTGCGCTTCGCGCGGCCGGAGAGAAGACCCAGTTTCAGCACCGGACAGAAGCCATGATTGCTGCGTTCGAGCATGATCCGGACGGCGTAATTACTGCACTGAAAGCAGCCATGCAACGCGGCCTTCGAGATCCGCGAGTCTTTGGCGATGCTATGTTTGAGGACCTGTGGGAAGAGCCACGTTTTGTTGAGCTTCAACAGGAAGTGGACGCAATGCTCGCCAAAGAACAGGACAAGGTATTGCAGCTGATTTGCTTTAATAATCCGGCGCCGGGCGGCTGGCAACCCATGCCCGAGACCTGTGAAGGGGTGGAGGAGCAGCTGGTACTTTGAATGCCTGAATCGCGATGTAACATTTAGTTTGAACGCGCGCCTTGATTCCATGGCGTGTGAAAATCGGCGAGACAGCGGATAGCGTAACTGACCTGACAATCCGTTACTTTTTAAGAAAGTCGTTATCCGCCGAACGAAACAACAAAACGTAATTTTAAAATTCCAATAAGGGAGCGAACCATGAAAATAAGAACGATAGTTGCCTGTGTGTTTTGTCTACTCATGGCCGGGGCCCTGGCAAATGCGGATGAGTCCGATGCCCTGGTGCAGCTAGACAAAGAATGGGGAGGAGCCGAGGGACCATCGACCCTTGAGCGACTGCTTGCTGACAATATCCTGACTCTGGCTCCAGAGGGCGTGATCGGCAAGGCACAGATGCTCGAAGCTGCGGCAGGCGACGACGCACCGACGGGACCGTACGTCGCCGGGGACTATGACGTTCGATTCCTTAGCGACGATGTCGCCGTGATGGTTCACAGTGCAGGCGAACCTGATCCGCACTGGAGCATGCACGTCTGGCAAAAACGCGATGGTAAGTGGCAGGTTGCGGCTACGGCCTCCGTGCCCGTCGAGGAATAAATTCTCTTCAGGAAATCTGATCCGCACCGACTATTTTTCTGGAGGGGCTGCGGTATTGACGATGTAGCCCTTCCAGACAGATACTCGTGGCAAGGCGCGTATTGCCGGTCGGCACGTGCTCCCACGCCTGGCCAGGTCGATGTCCGTTGTCGAACCAAAACGTACATCCGCAAACCTCTAACGCTCTTGAGCCAAATGCCCGGTAGATTCACCTATTTATTCTTTACAGTTACCGCCATATGATGACGCCAGATCTCGGCAAATACTTTCCCGCGCCGGAGGAGCATGAATAATGTCAGTCGAACTATCCACCGTAAGAGCGGGGCTTGCGATCGTCCTGCTCGGTCTTTTTTTCAATGTCGCTCTCGGAATTTCATTTGCTTTGAATGAAGATGCCTACAAAAATTATATTGCGGAAGGCATAGCGGCTCACCCCGAGCTTCATGATGAGAAAAGTAAGGACAAGATCTGGCGGTACGCACAGCGGACACACTTCCACGCCGGAGGCGTTTCTGCATTCAGTCTGGGGTTGATTATTCTTGTGGTTTTCTCAGACTTGTCGCGTAAGTTGCAGATGAGTTCATCCATACTGATTGGCCTCGGCAGTTTTTACCCGTTCGCATGGCTCAGTATGTTTTTCCTTGCACCTTTAATTGGCCGCGGTCCGGCTCATGAGCATATTTTGACGAGTTTGTTCACTTATATTGGTGTCGGTGGGTTATTACTCGGCAGTTTTTTTCTCGTTACAAATCTATTTTTTGGCCTTTTCAAAAACCGACCCGATGCTTGAGGGGATGTCTGTTTTCCACCGATACTATGATGCATGCCATCCTAACTGCTCATCCTTGATTCAGAATAGGCCCGCTATGCTGTTTTGCTGATTGGGATCAGCACCACGAGCTCCAGGGGCAACACGACAAGCAAATCGACGCGAGTATTACATTCGCCAGTGCAAGTGCTCAGAATAAAGGCCTCATAAGGCAGGGGAATCAGCCATAGCAGTGCCGCTGACAGGCACTTTTGCTGTTTTGAACGTGCGAAGAGCACAGTAAATCGCTGCCGGTATGCTCAACAGCAGCATCAGATAATAGATGATGGCTATCATTAGTATTCCCGGCGTCAGTCGGACTGCTCGCCACCTGTAATTAAACGCGCGCCGCGGCTATAAGTGATGTATTCCCACAACCATCGGATGGATATCAGCAAGGGACTGGGCACACCGACAAGAAAATAAATGTGGGCGATGCCCCATATCCACCAGGCGAGCCAGCCCTTCACCTTGTAGCGTGAGAACTCGATGACCGCCGATCTGCGTCCAATAGTGGCGAGATGACCAGCATGACGGTAGTGAAAAGTCTGGGCGGCTGGTTTGCCAGCAACTCTTTTGGCGATGACGTCCGCCACGAACCGGCCCTGCTGCTTGGCGGCCGGTGCGATACCGGGAACGGGTGCGCCGGCTGCGTCTCTTACAAGCGCTGCGTCGCCGATGACAAATATGTTGGGATCGCTTGATATCGACAGATTTGACCGGACGATAATTCTGCCGGCGTTGTCGGTTTCTTCGTCCAACCATTGGCCGACCGGTGAGGCAGCTACACCTGCCGCCCAGATGACGGTTGCTGTGGCAATCCTGTCGCCATCAATCGTCACCCCTTCTTCGTCGCAATGCGACACTGGAGTACCCAGGCGAACTTCGACGCCGAGCCTGTTTAGTGACTGGCGGGCATAGTTCGACAAAGATTCATGCAGATTGGGAAGCAGACGTGGACCAGCTTCGACCAGCGTTATCGTGGCACTGCGCGGATCAATGCGCCGAAAGTCAGCAGCAAGCGTATGATGCGCGAGTTCGGCGATGGTGCCGGCAAGCTCGACACCAGTTGGTCCCCCGCCGACGATGACAAAGCGCAGCAAGCGCTTCCTTTCTTCGTCATTGTCAGTCATCTCTGCCTGTTCAAAAGCCGTGAGAATACGTCGGCGAATATGTGTCGCGTCGTCAATGCTCTTCAGGCCCGGCGCTATAGTTGCCCAGTCTTCGTGCCCGAAATAGGCGTGGGTGGAACCCGTCGCGACGATAAGATAGTCGAAGGCCACGGATTCATTTTGCAGGATGACCTCGCGTCGCCCGACATCAATGTCCATCACCTCATCCAGGAGCACCGATGTGTTCTTCTGGCGGCTCAAGATGGAGCGAATGGGCCAGGCGATGTCTGATGGTGGCAGGCCGGCTGTGGCAACCTGATATAACAACGGCTGAAACAGGTGATAGTTGTGCCGGTCCACAACGGTGACGTCAGCGTCAACTCCCGCCAGCTTTTTGGCAGCGAATAGGCCGCCAAAACCGGCCCCCAGGATAAGGATTCGTGGCATAGCCGTAGTTTATCGAAATGCAACGGAAAATAGCCTGTTGTAGTGAATACCGGCAGGTACAATGATGGCGTTCCGGGTGGCGCCCTAAAGTGAGTATCGAATTCCAGGCCACCTTGCCTGTAGGCAAATATTGCTTCGATGAAGAATCAAAAACATGGGATTAGTGTTGAGCGATGTGATTTCGCAGGAAGCTACGAGCGGTCGCGATTGCCGGCGGTAAGGGTGCTGGAACGAAATGTGCTCGGTTGTGACTATGGCGGGACCAGCTGGACCACCCGTGCACAGGCAGATCACATTGCAGAGTCCCTCACATTACGACCTGGCGTGCAGCTACTCGAGATCGGGGCCGGCTCCGGTTGGCCCGGACTTTTTCTAGGTAGTTTGACTGGTTGCGACGTAACGCTGCTCGATATCCCCTTGAATGCGCTCAAACAGGCTGTCGAGCGCGCCGTCGAGGATCAAATATCCGAGCGGATTCGGGTCGTGGTCGGCAGTGGTGCAGCCCTGCCCTTCGAGAGCGCTTCCTTCCACCGACTGAGTCATTCTGACGTGTTGTGTTGTTTGCCGGAGAAGCTTGACATGTTGCGGGAGTGCCACCGTGTGGCGACCTCGGATGCCCGAATGCATTTTTCCGTCATTCGACCGGCGCCGAATATATCGTCATCTGACTACCAGGAGGCACTGGACGTTGGCCCACCCTTTATAGACGCCCCAGGCGGATATGAACCTCTGCTCCGTGAGTCTGGTTGGCAAATCCTGGAATGCATCGATGTCTCAGCGGAGTACCAGCAGAGTCTGCAGAAACTCGTCGACGGGATGAGAAGCAACTCGACTGCGCTGCAGGAAGCGCTCGGTGCCGACGAGCTTGTCAGCGAGCGGCGACATCGCGAAGATCAGATTGCCCTGATCGAACGCGGCATATTGCGGCGCGAGGTATTCGTCACGAGCGCGAAATAATAGCGCCCTTGTAACCAACAGCCTGGCGGGAATGTCGAATCAAGGTTTCGAAGATCCTGTCTGCCTCCTCCAGAACCGCTTTTTCTTCCGGGGAATTCTGCTCTGCGTTCTTGAATTCGCTCTGCAGGTCGATGAGTCGCTTCGAATTCTCCTGGTCAAGCAACTCGAAATCAGGCGCCAGGGCCTTGTTGATGTCATTCGGTTCGTATTTCTCGAGGCCGTCACCGTATTCCCGTTTTTCAAGCTCGAGGAAATTTCGTCCGATAGATGAATTAAGATACAGGAACAGAAAAGGCAGACACGACTCGCCCAATCGGCTCGATTGAAAGAGATGAAAACAGGTGAGAGAAACACAGTTGCTCTCATTCCAGACGAAGCGGATCCCTGCCCTGCCGAATACGCCGACCCATATTTTGCTCAACGACCTTTTTTCCAACGCGTACCAGGGGTTTCTCATTCTTGTCAGATACCGGTGATGAAAACCCGATACCTCCCCTGAAGCAATATAATGCTCGACTGCCTTCCCCGTTGTGGCTTCGCCATCGAAGAGATAAACCGGCTTGTCGGCCTGCCGCAGGGCCTCGAAGTCGTGCCGGGTAAATGTCTTGCCGGGGGCCTGTTGCGCTTTGCTCAGGCAGGGAATCAGGCTTTCTGCCGGTAAGCCGTGTGCCGCGGCAGTCGATGGACGAATGGCAAAAAATTCATTTGCCCCGGTCGCGATGCCCCGCGAGAATCTGCCGTAGGTCGAAAATGGCACGAGATTCGAGGACTCCGTATCGACTGCCCTGTTGCCCGGGAAATACGACCGCCACTTACGTTCAACATCGAGATCAGACGTCTCATATTCGATGAACTCGGCATCCGCGAGAAACTCAGTGAGATCGCCGAGCTGCTCAGACGAGTCGGCCCGGTAGAATCGGATTCCTCTCGATGATTCACGCGCTCTCTCGGCCAGCAATACGCAGGCCGTTGTTATTGCATCATCAAACGTCCTGCTCTTGTAACAAACGGAAATGATACTTCGAAGAAAACCGGTCTCGAGGAGGTGTTTCTTGACATCACGGCCGTAGTTCGCGTTTAAAAACTCCGTGGGAATGATGAATGCCAGTCTGCCACCTGGCTTCAGCATTGAAAGCGCTTTGATCAGGAACCAGCAATAGATATTCGTTTGCACGCTGAAAGGAGCGCCCACCTTTGAGGAAATTGCGGCACGTATGTCTTCTTTATTCTCGACATAGTGGTGTTTGTAATACGGTGGATTGGCGATGATGGCATCGTAGGTCGCCGACCAGGCCTGCTCGTCCAGGAAATCTCTGCTCGTCACAGAGTGGTGGATTGCCAGCCTCTTGCAGACAGCGACCAGATCCTGGGCCAGATCTTCGTCTTTTTCCCAGAGGGTGAAGCGGGCGTTTCTCGCAAAGTCCGGACTTGTTGCGCTGAGTGCCCGCTCGAATACGCCCAGGCCGGCGCAGGGATCCAGGATCTGCGGTTCACTGGCAGACACCTCGGTGAGCCACTGGCTCATGAAACAGGCGACGGAATATGGTGTAAAAAACTGGCCGAGTCTCTTGCGGTATGCAAGTTCGCTCCTTGCCGTATAACTCAGCTCCAGCTCGTTTGAGGACAGATCGGCTGCCCGGACATCGATGTCGGCTGCGGCTGTGCCTGCTTCTGCCACTGGAGTTCCTCTGTGAAGGTTTTGGCCTGAATATTTAACCACGACGGAGTACGGCCCGCTACGCTCTCGCTGGGTCTCTGATCGCGTGTCGGGCAGGTGGATGCGCCTGCAACACCTGCACTCCCGCCATCCGTGGCGGTCGGACGGCTCCAACAAAAAGACGCCCCTTGCGGGGCGCCTTCCGTTTCGCGCAACTTTGCTACGGAGTTTCCATCTGAATATCCCACAGGTAATCAGAATGTGAGCCGCAGATTTCATTGAATTCCACGGCAGCCGGGTCCGGTTCGTCTCCACCGTAAAGCGCCGCAATAAGGTCGCCCCGGGCTGCCAGTATTGCCTTGTGATCAGCGCCGGTCACTGTCTGCAGGCGACGATACTTGCCACCGATGAAATGGGCTGACCAGCCCCAGGTAGCGAGTTTGCCGTCGGCAATAGCCTTATCGAGGAGTGGCGCAAACGTGCTCTCGAAGATTTCGTCGGCGCGCTCTTCTGTGCTTTCGTTACACACGTAATACACGGACAAGCCGGCATCCGCCCTGCCTTCCCCCGGCGCCTGACTCGTTAATTCGACCGTCCAGATATAGTCGTCATGCGCATAGCAGATGTCGGCACCCTCATCCTCCCCGTCCAGCGCAGCGAATTTTGCCTGCATCGCGTCCAGTGCATCCAGCAGGCCATCGAGGGTCTCGTTCTGAAAGTAAAATGCGCGCCGCCATTTGCCGCCCGTATGGTGTGCCAGCCAACCCCATGAGGCGAAGGCACCCTCTTCTACAAGCGCGTCATAGACAGGTGCTTCTGTCTCTTTGACGATCTCGTCCATACGATCTTGCCCGCTTAGTTTGCAATATTGGTAGGTCGCATAAGTAAATGCGATTGGCCCTTCCTGCTCTTCCTCTTCTTCCTGTGCCATACAGGCGACGGAGATTGCCCCAACAAGTACAGTAGCCACGAAGATATTGATCTTATTCATTATGCTCTCCTGATATCGGACACGCCGATGATGCGTTGCACAAAGGCGACGATGTCGCAAGTGTATACGATGCGACACTCGCTTTCAGTCAATGCACGAACGGGGAGCTGGTTTTGCTGCTGTCAGGGATGGGTGGGCGTAATGACTGTATCCACAATCATCGACGCCCACCGCTTGTTTATATTTGGTCTTTTTTAGCCCGCGTGAATTCTATCAAGCGTTGCATTGTCGAATTTGGCAACGGCCTTGGACAAGGCGTTACGATAGCACGCTTTATTTTGGGTCAACTGGTCGAGTGACCCTGCTTCGACCAGGGAACGCGGTCCACAGACTGCCCTTGATGCACTTTGAAGCCGCGCATAGAGCTTCACCAGCCCGGCCTCGTTAGACAGATTCAGATCTGCATACGATACGCGTACAGCATTATCTTCCACCTTACTGATACTTGGCGTAGCGCCTGCAATTGCCGGGATACCCAAGACGATAACCGCAGATGCGATCAATAGCTTTCTCACTTGATTTGACTCTTTCATTACTGATTCTCTCCTTAATCATAGACACCAGAATGGACGTAAAACGTCCGAAGTTACGACATACATCTTTGAGAATCTGATTCTCAATGAAAGCAGACCTAACAGAGTGGCAAAAAATTACATAGAACTTTGGAATAAGGACGTTGTCATAGAACTATTCGTCATGGTCAATTGGCGCGTATTGTTGCGCCTCGATTTTCTTCGCTCATGTCGCCAGCGACATGGCTTCATTTTGTGTGTGCGTTCGCCAGACCTCATGACAAAATCATGAATTTGGCCTCCGCGTGAGGTTACAATCCCCTTCTCAGGACGTGCCGATTGCCGGCCCACCATCAAGAAATGTCGCCGGCCAGCGTCAAGAAATGTTGCCGGCCAGCGTCAAGAAATTCGGAAGCACTATGCGTTATCTGACGATATTTGCGGCTCTGTTGTTAGTCTGTTCCCCGGGCAGCGCCGAAACCCTGACCGAAAGAAGAGTTTCCAGCGGTGACATAGGCACGCTGGTATTCATGGCGCCAGAGAAATGGAAGGGCGTTGAGGGCTATGACGACCTTGAAGCCGCAGCCATCTATGAGCTCTCATCCCGCAAGGAAAAGTTCAGCCTGAGCATCAGCATCAGGAATGCCGGCTTCGAGACGCTGGATGACCCGGTGAAAATGGACGCTCTGATCATTGCGCGTCTCGATGGCTATCTCGAATACACCATGGCCGAGTATGTCGAAAACTCAGTTGAGGGTGAGATCAACGCCACCAGGTTCGCCGATCGAAATCATGGTGTTTATGCGCGCATAAGCGATAAGAGCCCTGGCAACGATCCATTCGTCTACTTTACTCACGGCGCACGTGTGCTCGACGACAAGTTCATCGTGTTTTCCCTGTATTCAAACGATAAAGACCAATCCGTAATGAACAGGACGTTGGATGTCATTTCCAGCTTCAAGTCCGTACATGAATGGGCGGACGCACCGGATTCTTATCTTTGCAAAGTCGAGCAACTGGTCGGCTTCGACATTGTGGACGAAGAATGGGACGCCATCAGCTCGAAGAAAGTCAAACTCAGCTATGTCGTCAGGCGATCCAGACCGGGCGATGAGTTTGCCGACTCCTCAGAATGGGTTGTCTCAGGTGCGGGAGAAGAAAGCACGAATACATTTTGCGATAACGAGTCAATTGCTCACGGCCTGTTCCTGTGCAGCGGCATGGACGACGAGGAGTTCCGCATGGACTCAAGAACTTTGCGCTTTCTCCACGTGTATCTGAAGGGTTATTACGATGTGTCCCCGGAGGCAGTGCCGGATGAGGACAGTCTCAAACCGCAAATGAAAATCGGTACCTGCGTAGCCCGTTGATATCCCTGCACAAGTGGCTTCAGATGCGGAGCAGCCATTCGACCGTCAGGATGCCTCCTGCACCGTAATTTTCCGCCGCGTCAAGAATCCATTACTCACAGCACTTGCCACCAACAGCGCGACACATATCACTTGCGTGAACGTATGTGATCCGAAGACGAGTGCACTGTCGGCGCGCAAATATTCGATGAAGAACCGCAGCACGCAGTAGCCGGCCAACGTGCCGAGCGCAACTAAACCGGGCGCGCGTTGCTTCTTTGAGAAAACGTGAAGGCAGGCCAGGAGACCGAGCAGCAATACCAGTTCGTACAATTGTGTCGGGTGCACCGGCAGGGATGATTGAGCGCCCGGCTCGATCAGTCCCAATAAAAGGTGCTGCTGGTAGGCAAAGCTGCCGATGGGAAAGCCCACTGCCGTGATGAGCCAGTCGCCGGCAAGCCAGGGCAGCGTCTGCACCTGAGCAGCAAGCTCTGGGTCGGAGATGTTGGCAAGGCCGGCAACCGGATGCGTCAGATCGCCCCAACAGCAGCCGGCCATGAAGCAACCGACACGGAGAATGACCAGCCACAGCACTGCCGGCAGAGCGAAGACATCCAGCATGCCGCGGAAGGACAATTTTGCCAGGCGACTGTAAATCAGCAACACCGGGAAACCGATGAATAACAGGCCGAATAGGCGAAACCGGACCTGTGTTTGATAAAGCTCCCCGACGATATTGCCGTCATCGGGGCTCGCTAGAGTCAGAAACTTCGCGCCGAGCGTAGCGACGATGAATATGAGCGGTACGGCTAGATCAATATGCGAAGTGTCGAGACCGGCTGCGATCGCACGTCGCCGCGCATAAAGCCAACACACCACGAGTGCCGCGACCAGCATCAAGCCATACGGCGTTATCCAGACCTGATCGCCGAAGTGGGAATACAAAAGTCAATCCAGGGATAAGACGATGCCGGCGTCTTCAAGCATCTCGGCGATCAGGTCATAGTCTTCCTGTGGCACTCGCCGGTAATCGGGCAAATCGCCCTCTTTTACGAACAATTCAGGATCCTTGATATTTTGCCGTATCAGTTTTTCAGCCTGCGAACGAGTTTCTACTTTGCCGAGGTCCTCAAATTCGGGATTGATGAAGTCCGTGTCCATGTACTCGCTGTTGACCGACTCGATACGTTGCACCCACCACAACTCCGGATCCATACCGCGTTCACTGTCAAGATCCACCATGGGTTGCCAGACCATAAAACGCACACCCTTGATCCTGGTCAGCCAGCCTTTGTAAAAGGAAACGCTACCAATCACGTACGCTCCATCCCGCAGGCGCTCGAGGTACAACTCAGCCGTTTCAGGGTCGTCATCCGCCATCGCTGTTTTGTTTATCAAAGTGTCATCATCGTTCGTTGTTTTGGCTGCCCCGGCCTCTGCTTCTTCGTCTTCGTCAATCGCGACCTCCAGCATCATCCACGTGACGAGCCAGGTACGCTTGTCGTAGGGCTCCAGGGCTACCAGCCAGCCTTCTGATCCGTCGGCTGCAAGCCAAACGCCTGACATCGCAGGATCAACCCTGCTCTTTTCCGGATCGCCGATCGGCACCGGCAGTACGAAACAGGCCATGACGCCGAGCAGCAAGGGCACTATCAGGATCGAAACAACGAGGCCCGCCCTGGAGCGGTTTCGTCGCCCGGTGGGCGCCGCGTCACCAAGAAATCGCCTGATAGTTGTGAGGACTGAACATGGCTCAACTGCCTGGTTCATATCTGTGTCCTTTTGGAGTTTCTGCATCCGACTTAACTGAGCAATGCGTGGTCGGCCGGCAACTTATGCGAGACCCACTTGGCGAGGCGATGCTTCATGTTGGGCAAAGTCAACTGATCGGGCGGCAGCGGGATGATTTCTTTGTCGTGAACCAGCAACCGGTAGGCATATTCTATTTTGAGATTGTGGGAATCCGTGACCTCGAATTCGACAACACCGCGATTCACCGCATTGTCCATGACCATACGCAGTGCTTCTTTCAGCAGTTTCGGCTCATTTTTCAGCTTTCTTGTCATCTACCATGCCGATAATCGGGACATAGCCATAGTCTAGCAGCCGGGAAAGCAATTGAGGCGTCAGTAGGGTATGGTGAAGGGATGACTGACGAAAAATCACGACCGACAGACGCTTCTTTCTGGAAAACACAGCCGTTCAGGATCATTGAACTGGTCAGGGGCGATCCGCCGGAGGCCGATGATAACCGGGAGTGGTACCGTTACGTCATCAGTCAGGGCGACAAGCCGATCACCGGCCTGCGCCAGGGGAGCAAGAGGAGCGTCAAGGCAGCGGTCGACGAAGTCGTTTTGCGCCTGAATGAGCGAAGAATGGGTAAACGGCCCGCCCAACGGCAAACGCAAACCAAGAGCCGATAGCGAGACGGACGGTCAGACCAGAACAGTGAGATCACGGCTTTGAAGGGCCTGGATTTCCTCATATACAGGGCACGGTATACGGCGGAAATCGTCGGCCCGCTGGTTCTGCTGTTATTGAGTGCGCTGTTCCTCTATTCCGGCGCGCTATTTTCCGAATCTGTACCGGAGTTCTACTCCTCGTCAGAAGAGCTGTTAGGCCAGGTGCTGCTGTTGATTCTGACACCGGCGTTCCTTGTTACTTATATTGTTGTCGCACAGCGGCGGTCGATCCGCTTCGCCGACAGGCTGGTTGCCAGTCATCTGGTTTCTTCCGATCCGGCTGACTGGCTGCAGAAAATTGCCGGCAGAAGCGTGTTGTTCGGGGTCATCGTTGGATTTCTTTATGGCGTCGGATTCAACTTGCTACCTGAATGGCGGAATTCGTTCGGTAGCCTGGGATTCCAGGTGCAGAGCATCGTCATCGGCCAGGTTTTGCTCTGGACACTCGTCGGTCTTGTGCTGACTTACCGGATTCACACGGCATTGTGCTTTTATAAGAAGGGCAAAGCCGTTCCGGTTGACCTGTACGACACGAGTAAATATGAGCCCTTCGCTCGTAACGGCCTTGACGACGTATTCGGGATCACAGTGCTTCTCGTTCTGACAGTACTGCAGGCGCTGGATGCCGAGTTCCGACTTGGCAACTACATCTATGCATGGATCGTCGCATTTCCTGCCGCGGCATCGCTCTTGATCCTGCCGATGTTGTCGCTGCATCGGCGCCTGCTCGCACATAAAAAAGAATTTCTCGAAGAGATGCACCGTCAGGTCGCCGATGCCTCGCGTGTGGCTGAGCCCGACTCACTGATCCAGATCGAGCTGCTCATGCAACATCGTGATCGCGTCAGGCATGCATCCGCGTGGCCGATCGACCTGTCGATCGCTTTCCGGCTGATCCTGTTTATCATTATTCCGCCGCTGGCCTGGCTGGGCGCGGCGTTCGTTGAATTGGGGCTCGACAGGATTCTAACCGATCCCTGACGGAGCCATGCCTATCGAATACATCACCGTCGCACTGGTTGCACTATTCGCGTCCGGGCTAACACTATTCTCGGGGTTCGGGCTTGGCACCGTGCTGATGCCGGTGCTTGCAGTCCTGTTCCCGCTTCCGGTCGCTATCGCTGCTACGGCCGTGGTCCATCTCGCAAACAATATTTTCAAGCTCTTCCTGGTCGGCCGGCACGCCAACTGGCAGATTGTCATTCGATTCGGCATTGCGGCAGGTCTGGCTGCTGTCGCCGGCGCCTGTGCCCTCAGTCTTCTGTCCAACCTGCCTGTGGTGGCGAGCTATGAACTATTGGGTGAAGTGCGCGAGATTCACGCCATCAAACTGGCTATTGGCAGCCTGATCATTGGCTTTGCATTCCTGGAACTGAGTCCGAAAATCGCCGCCCTCGCCTTTCCACCACGTTTCCTCATTGCAGGTGGTCTGCTGTCTGGTTTCTTTGGCGGTCTCTCCGGCAATCAGGGAGCGCTGCGAGCCGCGTTTCTGATCCGGGCCGGTCTGGATAAGAAAGCTTTTGTGGGCACGAGCGTCGTCACAGCCATTATTGTCGATACGGTGCGCATCACCGTTTACGGTCGTGCATTTCAGCTCGGCAGCATCAGCGGCGATGTCGCTGACATGGTCGTGGTCGCGATCGTAGCCGCATTTCTGGGCGCCTACATCGGTGTACGCCTGTTGGAAAAAGTAACCTTGAGGTTTATGCAGCTCGTCGTTGCCGCGTTGATGATCGTTATCGGGTCCGGACTGGTCAGCGGTTTACTCTGACCAGCATCGCCCGTCAGGATGGGTGCATTACTCGGGCTGACCCAGACTTTGGGGTCGCAGACTTTGGGGTCGAGACTTTGGGGTCGAGACTTTGGGGTCGAACCGCTAAGAGGACTTTGGGGTCGAACCGCTAAGCGTTCTTAGCGGTTCGACCCTAAAGTCTGGGTCAGCAAGTCAAAGAGATCGAATCGGTGGCGACGTTTATCAATATCATCGATAGTTATAGTCCGGTGGTCTTGCAAGCAACTGCCTGGGAAACGGCCCTCGCAGCCGGCGCACTGGCAAGAATGGACTACAACCTGGTGTCCGCGCTGTCACTGACCTATAGCTTGCAGAACCGCTACCAGCAAGTAAGTCGGGCCGGCAAGGCACAAATGACCAGCCCACAGAATCTTTCGCAAGATAAGCTGGATCTCGCAGTCTACAATGCCATTCGGTATCTGGATGAAATAACGAGCATGGAAACAGAGCTCGGTGTCATCTATACCGAAGCGGAATCCGTAATCCGATCGGCCAGACGAATCATGAGCGGCGAACAGGAGCCGGAATCGCTAGCGACAGATTTAGCGCATCCCTAGTTGTCCAACAAGGTCATATTGATGGACCACTTGCCCTATTCAACGGGCATCAGGGCCATCGCGCCGACGACCATGGCTTCGACGCCGGATTTGATGCTCGGTTCCGGCTCGACCCAGAAAAGTGGTGAGTGGTGTGAAGGTGCAGTGTCGATGTCCTCTCTTGGCGTCCCGCCGACATCGAAGTAAACACCTTTCACTCCAAGCTCCGGCTCGACAAAATAGGCGAAATCCTCTGCACCCATGCCTTCGCGTGGCTCCTCGTACATCATTTCCTCACCGAAATGTGCCGTAAAGACATCTCTTATTTTACGGGCGAGCTCCTCGTCATTGATTGTCGGCGGCGTCGATTCAGTCTCGGAGCGAATTACTTCGGGCAACAGGTCATCCGGGACACCAAGCGATCGCGCAACGCCCTCCGCCACGCGGTCAATGCTGCCCAGTAGCAGCTCGCGGGTTTCGGGATTGTCAGCCCTCACCGTTAGTTGCATTTCGACACGATTGCCGATGATGTTGTGTTTGCTGCCACCGTGGATCGCGCCAACGGTGATAACGCCGGGCTGCAATGGCGCAATGGTTCTGCTCACCACCGATTGCAGTGTTACGACGATCTGCGAGGCGACCAGCACTGGATCAATACCTTTGTGCGGTGAGGCGCCGTGAGCGCCGACACCACGGACGACGATATCAACGGAGTCGGAACTCGAGCCGGCAATGGCCAACGGCACTTCGATTGTGCCGGATGGTTTGCCGGCACTGACATGAAAAGCGAGCGCGTATTCCGGTTTGGGAAACCGCTCGTACAACCCATCCTTGAGCATTGCCCTGGCGCCGGATATCCGTTCTTCCGCCGGCTGTCCGATCATCACCAGCGTGCCCGACCATTGGTCTTTGCGGGCCGCTAATTGGCGAGCCGCACCGACCATCGCCGTGATATGCACGTCGTGGCCGCAGGCATGCATGACCGGCTGTTCAATACCAGTGATATCCACCTGGCGCGCTGTCGAAGCATAGGGAAGACCCGATGCTTCCTTCACAGGCAGTCCGTCCATATCTGCACGCAACATCACCGTCGGTCCTGGACCGTTCTTCATCACGGCGACAATGCCGGTGCCGCCAACACCTTCGGTGACGTTGTAGCCAAAGGCGCGAATTTCGCTGGCCAGACGCTTTGCGGTTTTGAATTCCCGCTGTGAAAGTTCCGGATTGGCGTGAAAATGCAGAAACAGGTCTTCGAGATTGGCCCCGTAGTCGGCTGCGATCGCATCGCGAAGCGATTCTGCCGCCGTCGCTGATTGAACGCAGGCGAGTATCAGGGTAAAGAGCAATGACGCGAATTGTTTCACGATGTAAATCCTCTTATTGAACAACACGAATTCGCCTGACACGTTATGATGCTGCCGTCGCGGAGCACCATCATATCAATTAGAGTCGCTTAATGAAGGTCAATAGAATGAAAGCATATTACGGTCTTGTTCTTTTTCTTGTTACAGCCATTGCCTGCGAACCCGCCGCAATATCCGCCACCGACGATGAGGGCCCCAAGCCGACCATTGGCATCATCGGTACGGGGGACATGGGTGACTCGCTGGGCCCGAGGTTCGCTGAGCTCGGTTACCCGGTGGTTTACGGCTCCAGGAACCCTGACAGCGAGAAAGCACAGAAGGTCGTCAAACTAACCGGTGACGACGCTCGAGTAACCACACAAAAAGAAGCAGCCCAGGCCGGAGACATTGTGGTGCTCGCCGTGCCGTGGCCGCCAATGGAGATCGTCGCACAGAACCTGGGTTCACTTGACGGCAAGATCGTCATTGATATCTCGATGCCCGCGGAACAGGCAGAAGATGGTTATCTTGTCTCGCTGGTCGATACCTCGAGTGCCGAGATGATCCAGTCGTGGAACCCCGGCGCCCGGGTGGTAAAAGCATTCGCGACGCTGGGCAGCTATGTTGTCGACAACCCGGCAGTCGTCGGTGGACCGGTAACGGTGCCGATTGCGTCGGACGATCGTGAGGCCAAGGAGCAGGTTGCCAGGATTATTGCCGCAATGGGTCTCGATCCGGTTGATGCGGGACCGCTGCGCTTATCGCGCGAGATCGAAGCCCTGCAACGTCTTTACATGGTGCCCCTGATTCAGCGACGTACCGCCGCGTGGGAGCCCTATTTCCGCCGCAGCTATTTCTGGGAGTGCATCTGGACGGATGATTATAGCGACCCGGTCGGTGACGCCGACGACCTGGCGGACATGCCGGATTCCCAGGGTCCCGCCAGACCCTGCCCTGGCACCTGAAAGCGCCGTTAAAGAGACAGCCGCCTGTGTTTTGCGGCGGCGCTGAACAGCACCCCTGCAAATACGTAGTAGCCGAAAAATTGAGCGCCAGCTACGGATTCCTGGCGCTGGCGCAGTTTGATAGTCTCGATTGCCAGTCAGTGCGCGTGAACCTGGCGCGAACACGCAGTGTTGTAAGGAGAGCCGGCCGTTGTGACCGTGGACAAGCGCGAGAAAATCGGCAATTTCCTGCTGCCGAACGCGCCGACCTTTATTGTCGCCGCTGATTCTGCCAAGGCACGCATATTCCTGACGCAAACCAGGTTCGGTGACTGGACCGAAGTCGAAACCCTGACTAACCCGGGCGCCGCTCTGCGGGAAAGGGACCGGGTGTCCGACAGGCCTGGCCGTGTATTCGACAGCTTCGGCAAGGGGCGTCACGCGATGGCGCCCGAGCAAACCGGCCAGCAGCACGACACTCATCGTTTTGCGCATCAGGTCGGCAACTATCTGAACAAGGGAATGACAGCGGGCGAGTTCAACGATCTGGTGTTGATCGCGGAGCCGACCTTCCTTGGCTATTTGCGGCAAGAACTCTCGGCGACAGCAAAACGAAGCCTTTGTTACGAAATGCCGATGAATCCGACTGCTTATGACATGAAGAAACTGAAGTCGCTTTTTACTTAAGCGTTACAAGTTTCTGGAGATTCAGATGAGCGATAAAGACAAGATCCTGGTAATGATCGAACTGGAAAATAGCCCACATGCCGTTGTCGACCGGGCGGTCTGGGTTGCGAAGTTAATGGACTGCGAGCTTGAACTTCTGTTGTGTGATCCAACGACGAGCGCACTGGGAGACGGCTTCTTCGTTTCCAATGAAGCCAAAGAGATCGGCCAGAAGATCAGGCAGGCACAAGAGGAAATGATCGATGAACTGGCGGAGGACGCCAGAAAACAGGGCGTCCCCGTGACGACTGATGTACTGGAAGAACGGCCAATCGCCGATGGCGCACTGGCAAGAGCACTGGACTCCAATCCCCGGTTCGTCATGAAAGGAACGCAATACCACAGCATGGCGGAACGCGCTATTTTAGTCGATACCGACTGGCAACTGATTCGTCGTTGCCCCTACCCGCTTTGGTTGGTGAAGCCGGGAGATTTCAGGGAAGAGCCGGTTGTTATTGCGTCCGTCGACCCAACGCACGAACACGATAAACTCGCGGCGCTCGATCAGGCGATCATCGATGCCGCCAAGTCCATTGCAGGACCGATCGGTGGCGACGTGCACCTGTTTCACACCTACCAGCGACTGATTGGGATCGGCTCGGAAGTGAACAAGACCTTTAAACCAATCAGGCTGCCGATCGACGAAGTCGACGAGCGGATGAAAAAAGAGCACCGCGAAGCGCTGGACGCACTTGCGGAAAAAAACGGCGTCGATAAAGAACATACACACCAACTTCCCGGTCGAACGCGCGAGCTTCTGCCGACCTTTGCCCGAAGTAATAAAGCCGACCTCGTGGTCATGGGCGGCCTCGCCCGCTGGGGAATCAAACGAATGGTGATTGGCAGCACGACGGAGCGAGTATTGGATCATCTGCCGTGTGATA
>Ga0255053_10000022_pt1 | contig 64948 bp, 62 predicted proteins | sample JV7_2_22_MG_FD_188635 | JGI IMG/M metagenome (GOLD analysis project Ga0255053, IMG submission 188635) | Seawater microbial communities from Jervis Inlet, British Columbia, Canada - JV7_2_22 | ecosystem: Environmental > Aquatic > Marine > Inlet | place: Canada: British Columbia | collected... | reverse complement strand
CCTACTATAGCCTTTAGGGAATATAATGTCCAGCCCTAATTATATTAATGATATCTATTAGTTATACGATTCTTAATTTGCCACCTTAAAAGGGCTGGTCGAGAGGTCTTGAATTGAGGGATCTGTTTAAAATCATTGTGTTTGAGGGAGGCATGAAAACGTTTTAACGAAAAAAGTTTTTGCGAACGAATTCCAATGTCTGATCAGCCATGCGTAAGACCTCTTTAGCCACCTTCTTGGTGTAAATTTTTGCTGGAATACTATCCGGCAGGCCGTTTGGATAACGCGTTGGGATATAATATGCATCCAGAGGGGCGATTTTTTCTCTAAGATTGTTGAACCCCTTTTCATACTCATAAGCCCACTGGCAAAGTGCCTCAACTGAGTGGCCGACAACAAATTCCTCGCCTTGAGCATAAAGAAATGCTTTGAGTGCCTTCTCAGCGATTTGTTGCCCAACGAAACAAGCCAGGTGATAGCTTCCGCCATCAAAAAGCAATTGAGCTCCTTTTCTATCGGCTTCGGCTTGTTCCAGCCAACGAATTCCTTCAACTTTTGCCTCACGTTTCATAAAGCACCCGTCCTTTTTTGATCACTCGCTGGAGGAAAGGATTTGTTTTCATTTTTCTCATTTCTTCAGGAGTATATACAAGTAGATCGACACCAACCCTTGGTTTTAGTTTGTTGTAAACTGCAGCTGTCCTATTGAGGAAATCTAAATCGCTATCGAAAATTATAATAAGATCTAAATCACTTGAAAAGACAGGGATACCATTGGCGAGAGAGCCGAAAAGAATGACTTTACGGGCTCCCATTTTTACTGCTTCCATCGTTAATCGATCGGCTTCGTAATGAAGATTTTTTATATGAGATTCTTTCCGCCTTTTTAATCGATTTCTTAGCTCTTTGGTTTGCTTATAGGTCATCAGTTTGTCTGGTCTTTCTGGCGTGTTTGCTCCGATGAAATTGGCCTTACCCGTGGATTGTCCCAAACTGCATTTGCCATTCCACCGATGACCATGTATGATATTCGGTTTTCCGATAAGGTTTTCGATATAACGATGAGCGCCTTTTCAAGACCCGTCATTTTTTGCTTTTCAGTTTTGAAAGGATATGTCGCATACGAATAATTCCGCCGACATTAAGATCCCGCTGTTTTGCTTCGGTGGGCATCAGTTGATAAAGATACCCGATTGAAGCCAAGGCCACTGTTGGGCTCAGCATCTGAGGATGTTCGTTTTCCCATGCGTTATATTTTTCCAACGCTTGTAAATGAAATGCCAATCGATCTTTATAGTGTAATGTCTGCACAGATTTCGCTATTGGTGGAACATATTTCAACTGTATCGATTATTTGGCTGGTAATTTTTAAATCTCTCGCAGAGCGCACAGAGTACACAGATAAATTTTTTCCAGATTTTTTGAGGTGTAAAAATTTGGAAAGGTGAATCCGTGGCAAGTATATTGCCGGTTGCAATATCCTTGTTTAAGATGATTCGGCTGACTGGTTGGCGAATTTGTTATATAGCCAAGCCAGCAGTGCGCCACCGATAAACCCATCAATAAATCCCCAGATCAATCCCACAAAAGCGCCGTACCATGTTACTGAATATCCAAAATAGACATTAGAAAGCTTTATCAGGATTCTTCCTGGGTGTCCCAAAATAATAAACCAATATGTAAGAAGAAAAATGGCAAGACCCCAAACAATACCCCCTGCTAAGCCTAGTGCTTTTACATTTATTTTCATGATTCCCTCCCCTTTATTTTTTTTTATTACCTTAAACCTTGAGTTTTTTTGCGGTTCAAGCTTCGACATGCGGGTGTGTGAGTGTGCGTTAAGGGTTTCGATGCATTAACAGTTCTGGATAGGGGACGTAATAGAGAGTGCTGTCAACTTGGTTAGTATTGGGATGGCGGCGCGCTACCGAGAAAGGATATAGCTTCGCGTCGTCAATTACACAGGCTAAGTCTATGTAACTATATGAAATTATAGAATAATGATGAAATTATATTAAACTTTTTTCAAGCATTAAATACTTGTTACCAAAACGGTAGCAATTTATGCTGCGGGATTCCGATGGCTGATTTTGTTTTTTTGAAGTTTGCGTTACTACCGTCAAATAAAAGCGCCACATCATAGGTTTCAGGTTTACAATTTTTAAGATCTTTACGGTTTTGACAACCACCGACCAAAACCAGATCCAGATTATTCTCCTTGATAATGGATCCTAAAAATTCTTTCACCATTTTTGGACCCACAAACATGATGCGCACATGTCCTTTCTTTTCAATAGAGTTTAGTCTTTTGGCTAATCTGTTTCTCAGGCTATGGTATTCTCTCAACTTGGCCGTAACAAATGTAACTGCCAACTTTGACTTTGTATCAATTCCTTTTGGGGTTAAAAGATATGCGTAACTGATCTTTCGAGGGTTTTTCCGAAAGTCCCCCAGTTTCACCAGCCCTTTTTCAAAAAGGTGTTTGATGACATAGTTAACCTGTCCCAGACTGATGCCTGCATACTCAGACAGCTGGCGTTGGGTCGTGATCACTTGGTTATCTAGGACATCTAGTACCTTGAATTCTCTTTTTGAAAATTCCATATGGTTTTTGTGTTCATTTCAAAATATTGGTTATTATGTTCAGTCTTGAACATATTTCATAGACCGAACACAATTTTTTGTCAAGAAATAAAAGAATTAGATGAAATTTGGTTGAGAAAAAATTGGATATAGATTGCCACTCCAGCTTTTCTATTCAAAGGTCATGGCATTTAGTTTTGATTGTATGTTGGTACTGGAGCAATAACAATGGCAGTTAGGACCGTAAAGAGTAAAGCATTTGCCGGTATGTGTAGATTAAAATCAACTATGCTGTGAACCAGGATAGCTGTTATTCCGGACATTGCGCCAAGAGTGACTCCTCGGACCAGGCGGCTTGGGTTTTGTAATTTGCTAAATCCCTTTTTGTAAATGATTACAGCCATCCAGATAATGATGGCAATTATGGGAAGTCCTAGTTCAGCTGCAAAATGAAGATAATCGTTATGTGCGAAAAAGTAACGAGCTGAAGAGCCGGGAGGTTGATATTGAGTGAATATGGTGGCAAAGGTACCAGGACCGGTTCCTAGTGAAGGGTGTTTTTTGATCGCCTGGACAACTCCTTTCCAAACGATCGCCCGGGCTCGAAAGTTTGGAATTTCCGATTTTTGTTCAAAAGTAAGTATTCTATCTACAATGGGTGTGCTGGATAATACAATAGCAACAACAACGACAAATCCAATTGCCAAAATTGATAAGAGTTTCTTTTTGTTGAGATGACGGTTGAAGAGCAGGACGATAACAAAAAATAGCAATCCGGCAAAGGCGCCTATCCAACCACCTCTGGAAAGGGAAAGAATTAATGCTGAAAAAAGTGTAAAGGTCAGGACTATTAAAAAAAGGAGTCTTCCTTTTTTAAGGCCGGTTAAAAAAAGTCCTAAAGTCATGGGGATGGCCATCTCCATATAACCTGCAAAGTGGTTGTGGTTACCGTAGGTGGCTGAAAGCATATCTTTGCTATACCCAAGGTCATACTCCCACCAGGGAAAAGGATTGGCTCCAGCCCATTTAAAAAGTCCAAATATTGACAGAAACGAAGCGATGCCCACTATCAGATAGACAAGTTGTCTGAATTGTGCCCTGGTTTGGACAACGCAAATAATCAAATAAAAGATGACTAAATAATTAAGAAATAAAGCCATCGCCCAGAAACTTATATAGAAATTTATGGAGTAGAAAAAGGAAATTGAGCAGAATAACAAAAGGGAAATGATGGGTATGCAGTGTGGGATTTTAATCGATTTCCAATTCCAGGTAAGGCTCTTTTCTAGAAGAAATACGGTCGATGCAATTAAGGTCACCCAGTGGATAACAGTAATTGCCCATCCTTGAACAGAACCCAAAGGGAGAGGGGTGAAGATGAGAAGTGTGTAGAGTGCAAAGCGCGGGATGTTATTTAAGAGTCTCATATTGATAATTTAATATGATGTTAATTGGATTGGATTGAACTATATTTTTCTTTGAAGAAGTTATATTTTTTTTGATAGTTTTTATTTTTGGGATCGAGATTTATGGCTTTTTGATAATATTCAACGGTACGTTCCCATTGACCCATTTTATGATAGCCTTTCGCAGCCTGGGCATAAAGGTAGGCTTTTTGAGGTTTGAGGGCGATGGCCTGCTCCCAATCTTCGACAGCGCCGGGGTAGTCTTTTTTGTCCCACCTGATCCATCCCCTATGATTGAACATCCATGCACGGGGTTTTCGTGAATTTTGTATTGCCAAACCGGCTTCTTTTTCAGCCCTATCCAGTTTTATTAACCGTTCGAGAACTTCAGAGAATTTAAAGTGATACCAGCTATTTCCCGGTTCCAAAACCGTGGCTTTTTGAATAGCCAGTTCCATCTTATCCCAATTCTTTTCTGATTCTGCAATGTCAGCCAGCAGGTAATAGGCTTCAGCTGAAGAGTTTTTTTTATTTATAGTCGTTAATAGACCCTCAGCCTGACGGTAATTTTCTTGATCTATTAGGTACCGGGCATTTAAGATATCAATTTGGGGAAAAGGTCCGAGGTCGATCCGGATTCGCTGAAAAAACTGATAAAACTCTTCCCTGTATTCTTTTTTTTTATAAATCCGATGGAGGTATTTAAGGTGTTTTTCCTTTTCGCTGCTCATGGTTAATGCCTTGAGAAATACCTCTTCTGCCTCTTTTAGCTGGCTATTTTCCAAATAGAGACGACCCAGGCGGAGATAATTCCATGCATTGTTTTCATCTGCCTGGTGGGTTAATGCGTTTTTGTAATGATTTATGGCGGTTGACCAGTCATTTTCTTTGCTCAAAAGAGCGGACATGCCCATGTGAGCGTTTCTCAGAGATATTTTTTCATCGATGGCCTGTTTTAGCCCATCTTTAAAGGCCTTGGAAGCTTCAGAAGACCAGAATGGTTCTTTTTTGATTTTATAATATGTTTGCGGGTAGATGCGAGCCATGTTCCTGATCGTTTCCATGAGAAGATCTTTGTTATTCTGTTCATCCAGATAAAGAGCGAAAGAATAGTGATAAGAAACGGTGTTGGGACTCAATTGAATCGCCTTTTGAAAATATGGAAGGGCATTATGTGGATTTTGACCTTTTTTATGAAATAGATAAGGATAAAGTTGCTCCAAGCGGGCCGTTTCAACAGCTAAACCAAAAAAGGCTTCAGAATCAAAGGGATTAAGGCTTGTTGCTTGGCTAAAGGCTTTCTTTGCCATATTTGAGACATTAAACGCATCCTTAAAAGGTTTTATCCCTCCCTGAACGTTGTATGCCCTTCCCAAAGCTTTCCATATTCTCGGGTCCCTGGGTTGATAGGAGACCGCTTTTTTCAGCAGGGCAATTGCCAGATCATATTTTTGATCTTGGTTATGATTCCTTCCCTTTTGATAGAGGATCTGTGCAAAAAGTCTGGGGGCAAGATGGTAAGAAACAATGAGGAAAATAAAAAGAATTAGGATAGAAAAAAGAAATTTGGGTGGTTTAAGCATGGAACGCTGAATATTTCAATTTCACTAATTTTTTCCATAGTATTTGGAATAATATTGATAATAACGCTCTCTTTGAAGATTCACTCTATTTAGAACCACCCCGATCAAATTCGCCTTTGTCGTTTGGAGCTGTTCAACAGCCTTTTGAACAATTACCCGGTTTAAATGACCGGATTTGACGATGAGAATAACCCCTTCCATCTGAGGCGCCAAAAGAAGTGGATCACTTGTCGGCAGAACCGGAGACGAATCTATCACTAAAATGTCAAACCGATTTTTTAGAAAAGATATCAAAAATGACATCCGGGTTGAGCCGAGAAGTTCAGCTGGTTTTGGCGGTAAGGGGCCACTGGGTAAAAAAAACAGGTTTTCCACACTGCTTTCCTCTATGGCAGCGTAAATATTTTTTTGGAAAAAGGGAAGTTCCTCCATCCCGATGATAACCTCTTTATAAACCTGAGATACGTCAAAAGGGTTATACGAAGATTTTTCAAAGTGGGATACATGAAGTTTTTCAAAGGCAAACGATCCTGATTTAAGTTCCAAGCCAATTCGCAGACCTTCAATGGTATGTAGTTTAATATATCCTTCGAGGACATCCGAATCTATAAAACCCATATTGATGAGTATGTAGCCCAATTGTTGCCCTGTATCTTTTTTGGCGATTTAGGCTCTGCTCGGCCTGCTCTTTGTTAATCGCCTTGTTGTCGACCAATATCGATAACAGTTTCTTTTCTTCGGGTCTTGTCAGCCAGTTGATATCAACAAATTTACCATGCAAAAAAGAAATGTCTACTTTCTCATCCCCTTGTGAAAGATGCAAAATACCCGTCTTTTTCTGAAATGAAATCAACCAAAAGAGGTCGCTTAACCCGTACTCCGACAATGATCCGGACTGCGCATCGGCATTTAAAACTTCAGAGAGAAGCCCGCTTAATCCCGAGGATTCATCGGATGTGACCAACTCGGTGAGCCTAGGCTTTCGCAGGTCCCCATCGACCATTAAGATTGTTTTGCCAGCCTGTGCCAATGTATAAGCAAGGTTGAGTAAAATGGTTGTTTTACCTTCATCCTGATCGGTACTGGTGATCAATAGGGATTGAAACTCTTTATCAAAAAAGGAAAATTCTATATTTGTCCTCAAATAACGAAAACTTTCTGCAAAACGGGGATCTTGGGAATGATGCTTTCCAAGATTAGTGAGAAAATCAGAGGATTTTGGATTGTGTTTTTTCATTTATTAGAATCGTTATTTATCAGGCATGTCGGAAATTGGAATCATCGCCAGGACCGGTAAATCGATATATTTTTTTACATCCGATTCCGTGGTTATCGACCGGTCGATATATTCGAGCATAAAACTGAACCCCATCCCGATCAAAAGCCCAAATATCACGCCTAGAATCAGATTTAGTGTTTTTTTAGGCCTGACCGGTTTCTTTGGCAGGACTGCTTTCTCTGTGATCCGTATATTTGAGGTATCGATATTTCCTGTGAGATCGGCCTCCTTTAGCCTGGCAAGGAGGGTATCATACAGGTTCTGATTCATTTGAACATTTCTCTTTAAAATATTATACTGAAATTCTTTTTTATTGATTTCAAGCGCCTCATTTTTGAAGTCCTTCATGGTCTCCTGCAGGACTTTTTCTTTTGTCAAAAGGACTGAACGTTCCGCTTTTAAGTTGTCCAGTTCTTTCCCGATTTCCTGATTCAATTTGTTGCGGGTGTTATCTGCCTTGGTCTTGATCTGCACAATCTTGGGGTGCTTTTCTTTATAAGTTTTACTCAAACGGGATAACTCCACCTCCGTGTCAACCAGTTGACTGTAGAGGGTGTTTATCAGGTCATTTGTAATCAGGGAACTAAGATGCCGGAGATCCTTTCCGGATTTTGAAATCTCATTTATTTTTTTCAACTTAGAATCCAGCTCAAAGCGGCGGTTCCTTGACTGTATATAAGCATCTGTAAATTCAGTTATTTTTTGTGTAATGACCCGTTGCCCCTCCTCCATTGAAATTAGTTTTGCGTCCTGTTTGAATTTAAGAAACTCTCTTTCAGCATCTTCCAGATTCTTTTGTATTTCGTACAAATGATTGGTTAGAAAGCCAATGGTGCCCCGGGATGATTTCAACCGGTTATTGATGTTAAAGTCAATGTAGGCCTGGGCCACTGCATTGGCAATATCTTTGGACATTTCCGGAGATGCCGTGAAAATATTGATATTCACAAGACGGGTATCTTCAATATGTTTTATGTCAATGATATTTTTATCCTGCAGTTTTTTTATGGATTTGAGGACTTTATCTTCAAAGGGTGGTGGCTGGTCGGACGTACCAAGGAACTGATCGAGCATTAAACGGATATTGGTTTTCCAGTTTAACAAAAGCTGTTTAAAAGAGCTGAATTTTCCTGATTTTTCTTTCTGTTGCCAATCGATCTGATCTAACTTCAGGTCCCGGACAACCTGTTCCAAAACCAGCCGGGATTTGATCAGTTCAAAATGGGAAAAAAATGTCAACGATTCAGACTGGCTGCTTTGATATTCCATCCTTTCGCCGGTGATTGGCGATTTTCCACTTTCCTTATCCAGAATTAATGTTGCGGTTGCTTTGTAAATGGGTGTTGCGATGGCATTAAAAAAAATGATCAAACAAATCATGAGCAACAAAGAGGCGATAATGGTCCATTTATGCCTGATGAGGACATGGTAGTATTCAGCAATGTCAACCGATTCTTCTTTTTCTGTAAGGTCCATTGTTGTTCCAGAAATGTAAAAACAAAAAACTAAATATCGAACCCTAATCGAGTTAAAACCCGTTTAGGGAGTCCGGTGGGAAAAATATATTTACAGCCATGTTTCCGGGATGTGAACACGATCGCCGGGTTTGAGTTCAACATCAGGAATTTTACCTTCCTGTACCCGGGTTAGGTTTATCTTTATAATTTCAATATTTCCTTCTTTTTGTCGAATAATTTTTGTTCGATTGGGCGCTGCAAATCTGTCAAAACCACCCGCCATTATAGTTGCGTACATGGCGGTCATGCCCGGTTGATAATCATAGATCCCCGGTCTTTTGACTTCCCCTTCCACATATATTTTAGATTCAGCCAGGTTGAGGGAGGCTTTTAAAGGCACATAGACCACATCCCCGGGCCTTAGAGCCAGGTTTACGGTCATGTCCCCCTCATCCAACAGCTTTATAAGATCGATTTTGATCGGATTCTTAAGAGAAGATTGATCACCATTTTCATTTTTTCCCGTACCTTCATTTGTTGAAGGACGCATGATATATGCCAGATTCCCACGTTCGGGCAAAAGCCCCTCAGCTTTAGCGATCAATTCCAAAAGCGTCGTTTCGGTTGTTGTTTTGTAAAGCCCCGGTTTTTTGACTGCCCCGGATATGTAATAATGCAGGCTGTGGTATTCTTTTATACTAATAGCAACTTCAGGATTTACAAAGTAATCTTTAGCGAGGGCAAAGGTGAGCATTTTTTGCAATTGATCTGTTGTCAGACCTTGGGCGCGAAAAATGCCGACAAAGGGGGCGTTGATGGTGCCGTTTGAGGAAACAGCGAGCCCAGAACCACGAGACTCATACTGCAATTCGCCCCCGGCATAAATGGTAAGTGTTAAGATATCATTTGTACCGATCTGGTATGCCTTGCTTTGGGCAACGCCGGGCTGAGGGAATAAGAGGAAGAATATCGGAAATAAAAAAAATAGAAGTCCTATGGTTATGTTTTTAGAAAAAAGGTCATTTCTTAACATAATCGAAATACGGCTATCATTTTGTAAGATCTGTATCGAGAATGTAAAATACCTTTTGCTCGGTCTTTCATGTAAAGAAGAAGAGAAAGGTGTAAAAAAAACGGTGCCTGTCGTCTGTTATTTATCGGTAGTATGACCCTTCTTCGCTAAAATCTCCCCTGCTTCCAATATCATAATCGAAATCGAATTTAAGGAAAAGATAATCATTTTCATAACTCTCTCCATCGACATTGGAATCACGCTCACTTTTGCCGGCAGTAAAAGAGATCTCCATCTTTTTGGTGATGAGGTATCCTATGGTTCCTGAAAGGTCAAAAATATCATCTTCTCGATCAGAAGCAATATAATCGTTTGTCTGATAAAAGCCACGGACCGTGGCCCGTATCTTTTCCAAAAAAACATGCCCAACACTTGCTGTATACCGATACGCTTCAAAGGTATTGAAAAAATAACCCAAATTGTTGAAATTTTTTTCCACAGCAGCATAAATATGACTTTTGGCTCTTAAAAATTGTCTTCCTATCAGCCGTTTTTGTTCCTGGGGAGGGGGGTTCTGTCCGGTCACAGCGAGCTTCCAATTAATGATATCTTGATCTTCCACGTCCGGATCACCGATATCTTCGAAATCGCGATTGTGATACCCGATGCCCCCCTCAAAGGCAAAATACTTATAACGTTTTTCAGCCACCAGCTGGATCTGATCCGATGTATATTCTCTGCTCTCTAATGCTTCTCTATCCTCCTCATTTGTCCAACGCTGATAACTCAAATCAAGGGTCAACGTGGGTGAAGGGTTGTAAATCAGGTTGATTATTCCCCTATGTTCAAGGAAATCGGACTCATCTGAATCTTCAAACTCGATGTCTGTTCGGCGGTAACGAAGTCCCACAGAAAAACGGTTTTTAAATTCATAAAAAATCAACGGCGTAAAACGATTGACCCAGTATTTTTCCCTCTCCACACTGTCACTGAACGTGTCGGCTTCTATCGGATGCCGGGTTAAATAAAAATCGTTGTTTAACCCCAGAGTGAATCGTTCAACCGGGGACCAACGGGCTTCAACCAAGGCCAAATGACCGACATAGTTTTCATCATCTGCCTTACGTTCACCTGAAGGGACATCGTCCTTATCTTCATAAAAATAAGCTTCCAGGGTATAGTATAAGTTCACAATGCTTTTGGGTGTTTCCGCACCAAGCTGAATACCCGGTGCAAGGAGATAAGTGTATACCTCCCTCTCATTATCCTCCAGCCTATAAAAATTGCTGTCCAACCGGCCGACAGCAGAGAAATAGGGTTTGACCGTAAATTTTGTTTCGGCAAATCCTTTTTCAGCAGCAAATGGTATGGCAAAAACAATTACGGAAAACAGACACAACATGACCGATAAATATTTTCTCTTATTTTTTATCTTCATAAACCATCCTAAGTTTTATGGAATTTAAAAAGAATAGAAATCTTCATCTAAGTCTACTTTGAAAATCGAGAAAGAATTTTCAGTTACGGCCTATTGCTATTGGGTGGCGCCAGTAGGACTGCCGTGCGGAAGCTCAGAAATTATATCTCTAAAACGCGTCCACACTATTTCTATGTGTTCATAGGCTTCGATGGTGTCCCAATATGCCATGTTGATAAAAACAATATTCCAGGGCTTGAATAATCTTGCAAGAGATGTCACCGGGACTTGTAACTGTCCATCATAGCGCGTCCAAAGATGATTGACCATTCCCTGTTGAGATTTCTTGGTCACTTCCGAAATTTCAGCGAAAATCAGTTTGCCCTTCAAGTCCTTAAATGTCATCAAATCTTTTCCTTCTAACTGGGGGTGCCAAACAAACACTATTGCTTTCATTTGATCGGTCAACATAGAAAAGGAATCCTTTAATTCAGGGCCCCACCTTACAACTTTGGTGAACTTTTTGGCTTTTGCGATTTTTTCTTCAAAGCTTAAACTTTCGTCCTTTTCGATAGACCAAATCACGCTCATAAACATATCCATTGCTTTGGTGAGCGCTTTTTCGGAGATTTCGATGGCCTTGTCGGACGGCTCAGTTGAATCAGTCTCTGTGGCCGCAAAAGTTATGCCGGTCATAAAAAGAAACACACATAAGCAGACCATAAACCTGCCTATCTTTTTTCCATTCCCTAAATATCGTCCCATGATTGCACCTCCTCATTTTATGAGAGTTTGATATCGATATTGAACATTAGGTAATTAAGATCAATTCCAAACTTGATTTTTATATTCCTCATAATATACAGTATATTTAATAGATGTCAAGAATTATTGAGTGATATCGAAATAATCCAAAATCCATAAGTGGTTTCGAGGGCGGGGGAGCATTTTATAAAAAAGAAGTAACTCAAGTTCCGCACCTGATATTTTAAGAAAAGTCGCATCAGGCACAGGGTAAAAAGAAATTTTTCTAGTCTAGAACAAACTGATAATGAATGCTTTGACAACGGCACAAAACCTTTTAATATTAATATTTCATAAGCAACTGATGTTACAAAAAAATACAAACTGCCGCGTGCCTGTGCACAATGATTAATTTATGGCTTCCGGTTTATAACGGCTACCTCATTGTTTTTCCAGAAAATTTTATTTACCCCACACCAGGTGCAGCACCGTGCGCCATTGGGGGTGCGAAACTTGAGTTTTAATATCAAATTAGAGAAAATATGATAATGAAAATTGATGAACATAACAAACGGGTGAGGCGTATTATGAAGAAAGGACTTTTCTTTATTTTAATTTTTTATTCATTCATTTTCCTTAGTGGGTGTACCCAAGAGCGCGTAGAGAAAAAAGAGGTGATCGCCAGGATCAACGATTACAAGTTGACACGCCAGGAGTTTGAAGATCTTTTGATAGAAGAACTGACAATGGAAACCGATTTTAAGGTGACAAGGGAAGCAAAGAGCGCCTTTTTAGAACAGCTGATCCGGAAAGAACTGCTGATTCAAGAAGCACAAAAGTTGGGAATGGATCGAAAGAAAAAATTTATTAAGACAATCGAGCGTTACTGGGAATCGACACTGATCAGGGATCTGATGGAGTCGAAGGGGGATGAGTTTGATAAAAGGACGTACGTTTCTGAAGAAGAGATAGATGTTCGTTATCAGGAGATGAAAAAAACAAAGGGAAAACTTCCTCCCCTAGAGGAGATAAGAGATAAAATTGCCGAACAATTAAGGGATCAAAAAAAGCGCGATAAACTGAAACTATGGATAAATAATTTGAGAAAAAGTGCTAAAATCGAGATTGATCAGAAACTGTTACAACAGGATGGTTAATCCGGATTTTTTCGTCTAAACGTGAAATATTCAGGTTAACAAGGAGATAACAATGTTTCAAAAAAAAAGTTACAAAAGAAGAAAGGTGTTTATTAAAAAAGACTATCAGCTGAAATTTATATTAAAGTTTTGTCTTATACTTTTGGTCGGTGCACTCCTTTCCACCGGTCTTCTTTTCCTTTTATCCCAGGGCACTTTAACCTCTTCATTTCAAGATTCCCGTTTGGTGGTTAAAAATACGGCTTTTGCCATCATACCTGCTGTTTTATTAACCAATGCCATTACCCTTGTCCTGATCACACTCGCGGCTATTTTCATTGTTTTACTGATATCTCATAAGATCGCCGGACCCATGTTTCGATTTGAAAAGGATCTTCTGGAAATTGGAGAGGGAAATCTTGCCAAAAAGGTTTTTCTTCGGAAAAAGGATCAGTTCACAGACATGAGTGAGAGCCTGAATCACATGACCGCAAGTCTCCGTGTAAAAGTGGGCGCCATTTATGATGAAGCGGAACAATTAAATGAATCGGCAAAAAAACAGAATGCACCTGAAAAATTGATAGAAGAGCTCAATCACCTTCAACAGACCATCCTCCAAAGCTTTAATATATAGCCATTTGCTACATCATGTGGGCCAATAAAGATATAAAAGTATTTCTTTTCCTATTTCTGTGGGTCAGTTTTTTTCTGCTAACCGGCCCTTTTCCTGTTAAAGGAGATGAGAAAAAAAGAGATAAGATTCTATTTACTTTTCCAAAAAAAAATGCAGTACCAGCGGTTTCCAAAGGCAAACCATCCCAAAGAAAAAACGATCCAAGCGTTTCTTTACAGCGGATTGAAACCCGATATGCGGTTATCCGCTACGAAACATTAAAAGATCTGAAGAAATTTGACCGCAAAATCGATTATAACCCCGGCGAATCGAGTCTTAAAAGTCTTTTTTCTCCATCGAGGTCTAAAAATGTCGTTGATTCAATCAAAAAGAAGGTGGAGGCGTTGTTCAGAAGGGTTCAGGAAATACTCGATATGCATGGAAAGATAGAGAAGGTCAATATTAATCTTTATCGGAAAAAGCGATTTGATGATGTCTATTATCGGTTAGCCGGGATCAAACGCCGGGTACGGTCCTGGTATATTTTTGAATCGAAAATCATATATATTAATATTGATGATGTTCACGAGGGAATTCTGGCACACGAGATGGCCCATCACATTATCGACCATTACCTGAGCGTCCGACCTCCCCGGGCAACCGCTGAAATTTTAGCGCGGTATGTGGATAAACACCTTCTCTTTTGACGGTTTTTTCCTAGACGTACTCAAATAAAACCTACCCCCCGACCCAATATAAAACGCTAATTGGCTGCAATCAAGGTTAAGGCTGAGGCTTGATAGTAGGCATCCTCAATGATTTCAGTTAGTTCAATGGCCTGTTCGTGCTCACCGGCTTCCACATGCCAGTAAGCGATCCTGAATAAAGCCGTGCTTTTCTGATGGGCATTTTCAATGGCATTTGCAACTCTGACCGCCATATCGTACGCCCCGGCTTCGGCATATGTCCCTGCGATATCCGCAAAAACAGCGGCTTTGGCGTATTCAGCACCTATGGTTTTGGCAATATCAAAAGATAAAGACAGAATTTCGGTTGCGTTTTCCTTTAATTCTGCTTCAACTAGGGCGCCTGCGATACGATTTAAGGCAGAGGCCTTGTAATAGTTATCCTCAATGGTCTCCACCACCAGTAGGGCCTGATCATATTGCCCGTCTTCAGCATATCCGACCGCGGTTTTCTCCAAGGCATCGTCTTTGTTATAAAGATGTTCGATGGTTTTGGCGATCTGAAACGCTTTTTCATTTTGGCTGGTTTCGATATGGCCTGCTGTGACCCTGTCGATGGCAGCGGTTTTGATGAACTCATGGTCAATGGTTTTGGCAATTTCATACGAATAGGAAAGTATTTCGATGGCAGTATCTTTCTGCCCTTCTTCCCATGCCCGGTTACTGATTCTTACCAATGCAAAGGTTTTTGTATATGGGTTTTCAATGGCTTGAGCCGTTTTCACCGCCTCACCATATTTTCCTTCCTTAACATAAATGTCGGCGATTCTGTCCGGCGCAGCTCCCTTGGTAATGATCTCTTCAATAGCCTTGGCGATTTCAAACGCCTGTTCGAATTGCTCATCTTCGGCCAGTATACCTGCGATCATGTCCATGATGGTAATTTGGGAGGAAACGTCATCAATATTTTGAGCGATCTCATATGCTTTGGAGAGTATTTCTCCAGCCTTATCCTTATTTCCTAATTTTGAATATTTATCCCCTATGATGGTAAAATTGTACGCCTTGATACTGTTATATGATATGGTGTCTGCGATCTCAACTGCTTGTGAGAGGACATCCTCGGACTGGTCCTTTTGTCCCATTTTGTCAAATTTGGTTGCCTCTGTTGCGAGAAAATAGGATTTCATATGGGGATCGTTTATGGTTTTGATCACCTCAAAAGACTGTGTTAACATATTTATCGCTTTTTCCTTTTGTCCCCTTTCCCATGCGTCCCTGCTCATTGTGGATAGCGCAAAGGCTTTAATCTTGGGATCTATGATGGCATTGGTTGTTTTGAGCGCATCATCGAATTGTCCGGCAGATGAAAAAACACCTGCGATTTTTTCAATTGCGGCGTCTTTGTTGTATGGATCCTCTATGGTTTGTGCCACCTGAAAGGCACGGGCCAATATGGCGGAATCATATTTTACTCCTTTGGACACCATGGGAGAGGTTGCACAGCTCAACAGTATCCACGCTCCTGTGAAAACAGCAATAAAGGAAATTGGTTTGTTAAACATAATCTTCCCCTTTCGCAATGGCTTTTGCAAAATACTTTTCATTATTCGTTAACACATACTTGTCAAATGGTAAAAAAGAATATTTCATTATGAAAATATAACGTTATCATTTCATTTGTCAATTTGAATCTGCCACTTCTATACAGTATATCAGCCGCTTCGTGTTTGACCGACATTTTCTATTTATTATTCAGATTCTTTTTCAATTTTTTTTCCAGTTCAGCAAAAAGGTTCTTTTGTTTTTCCTCTTGTTTGGCTTGAAAGGACTCTATTTTCTTGGTGTAGTCTTTTTTAGTGTTTTGAAACTGTTTGATTTCTTCTTCAATTCCGCTCCCTTTACTATCTTTGGGGATTTCTTCTATCATTAAATGGTTTCTGACGAAAAGCCGGGTTCCGTAAGGGCCTTCAACAACTTCTATGATCTTAAGCTCTTCCAGCTTTCTGAAAAGCAGGTTTCCCTGTTCCAAAGAAACCGAGAGGGTATCGCAGACATTTTCAACAGAGGGAGGGGAGTTGTTCCGGTGTTCAAGGATTCTTATCGCTGCGACGATCAGGTGAGCGCTGGAATATAAGTTCGCATGGTTCATCATGGTCTAATACTTAAAAAATCGCCTTTCGCGATACGTCCGTATCTTGACAGAAAAACAATAAAAGAGTACCATTTCATAAAAATTTGTCAAGATGAACTCGTCAAACGAAAAAATTTCAAGCTGTAAACCGGCTGTAATCAAAATGGGGGAATCATGGTTGAAATCACGGATGTGAAAGCAAGGGAGATTCTGGATTCAAGGGGGAATCCTACGGTTGAAGTCGATGTTTTTGCTGCGTGTGGTGCGATGGGTCGCGCTGCAGTCCCTTCCGGCGCTTCCACAGGAAAAAGGGAAGCGTTAGAGCTGCGGGATAAACGATCGAAACGATTTGGTGGAAAGGGGGTCATGACCGCGGTTAAAAATATAATTAGCAAAATCGCCCCGTCAGTCCGGGGTATGGACGTGTCAGACCAGGTGAAACTGGATCGGTTTTTGATTAAACTGGACGGCACACCCAACAAATCGAAACTCGGTGCAAATGCCATACTTGGTGTATCAATGGCAACGGCGAAAGCGGCCGCATCTTCCAGTGGCATACCGCTCTATAAATATTTGGGTGGATTAAACGCAAGATATTTGCCTGTTCCGATGATGAATATCATCAACGGCGGAGCCCATGCTACCAACAGCCTTGATATACAAGAGTTTATGATTATTCCGGTTGGCGCAGGAACCATCGCCCATGCTGTACAGATGGGGGCTGAGACCTTCCACAGCCTGAAAAAGATCCTCAAATCGGAACATCTCAGTACAGCGGTGGGCGATGAAGGAGGGGTTGCTCCAGATCTCCAATCGAATGAAGAGGCGATTCAGTATATTATCCGGGCCATTGAATCAGCGGGTTACAAACCGGGCAAGGAAATAGGACTCGGTTTGGATGCTGCGGCCAGTGAGTTCTATCAAAAAGGGAAATATACCCTTCGGTCGGAAAAGAAAATCCTCAACTCGGAGAAAATGATCGACTATTATGAAGAATTAATAGATAAATATCCGATCCTCTCCATAGAAGATGGCCTTGCAGAACAGGATTGGAAGGGATGGGAATTGATGACCGAACGGTTGGGCGGATTTGTGCAGATTGTCGGTGACGATATCTTTGTGACAAATCCCAAGATATTCAAGAAGGGGATTGAAAAAGGAATTGCAAATTCAATTCTGATAAAACTCAATCAGATCGGGACGGTTACTGAAACCCTCGACACTGTTGAAATGGCAAAACAGGCCGGCTATACAACCATCATATCCCACAGATCCGGAGAAACAGAAGACACCTTTATTGCAGACTTTGCGGTGGGTGTAAACGGCAGCCAGATTAAAACCGGTTCGATGTCTCGGAGTGATCGGGTTGCCAAATATAACCAACTCATCAGAATTGAAGAAGAACTCGGTGAGGGGGCGCAATTTCTTAAAGAAGTTTTGTGATGTGGATGGTTCCATTTCGAAAAAAAACAGCCATCAGCTTATGGTGCCTGATTGCTTTTATATCTTTTTCCGGCAGCGCAATCGCCTATGTTCTTCCCGGCCCCTTTGTCCTGGAACTCATGATCAACCATTTTGGAAAGGCCAAACGACTGTTGGTTCATCAGACCTTAAAAATTTATCGTCAGCGCTTGCAAAATGATCCTGCTGAACTCAATGAAACCCTGAGATACATTTTTCCAGACAAATTTCGTTCCGATATTTTTTCCAAAAATACTTACAGGATTCATGCTGTTTCATCAGACGGCCCTTTGACAATTATTGACGGAAAAGCCGGCATGGGCCGAACCAGTCGATTTGATCATTATAAGGACATTCTTCTCTATCATTCTCCCTTGATGCTTCAAAAAAGGCTCTCTCTCCTGGGAGTGGATTTATCGGTTTCAAGTCTGGGGCGTTTTCAAGATAAAATTGCATATGTGCTCGGTGCCGAGTATCCGGATGAATCGGTTCCCCAGGTGTGGGTGGAAAAAGAGACGTTTATGCCGCTTCGATGGATCGTGACAGGAAAGACCGAAAACGAAAAGGATGACCTGGAGATTCGATATGGTCGATGGTTCAAAAAAGGTAATCTTTGGTACCCGGGATACATCGGATTTTATCAAAATGATCTTTTGCTGCGCGAAATTGATGTAAAGCAGATTCAGGTGAACCCGCGTTTTTCTGAGAAACTTTTTGATATTAAGCATCTCAGGTCAATTCATTCAGAGGAAGCCGTAATTGGGCCGGGAAAGGGAGGTGAAGCGGAAGATAATGAGATAAAAAAAACTATTGAGGAATTTAAAAAAATATATGATTAGAATATTTTTTTATATAATTATCAAACCATACCGGAGCAACCAATGGCATATAACACGAAATTTATCTTTGTAACCGGCGGGGTGCTTTCCTCGCTTGGCAAGGGACTTGCGTCTGCGGCGATTGGAGCTCTCCTGGAAAGCCGTGGACTTTCAGTAACCCTCCAGAAGCTTGACCCCTATATCAACGTTGACCCCGGAACCATGAACCCTTTTCAGCACGGTGAGGTCTTTGTAACAGATGACGGTGCCGAGACCGATCTGGATCTCGGACATTATGAACGGTTTACCCATGCCAAATTGGGTCAGGACAACAACTTTACCACCGGGAAGATCTATCACTCGGTCATCACCAAGGAGCGGAGGGGGGAGTATCTTGGGGGGACTGTTCAGGTTATTCCGCATATCACGGATGAGATAAAAAGGTGCATCAAAGTTGCGGCCAATGGTATAGATATCGTAATTGTGGAGATCGGCGGTACCATTGGTGATATTGAGAGCCTCCCATTTCTGGAAGCAATCCGTCAATTTCAGGCGGATGTTGGAAAGGAAAATGTTCTTTATATTCATCTGACGCTTGTGCCGTTTATCGCAACCGCAGGAGAGGTGAAAACCAAACCGACCCAGCACAGCGTGAAAGAGCTTCGAAGCATAGGGATTCAGCCGGACATACTCCTGTGCCGGACAGACCGATACCTGTCAAAAGATATCAAGTCTAAAATTTCACTTTTTTGCAATGTGAGTGAAGATGCTGTGATAACAGCAAAAGATGTGGATTGCATATATGAAGTTCCGTTGGTTTTCAACAAAGAGGGGCTCGATAACAAAATTGTAGAAATGCTTCACATATGGACCCGGGCGCCCCGCCTTGAGGCTTGGGAGGCGCTTGTCAAAAAACTGAAGAAGCCGGAATGTTCGGTCACCATTGCCATCGTTGGAAAGTATACCGATTTAACAGAATCATACAAAAGTCTCAACGAAGCCCTTTACCACGGCGGATTTGCCAGTAATTGCAAGGTGAATCTAATGTTTGTGGACTCGGAAAAAATTTTAGCTGAAAATGTCGGACAGATCCTTTCAGATGCCGATGGCATACTGGTTCCCGGTGGTTTTGGATCACGGGGAATCGAAGGAAAAATCCTCGCGGCAAAGCACGCCAGGGAAAAAAAGGTCCCCTATTTCGGCATATGCCTTGGGATGCAGGTTGCCGTTATTGAGTTTGCACGAAACATTGCCGGCCTTCCGGATGCCCACAGTTCCGAGTTTGATGAAACCACACCGCACCCGGTGATCTACCTCATGAATGAATGGTATGACGATAAGACACAAACCGTTCAGAAACGCGATGTAACCTCAGACAAGGGGGGAACCATGCGGTTGGGTGCCTATCCATGTCATATTAAAAAGAAAACTTTTGCCCATGAGGCCTATAAGAATGAGGATATTTCAGAGCGTCACCGCCACCGGTATGAATTCAACAACGCGTTTAAGGATCAACTCGAAGAAAAGGGGTTGGTAATCAGCGGTGCTTCACCTGGGGGAGAACTCGTTGAAATCACCGAGATAAAGGACCATCCATGGTTTCTTGGATGTCAGTTTCATCCGGAATTTAAGTCACGGCCAATGGATCCGCATCCGCTGTTTCGGGATTTTATAAAGGCATCCTTGACCCAGAAAAAATCAGGATGAAAGATCAAAAGTGTGAATACACCTGATAAAATGCATCCATAACGGTTTCAGGCGCCGTGAGGGTCAAACATATTTTTTCTTTGCAAATCGGTTTTTCGGTCTCAAAACACGGCGCACAATCGATGTCAGGTCTTACGATCTTTACCGCCGCACCCACAGGGTGCCACCGCTGCGGATCAGAAGGTCCGAAAACCGTTACGGTTGGAATGCCGAGAAATGCAGCCAGATGACTGATACCGGCGTCGTTTCCGATAAATCCACCGGCTCCTTTGAGCAATGCCAAAAGTGCCGTGAGATCAAAAAGGGTATGAACTCGCCGCTGATGACTTTCCGCTGTCATCAATGCGGTCTTTAAAAAAAATTCTGCAGGCCCGAGGATGAATTCGGGTTCCATGCCGTCTGATCTTAGATTTTTTTCTACTTTCATAAAGTTTGAAATCGGCCAAAGTTTGTCTTTGCTCCCTGCCCCCGGATGGATCAATACTCTTTCTGAGCCGCTTCGATTGTCCTCATTTTCTCCACGGACAACCTGGGATTTGATGCCTTTGTCACCGGGTTTTGACTCCTCAAGCAATCCACAATGAGTGAGATGTTTCAAAATATGCTCCGCTACGTTGACTCTGTGATTTGCAGCTGGCCGGGGCGGGATACGGTGGACCTTCTTTTTTATGATTCTATCAATTCTTTGTTCGAGCGGGGCGGAATATGAAAAAAGAATAACTTCATCATATGCGGAAAGGATCTCTTTTATCTTCCCGTCGCCGGATCCGGAATAAAGAGATGCAAAAACGGCTGACTCCAAAGGAAAATATTTTTGGACAAAGTCAAGTTTCAAGGACAGTTTTCCGATCTGGTTTTGGCATAATAGGTGGATAGGCCTGAAATGTTTTTTTAGCTTCTTGATGGCTGGAAAAGTTGTAATAACATCCCCCAGTGCTCCCTGGTGGATAATCAAAAGTTTTTTGTTGATATCTGATTTTTGGTTTATGATAAAAAGCCTGTCTTAATAAACTCCCGGTTCAATCGGGCGATGTGGGTGATGGATATTTCTTTGGGGCATTCTGCTTCGCATTCCGCTTCGTTGGTACAGTTTCCAAAACCACAGGCATCCATGGTTTTGACCATCTTCCCAGCGCGTGTGGCGGCCTCGGGCTTCCCCTGGGGCAATAACGCCAATTGCGAAACCTTTGCACCGGTAAAAAGCATTGAGGATCCATTGGGGCATGCAGCCACACAGGCGCCGCATCCAATGCAAGCAGCTGAATCCATAGCCAATTCAGCGGTTTTCTGGGATATCAAAATGGTGTTCGCTTCGGGTGCGCTACCTGTGTTTACGGAGACATATCCTCCGGCCTGAATAATTTTATCGAGCGCGCTTCGGTCGGTTACCAGGTCTTTTATTACTGGAAATGCCCTCGAACGCCAGGGTTCTACGACAATTGTGTCTCCATCGGAGAAATGTCTCATGTGGAGTTGACAAAGAGTTGTTCCTTTTTCTGGGCCATGTGGCCGGCCGTTTACTACCGCGCCGCACATTCCGCAGATCCCTTCACGGCAGTCATGATCAAAAGCGATGGGATCTTTCCCGTTTAGAGTCAGCTGTTCATTGACCACATCAAGCAGCTCTAAAAATGACATGTCGGTTGAAATATGACGGGCAGGGTAGGTTTCGAGTCCACCTTTCACGGCATGTCCCTTCTGACGCCAGACTTTCAATGTTAAATTTATCGTCGTCGTCATTTATAGCTCCTTTGCGTTAACTCGACATTTTCGAAAACCAGGGACTCTTTGTGAAATATGGGTTCCCTGTTGTCTCCCGCATATTCCCAGGCAGCTACATGGCAAAAATCTGTATCATCCCGTTTTGCTTCATTATCCGCTGTTTGAAAGGCTTCGTTAAAATGACACCCGCAAGATTCCCTGCGAGCCAATGCATCCCTAATCATCAATTCTCCAAATTCCAGGAAATCAGCAACACGGCCGGCCCGCTCTAAACTCTGGTTGAATTCTTTCGTTGTCCCCGGGATTACTACATTTTCCCAAAACTCCGATCGCAGGTCTTGAATCAGCGCCATGGCTTTTTTCATCCCGGTGTCGTTTCGGGCCATTCCGCAGTAGTCCCACATGATTAGGCCCAGATTCCTGTGGAAGTCGTCTACCGTGCGTTTCCCCTTTATGGAAAGGAGTGTGTTGAGACGATCGGTAACATTGTGTATTGCCTCTTTGAAAGCCGGGTGTGAGGTTGTCATCTCTTTTAAAGGGGTTCCTGCAAGATATCCCCCGATGGTATACGGTATGATGAAGTAACCATCCGCCAGACCCTGCATAAGAGCGCTCGCCCCGAGTCGGTTTGCCCCATGGTCCGAAAAGTTACCTTCACCTAGTACAAAAAGACCGCTGATGGTACTCATGAGGTTGTAATCCACCCACAGGCCGCCCATTGTATAGTGAACCGCAGGATAGATCATCATTGGGATTTCATATGGGTTTTCAGCAGTGATTTTTTCATACATTTGGAAAAGATTGCCGTACTTTTTTTCGATTGCAACTTTTCCTTCCCTATTAATGGCATCTGTGAAGTCAAGATAAACCGCAAGTCCTGTCTCACCTACTCCTCTTCCCTGGTCACATTGTTCTTTGGTGCTTCGGGATGCCACATCCCTCGGGACAAGATTTCCAAAGCTGGGATATTTGTTTTCAAGGTAGTAATTTCTTTCGGATTCCGGTATCTGCTGAGGAGGGCGCTTGTCGCCGGGCGTTTTGGGTATCCAAACACGACCGTCGTTTCTCAAACTCTCGCTCATCAAGGTCAGTTTGGATTGATAGGTTCCATGTACCGGAATACAGGTCGGATGAATTTGTGTAAAACAGGGGTTGGCAAAAAAGGCGCCTTTTTTAAAAGCGTTAAAGATGGATGTCACATTCGATACCATGGCGTTGGTCGAAAGAAAAAAAAGGTTTCCATAACCGCCTGTCGCCAGTACAACCGCATGGCCCACATGGCATTCAAGTTCACCGGTGACCGAATGTCTGACAACTATTCCTCTGGCCTGATCATTTACCAAGACCAGATCGAGCATTTCCCGGCGAGGAAACATTTTGACTTTTCCTGCCGCCACCTGACGCATTAATGCCCCGTAAGCTCCCAACAAAAGCTGTTGGCCGGTTTGGCCTCTGGCGTAAAACGTTCTCGAAACTTGAGCGCCACCGAAACTTCGATTCGCAAGGAGGCCCCCGTAATCCCTTGCAAATGGTACGCCTTGTGCAACACATTGGTCGATGATGTTATTGCTTACCTGTGCAAGACGATACACATTGGCTTCTCTTGCCCTGAAATCACCCCCTTTGATGGTGTCATAAAAAAGTCGCCAGATACTGTCGCCTTCATTTGTATAATTCTTTGCCGCGTTGATTCCTCCCTGTGCAGCAATACTGTGGGCCCGGCGAGGACTATCCTGTATACAAAATGTCTTAACATTGTACCCGAGTTCGGCAAGAGAGGCAGATGCGCTTGCACCTGCCAGACCGGTTCCAACAACGATAATGTCAAATTTTTTTTTGTTGGTCGGATTGACCAACTTCATCTCAAATCGATGTCTATCCCACTTCCCGGTGAGAGGACCTCCGGGTATTTTTGCATCAAGCAGCATATTTTTTCCTTTTAACCGGTCAAAGACATATAGATTGGAATAGAACCAAAACCTATCCCGAGGATAATTGAAAATAGGATACTGATTACCCGGATAGCGGGCATATATTTGGGGTGGTTGGCACCGATAGTCTGAAAGGCACTCCAAAACCCATGGCGGATATGGATGGCGGTGATGATCACCGCGGCGATATAAATTGCCACATATTCAGGTTTTGTAAATGTACTCGATACGATTTGATAAATTGTGGCGGAGGTTTTATCTGCAAAATGAAAATTTACCAGATGAAAAATAACAAAAATCAAAAGTAAAAAGCCGGTATACGGTATGGTGGCTGACCCAATCGTACGGCCTCCTGCGCGTTTATTGACAATGTACCGAACCGGCCTGGCTTTCAGATTTTGAAAAAAAAGAGTGGCACCGGTGATAACATGTATAACAGCGAAAAAGAGAAGCCCCAACTCAACAAATCTAATGATCGGACCCAGTGAATAGAGGCTTTCAGAATAGGCGTTAAAGGCCTCTTTTCCACTATAAATCAGCAGATTTCCGAAAAGATGGATTATCAAAAACCCGCAAAAACAAAGGCCGGTGATGGCCATAAACAGTTTTTTCCCGATAGAACTCCAAAACATACTTGCAGTCCATTGCACCGCTTTACTTTGCATTGACGTCTGATATAGATTGAAATTATTTTAAAATAATCTTTAAAAACCAAAATGGCTTTTGAAACTCTTCTAGTGATTTCCGGTAATTCTGTCAATACAATTCTTGAATCCATCATCCACTCGTTGCAGTTTTCATCGTGCTTTCATGGTAAGGTTTTGCCTGTTTTGTTTTCTCAACATCTCTCCAGATTGTAAAATAAAAGTCAAATTTCTTGACACCATGATAAAGTTCATATAATAAATAAAATTCAGAAACAAGGCCCAAATTTTATAACACATTAATATTATTAGTAAAAATTAAACAGAAACGGAGTTATTGAATGCCCCTTCAAGAGATTGACTTCTTCTACATGATCGCAAACGCCAGTCTGATGGTTCAATTTGTGCTTCTTCTGCTCCTTTTTTTCTCTATCACATCGTGGGCAATCATCATTATCAAATATCGATTCATCAGGACGGCATTTAAGGAGTCGGCGTTTTTTGCAGATTTTTTTTGGAAGAGCCGAAATTTTTCAGAAGCTTTTACAAAGGCAAAGCAGTTTCAGGGTAGCCCCATTGCAAGGCTTTTCCGTATTGGATATATGGAACTGAAAAAGCTAACCCAGACAACATCACAGGCCCATCAATCCTCTCAGCCTTCCGGGATGGACGTTCCATCGATGAGCGCTCAATTTGCAGGAACAGACAATATTAAACGGACATTGCACAGGGCGATTACCACAGAAACAACTCGGATGATGCAGATGGTCCCTTTTCTTGCCACAACAGGGAACACAACGCCTTTTATTGGATTGTTCGGGACCGTATGGGGCATTATGAATTCGTTTCACGGCATCGGCCTCATGGGATCTGCCAGTCTGGCAGTAGTTGCGCCCGGAATTTCTGAGGCGTTGATCGCAACCGCTGCCGGGTTGGCTGCGGCGATACCTGCGGTTATCGCTTTTAATTATTTTATGCATAAAATAAGGATAATCGAATCTGAACTTCAAAACTTTTCCGCAGATTTTTTAAATATTATCGAGCGAGATCTATTGATGATGAGGGAGAACAGAGAATGATGTCAGGGGGTAACAATGATGGGTTGATGTCTGATATAAATGTGACACCTTTTGTCGACGTTATGCTGGTTCTGTTGATTATTTTCATGGTAACAGCCCCCATGATGATTCATGGGGTAAATGTTTCTCTTCCTGAAGCGACCCTGCAACCCATTCCGTCGGAAAAGGAGCACCTTTTGGTGACCATAAATACCGAAAATGAACTGTACATCAACGATTTTCGTGTTGAGTTTGATTTTTTACAGGAGAAACTCAAAAAGATCTTTGAAAATCGAACCGATCGAGAAGTTTACCTACGAGCAGACAAAAGGATACCTTACGGGATGGTTGTTCGGGTGATGTCTGAGCTAAAAGGGGCGGGTGTCGAAAAATTGGGCATGGTGACCGAGCCGGATCAGCAAGATGAAAAAAATAAGACAAAGACAGCAAAACGATAATGAATGAAAGTCCAAAGGGTCATGCTTATTTTCTTCGCGGAGTGGAGAATGAGTATAGCTCGCTGTTTTTCAATGGCACTATATCTGCCATTTGCCATATTGTTATTTTTGCTGTGTTTATATTTTTGCCAGGACCAACGCCTGCCAGAAAATTTTCACCTTCGGTCGTAAATGTTAACCTTGTATCATTGCCGATGCCAAAGAAAGCGGCGGGACCCGAAGTGCCTAGCGCCGTGATACCTGAGGCTCCCGTGATAATCGAACAAGAGAAACCAATCCCCCAAATGCCGAAAAAACCAACTATTATACCCAAACCTGTTATTATAAAGGAAACAAAACCTGTAAAAAAGGTTTCTTTGGCACCCAAAAAGAAAAAGATAAAACGCTCTCTGAAAAAAAAGACTTACAAACCTTCAAATGTGATCAAAAGTGCAATAAAACGAATCGAAAATAAAGCAGAGGCATCAAGACCCGACCCGCTTGCCAAAGCCATTGGTCGTTTAAAAGATAGAGTCGCAAAGACCGGGCCCAGGCAGGGTTCCGGAAAATCCGATGGCATCGGGATTGGCGGAAAACTGGGTCTGGAACAGATCGATATATATAAAATAGAAATTGCATCCCTGATTCAGAAAAACTGGGCCTATTCGGAACAGCTGGCTGGGGGGCGCAAAAATTTGGAGGCATGGCTGGTCATTAAAATCATGAAAAATGGCCAGATAAAGGATATTTTTTTCGAGACAAAATCCGGAAATACCTATTTTGATGAGTCAGCTTACAAAGCGGTTCAGAAGTCAAATCCACTACCATCACTGCCTAAAGGATATTTACGCTATTTTTACAGTGTGGGCTTGCGCTTTACGCCTTCAGGTTTAAGGTGAAAACAAAGCAAGGAGCAGGGCAACTGTTATGAGGGTTCGTCGGAGCGAGATACTGTTTTTGATTATTATATCTATACTTTTCATTAATCCGGTTTTATGCTTGGCCCAGTATGACTATATCGATATCAACAACCCTTTCCTGAAAAAAATTCCCATTGCCGTTCCCTTTTTCAAGACCTTTTCCGGTAAGGAAGTTGAGAAAAAAATATCAAAGAGCGCATCCCGTCTCATTGCAGAAACACTCACCTTTACGGGCTATTTTAAATCACTTGACCGTGGTGCTTTCCTTGAAGATCCTCAGAAATCCGGGATCGTTGCAAACCGGATCAATTTTAAGAACTGGACCGATGTCGGTGCAGAACTTCTGGTCACGGGAGGCCTTTTGATAAAAGAAGATATCATCGAAATGGAGCTCCGGCTGTTTGATACATTTAAAGGGCGATTGCTGGTAGGGAAAAGATATAAAGGATGGATGACAGATCAAAGAAAGATGATACGCCGGTTTTGCAGTGAGATCATTCATAGCCTAACCGGTAACCGGGGAATTTTCAATAGTAAAATTGCATTTGTCAGCACAGGCAGCGGGAATAAAGAAATATATATCTCTGATTTTGACGGGCACTCTCCGAAACAGTTTACCCATAACAAGGCCATTACGCTTTCACCGGCTTGGTCATCAGACGGGAAATGGCTCGCTTACACTTCCTATGCAAGGGGTAATCCCGATATTTACATAAAAAATTTACAGGAAAAACGTGGCACCGTGATTTCAAAAAAAGGTTTAAATATAACCCCGGCATGGGTTCCCGGAAAGTTTGAACTTGCCGCCACGCTTTCCTTCTCAAATGATCAGGAAATTTATTTGTTGACTGGAACTGGAAAAATTATTAAGAAACTAACCAATACGAGGGGGATTGATGTGTCGCCCACATGGTCCCCTGATGGGAAACAGATGGCGTTTGTATCCAAAAGGTCCGGCACTCCTCAGCTCTACATAAAAGACATCGGTTCAGGACAGGTGGACCGATTGACATTTAAGGGGCGGAACAATTCAACGCCAAGCTGGTCTCCCGCAGGGGACCGGATCGCCTATACAGGGATTGAGAACGGACAAAGCAATATTTTTGTGATAGGGGTTGACGGCAGCGGTCCGCTTCAACTGACACGTGATAAAGGGGATAATGAGTCGCCCTCCTGGTCGCCGGATGGCAGTCTCATTGCTTTTGCTTCAACACGCGAAGGGCCATCCAGAATTTATGTTATGACTGGATTGGGAACCGATCAGAGACGCCTGATCACCTTGACGGGTGAACAGACAAACCCTAAATGGTCACTAGGAGTTATCAATCCTTAATATCTGAAATCGAAAAGGAGAAAAAAATGCGCAAAAAGTTATGGATAAGTTTAGCTCTGCTGCTTGTAATTCCCGGTCTGCTGTTCACTGCCTCATGTGCAAAAAAGAAAATTAAATCCCAGCCGTCCATTACCCAACCGGCCGAAGATGAAGCTGCAAAAAAGGCTGCCGAAAAAGCAAAACAGGAGGAATTGGAAAGGCAGCGTACTTTGGAGGAAGAACGTTTGAAGGCGGAGGCGGAAGAAGCTAAACAACAAGAAAGAATTGCGACTGCTAAGGAGCGATTTGAAAATGAAGATGTCTATTTCGATTTTGATAGTTCCGCTCTTCTTCCGATGGCCCAGGCTGTTTTAGAAAAAAAGGCAGAATGGCTTCGCAACAGTCCCGGTGGATCAGTGGTTATCGAAGGCCATTGTGATGAACGGGGTACAAGCGAATACAACCTTGCCCTTGGCGACAGGCGAGCAAAGAGCGTAGAGGCGTTTTTGGTCGATCTCGGCGTTTCAGCTTCACGGTTAATCACGCTGAGTTACGGAGAAGAACGCCCGACTGATTCCGGCCGCAACGAAGAAGCTTGGGCAAAAAACAGGCGTGCGCACTTTATCATAGAATAATTTTCGAATCCATTTTTCCGTGCTATGCAAGTTTCTCGCAAAATGATCTGTTTTTTTTGAGGAAATGAAGACGTTTTGCAGTAGGGAATAATAAGCGGCAGCAGAGCTGCCGCTTTGTGGATGTGATCGCCTACCCGTCTATTCCAACGGATATATTTTTATATGGCCCCTTTTTAAAGTAAGGAATATCCCTGTCATGAAATATATGATCTTTGTTTTAGCATGTACCGGTCTGTTTTTTGGCTGTGCGTCCAATCAGGATATTCTCACGCTCGATGATAATTTCATTATTATGGAACAGCGCATTTCGAACCTTGAGAAAAAAAGTGAGAAAAGTGCCCAGAGCATTCAGTTAGAATCGCTTAAATCCCGAATGGACAATGCCATTAAAACCAGGGAAGAAAAAGAACAAAATCTCAGAAACAGGACCGCCGAAATCCGTGCCATACTCAATAAGCTTACAGATGAGATCCAGATTATCCGTGGAAAACTTGAAGAAACAGAATATTTCATGAAACAGAAGGTAAAACCTTTTGAGAAGGCAGACCAAAAGAGAGAAGAGCAGATAACTAAAATGGAGGAAATTCTGACCTCACAAAGAAATCGGATCAGAGGAATAGAGCAATATCTCAATATTGAATCTGATCTTTATGATGCCAAATCGAAGCGTGACTCAAGGGAAAAACCGAAAAGAAAGGAAAAAAAGAAACTTTCCGAAAATGAAATGTACGCTCTGGCAAAACAGGCATTTGATCAAGGTGATTTTGAGGCCGCGCGTGAAGGGTTTCTGGAAATTATAAAAAAATATCCCAGGTCAGGATGGGTCGACAATGCTCAATTCTGGATCGGTGACACATATTATCGGGAAAAATGGTATGAAAAAGCCATCCTGGAATACCAGAAAGTGATAGAAAATTATCCAAAGGGGAATAAAGTACCAGCTTCCCTGTTAAAGCAAGGGTTCGCTTTTTTCAACATCGGAGATAAAGCCAATGCAAGATTGATTTTAAAGGAACTGATTAAAAAGTATCCCCAGAGTAATGAGACGAAAATCGCAATGAAAAAATTAAAGGAATTTAAATAGCCTTTATGCACAAACGCATGAAGAGCCGATAATGATCAAGACCATTGGTATAGATCCCGGTTTATCTGAAACCGGAATTGGAATTGTCAGAGGGACTGGACAGAAAGTTGATAGCTTTTCCTTTGGCAGTATCCATACCTCAACAGAATATTCTTTATCTAACCGCCTTAATCAAATCTTTTCAAAACTTCTTCAGATTATCAAACAGGAAAAACCAGACGTTATGGTTGTGGAAGATATATTTTCACTCAAGAAATATCCAAAATCGGGAATCACATTGGGAAAGGTGACCGGGATTATTCTTCTTGCCGGATGCCAGGTGGATGTGGAGGTTGCTGAGATACCGGTACGGGAGGCAAAGAAGGCATTGACCGGAAACGGTAATGCCAGTAAGATGCAGTTGGAGAGAGCCGTCCGCCATTTCTTAAATCTAACCGCTCCTATCCGACCCAATCACGCATCTGATGCGATGGCATTGGCATTGATCGGACTGTTTCGCTATGAAAACTCTCACACCAAAAGCGCATGATGCTGAATATAAGTCAAAACAAAACATGGGTGCTGGGCCCTTTCGCCGTTAGGGAGCATTAGGTGATCGGTTATTTAGAAGGCAAGCTTTTAAAAAAAGAAACAGACCGCGTTCTTGTCCTGGCCAATCAGATCGGTTATGAGGTTCTTCTCCCTGTGATTGTGATGGAATCGTTTCAGGCAAAAAATATTGGGGATAAAATTTCCCTCTATATTTACCATCAACAAACCGAAAGACAACCCAAACCTGTTTTGATCGGTTTTAACTTGGAGGTTGAAAAGGAATTCTTTCAATATTTTATTTCAGTTGAGGACATTGGTCCTCTCAAAGCGGTAAAAGCGTTGAATATTCCTGTCCGTGAAATTGCCAGGGCGATAGAATTAAAAGATATTGATCGGCTTCGACAACTGAAAGGCATCGGAAGCCGAACCGCTCAAAAAATCATTGCGACACTCCACGGTAAAATGGAAAAGTTTGCATTGATTCGCAAAACAAAAAAAAAAGAAGTGACGATTGGGGAAAATTTTTTAATGCAAGTACAAGATGTACTAATCAACCAACTCGGTTATCGGGTTGTTGAGGCCAAACGGATGATTACAGAGGCCATGAAGCGTAACAGCACTATTTCAACCCCTGAAGAACTTTTTGAAGAGGTCTATCATAGCGAGGTATCCTAAATGACAGATATTGAAGGGAGCAAGGCCGTTGAGAGAAAGGGCATCCTTTCCGAATCCTGTCTTCAGGTTGACCAGGGGCATGAGATTTTGACATTACGGCCGTCACAACTTTCAGATTACATCGGGCAGGAGGAGGTGGTTGAAACACTCAAGATTGCCATTGAAGCAGCTTTACAGAGAAACGAACCGATTGACCATGTCCTTTTCCATGGACCACCGGGTCTAGGAAAAACAACCCTCGCATATATCATCGCCAATGAAATGGCGGGTGATCTTACCGTAACTTCCGGACCCGCACTTGAAAAGGGGGGGGATTTAATCGGCATTCTCACCCATCTAAATGAGGGAGATGTGTTTTTCGTCGATGAGATACATCGTATGCCAAAAGCAGTAGAGGAATTTCTTTATCCCGCCATGGAGGATTTTGCCGTCGATTTTGTTTTTGATAAAGGAGTTCATGCAAGGAGTCACCGATACCGCTTGAAGGGCTTTACTCTCGTGGGTGCGACTACCCGTGTCGGACTCTTATCAGCACCGCTGCGGGACAGGTTCGGCATTTTCAGAAGTGTCGATTTTTACAGCGAATCCGATTTGGTGAAAATCATCCGTCGATCTGCTATGTTGCTTGAAGTAGAAATTGACGATGAAGGTGCAGCTGTGCTGGCGAAAAGATCAAGGGGAACACCCAGAATTGCAAATAGACTCCTAAAACGGGTAAGGGATTACACACAGGTTAGAGCAGATGGTGTGGTATCAAAAGGGAGTGTAGGGGAGGCTCTCACATTGGAAGGTGTTGATAAAAAAGGGCTGACCCCATTGGATCGTCGATATATAAAAACAATAATTGAGTTTTACAACGGGGGCCCAGTCGGTATTGAAGCCATCGCTGCCACTCTCCAGGAGGAAGCCGATACACTCGTGGATGTTGTTGAACCCTATTTGTTAAAAATCGGGCTGATCACCCGTACATCTTCTGGGAGAAAAGCTTCAGAATCCGCTTTCAGACATCTCGGATTTCGTGTTCAGAAGAAAATGTTTTCATAGATTGACGGTGTTGCAGTCTACGGATCAAATGTTCGCTTTTCGGTTCAATATGTCTTTCTTTGGCCATGTCCATCATTACACTTCTTACAGATTTTGGTATTTGTGATGAGTATGTCGGGACAATGAAGGGGGTTATCCTCTCCATAGACCCATCGGTTACCATCATCGACATTACCCACCATATAGAACCCCAGGACATTGTCCAGGCCGCATACGTGATTCAATCTTACTATAAGTATTTTCCTGAAGGAACGGTCCATGTTGTTGTTGTGGACCCGGGCGTGGGGGGCGAACGGGCGATACTCGCCCTTGAGACTGGGCGTTATATTTTTCTGGCTCCTGATAATGGCGTTTTATCGCTTCTCATGGATGAAGCGGATGTTAAATCAGTTATTTGTGTGGATAATTCGACCTATTTTTTAAAAGAGATCAGCCAGACTTTTCACGGCCGCGATATTTTCTCGCCGATTGCAGCGCATATAACAAAAGGAGTTAAACTCCAAAACCTTGGATCTGAAATGGATCAAAACGACATTAAGCAATTGAATGTCCAAAAACCATATGTTGCGGATAATGGGGATTTGGTGGGGCGTATTTTATCGATCGACCGTTTTGGTAACTTGATCACCGATATTGGATACAGTAGGATCAAACGGTTTTGTAGGTTACACCACCAAAAAAATCCTGAAGTCAAAATAGGGCCAACAAAAATTACCGGATTATCCAAAAATTACGAATGCAAAAAAGCAAAGACCCCGCTCGCCCTTATCGGAAGTCGCGGGTACCTTGAAATTGCTGTAGGTAATGACAGTGCAAAACTCTATTTCAGTGCCAAAAAAGGAGATCCGATAAGATTGATCTGCTAATTTATTTTTTTTGCTTGACACGGTCTATTTTATTAAATAAAAATCGTTTTCTTTTATAAACAGGAGTAAATATATTGAAAAAATATACATCTAGCGCAAAATCGTCCGACAACAAGGGAAAATGGTGTGTTGTTGACGCAGACGGAGCAATTTTGGGAAGATTGGCAACGACGATTGCCTCCCGACTGAGAGGCAAACACAACCCTTTTTTTACCCCCCATGTTGATACCGGTGATAGTGTGATCGTTATCAATGCCGATAAGATTGCCCTTACTGGGAAAAAGTTGGATCAGAAATATTATTATAGACATAGTGGTTATATTGGGGGCCTCAAAATGATTACCGCGAAACACCTTTTGGAAAAAAGACCCGAGGACCTCATTCGATTCGCCGTAAAAGGGATGCTACCCAAAAACAAGCTTGGCAGAAAGATTTTTGGAAAACTGAAGGTTTACAGCGGAAGCTCTCACCCACATGACGCCCAACAACCCGAAGTAATTGACCTTCAACATTAGGCGTTTTGACAAATTAATTAATCATCGAGGAATTTGATGGAAATAGATAATATTTATTACGCAACAGGAAAACGAAAGAGAGCCGTCGCTCGAACCTGGCTAACGCCGGGAAAGGGTGAAATTACGGTTAATAACATGCCGATTGACGATTATTTCTCCAAGGATACAACCAAGGCTATTCTGACTCAACCCCTTGTCTACACCGACACTCAGGGGATGTTTGATATCAATGTCCGGGTTAAGGGGGGTGGTATATCCGGACAAGCCGGTGCCATCCGCCACGGCATCACCAAAGCACTGTTACAAGCGAATCCCGATCTAAGGCTAATTCTCAAAAAAGCCGGTTTTGTCAGACGCGACCCCCGGATCAAAGAAAGAAAAAAATATGGCCAGAAGGGCGCCCGTGCCCGTTTTCAGTTTTCCAAACGCTAACAGACTCTTTTCTTCAATTGGCATAGGGAATAGGGCTACCTATTCCCTATTAATTTTTAGGGTTCATGGTTTTTCCTACAGCTTCTTTTTTATTTCCCACCTTCTTATCCAAACAAACCGAATTAAAAAAAAATATGGGCCTAAACTTTGGGAGAACCCAAAAGGAGACAGAGCGATAGCTCCGTGGTTTTTCAATAAACTTTTTTAACACAAGGGAGGTTTTTAAAAAATGTCCAAAGCAGAACAGATTATTGAATATAGCAAAAAGATTGAAGAGGTCTATCGGCGGAGAACACCGAGGTCAAAAAAAATAATAAAAAACGGTGAAAATTATGTGCCAGGCGGTGATATGCGGATTTCCGTCTGGTTTGAGCCCTATCCAACTGTCATGTCAAAGGGAGATGGCTGTCGCCTGTACGATGTCGATGGCAACGATTACCTCGACTTTTCAAATAACTGGACATCGATGATCCTTGGAAACAACCATCCAAAAGTTGTCGAAGCCATCACGCGTCAGGCGCCTCTGGGTTCTGCGATGGCGGCGCCTTCAGAGAGTGTATACGATTGGGCGAAAATTTTGTGTGAAAGAATACCTTCGGTAGACAAGGTACGATTCTGCACTTCTGGGACCGAAGGGGTGATGTTCGCTGTCCGCGCCGCCAGGGCGTACACCGGTAAGGATAAAATCCTGAAAATGGAAGGGAACTATCACGGAAGCTACGACATCATGGAAATGCAGGTCGGTTGGCGTAGACTCCCCCGGGGAATCCCGAAGAGCGTGGAAAAGGATGTATTGGTCACTCCATTTAACGATAAGGACGCGGCGGAAAGGGTTATTAAGGAGAACAAGGATGAGCTGGCGGCGGTGATTGTCGAGGGTATAATGGGAGCAGCCGGAATGATTCTCCCCGAGAATGATTACCTAAAGTTCCTTCGTCAGGTCACAAGCGACAACGGCGTGCTTCTCATTTTAGATGAGGTTATCAGTTTTAGGCTGTCAACAGGTGGCGCTCAGCAGATCTTTGGGGTTGAACCCGATCTGACCGCTTTGGGAAAAACAATAGGTGGCGGGCTTCCGGTGGGCGCCTTTGGTGGACGCGATGATGTCATGGCCGTATATTCGCCCAAGCAGAAACACCCGGCTCACCATGCAGGAACTTTCGTTGCCACTCCCATCTCTGTGGCCGCTGCAATCGCCGGTCTAAAAGAGATGACGCCAGGTGCCATCAAAAGAATAAATGCATTGGGTGTTTCACTAAAAGAAGGATTGAGGGGTGTTCTGGATGATTTAAAAATAAGAGCGCAACTTACGGGTTACGGTTCACTTCAGCAGATTCATTTTACTTACGAACCGGTATTCACCGCCTCGACCGCCTTCCTAACCCAGGAAAAGGATGTCCTCCGGCTCTTTCATTTGGCGATGATGAATAAAGGTGTATTTATTCCCAACAGGGGGTTCTTTGCCATATCGACGCCGATGACAGAGGCTGAAATCCACAAAGCGGTCAATGCCACTGCTGAGGTACTGAGTGAATTGAAACCCCTTATTCGGGAGATTGCACCCCAATTGGTCGGATAGCCTGGAGGGGGTGTATGTTGAATTGGGATGACGGAAAAAATACAAACATTACATGGGGGGCAGCAATGGCTCTTGAGAAGATATTAGACGCCGATTCGGTCGCGATTGTCGGTGCATCAAAAAATGAAACCAAACGGGGATTTCAGGCTATCCGAACACTTCTGGATGAAAAATTTGAGGGCAAAATCTTTCCGGTCAACCCAAAAGAAGACCGGATACTGGGGTTAAAATGCCATGACAAGGTCTCGGATATTAATGAACCCGTGGACATTGTGCTCATTACCACACCGGCAAAGACAGTACCTGATATATTGGAAGATTGTGGGAAAAAAGGTGTTTATGGCGCTGTCATTGTTGCCGGGGGATTCGGAGAACTGGGCAGGGAAGGTAAAAAGCTGGAAGATAACGTGGCGGAAACCGCCCGGAAAAACAACATCCGGATCATCGGTCCCAATACGTCCGGAATGATAAATCTTAAAAATAGTTTAAATTTGGCAGGCCTTCATGGTGCACCCAAAGGGGATATCGCTCTTCTCACCCAAAGCGGGAACATGGCTCTTACACTGATCACGGAGGCGAAGATCAAGAGTCGAAAAGGTTTTTCCTATTATGTGGGTGTTGGAAACGAAGCGGACATCAAATTTCATGAATACCTCGAGTTCTTTCAGCAAGACCCTGAGACAAGAGCTATTTTAATGTATGTGGAGGGAATGAGGGAAGGCCGGAAATTCCTTCAGCGGGCATATAAAACGACTCTCAATAAACCGATCATCCTTCTAAAAAGTGGGCGATCGACCACCGGAAAAAAATCTGTGGGCTCACATACCGGGGCATTGGCCGGTATATCAGAGGTGGCAAAATCGGCATTTGAGCGGGCGGGCATCATTGTGATTGAAAAATCGGATGAACTTTTCCCAGCCGCAGAGGCCCTTTCGAGTCTACCACCAATAAAAAACAAAAGTGTTGCAATTCTGGCGGATGGCGGGGGGCATGCCACCATCGCCGCCGATCTCTTAACCGATTTAGGAGTACAAATCCCCGAATTAAATGAAAAGACCCAAGCTAGACTCAAAGGGATCCTCCCACCTGCTGCATCGGTAGTAAATCCAGTCGACGTGGCAGGGGGTACGGATTCTGATCCTGCTGTTTTTGCTGAATGTGCCAGGATTGTTTTGAAAGATCATAATATCGGCGGCCTGTTGATTGGAGGCCTTTTTGGGGGATACGGAATTCGCTTTTCAGAGACGCTCGCCTTAATAGAGGAGGATGCATCACATATCATGGGAAAGATGGTAAAAAAATACGGCAAGCCGATCATTCTCCACAGCCTTTTCAGCTCTGTTAAGCCGCATTCCCTAGACCTTTTACGCTACTATAACATACCCGTATACGACTCTCTGGATGTGGCATGCAAATGTATCGGTGTCTTGGTTCAATACGGCAATTATCTCAAGTCGTACCATGCAAAAGCAAGATTTGTTTTTAACTGGGGTGCCAAGGCTAAGCCGGAAGGGATCAAAATCTTTAAAAAGGCAAGGGCTGAGGGGCGAAACGTTCTATTGGAGTACGAAGGAAAGGAAATTCTGAATTTACACGGTGCACCGGCCTGCGAGGATTGTCTGGCCAAGACGGCGGAGGAAGCGGTGAACACAGCAAAAAACATTGATGGTGATACCGTTCTAAAAATTGTTTCCCCGGATATACTACACAAAAGCGATATTGGAGGGGTTCGTGTCAACCTCAACACCGAATCAGAGGTTCGTTCTGCATTCGAGGAGATCATACAAAATGCAAGACGATTTGATGAAGATGTGGATATCAGGGGAGTCGCTGTATCACCAATGGCCAAAGAAGGTATTGAAGTGATTATCGGAACAAAAATGGATGACCAGTTCGGTCCCATTATCATGTACGGGTTGGGAGGTATACTGGTGGAGGTTTTAAAAGATGTCTCCTTCAGTGTACTTCCCATCTCTTGGGCTGCTGCTAGGAAGATGGTCGAAGAGACAAAATCTCATCCCATCTTAAATGGATTCCGGGGAAGTGCACCAAGCGATGAACGGGCGGTAATTGGCCTGTTGGTAAAGTGTTCCGAAATCATTGAAGCGTATCCTGAAATACAGGAGATGGATCTCAATCCGGTGATTGTCCACGAAAAAGGTCTGACGATCGTAGATGTACGAATTATAATGAAACCTGAAAGAGGATAATCTTGAGTAAAATGCATAGCCTCCCCGAAACTACATTCGAACCATTCCTTCATCCACTCAACGGATCATCAGATTTTTAATCGTGTAAACTCCCCGGCTCCTCAAATGCAGGAATACGGTTCAGATTTTCAATTCCTTGAAAAGATATGAATGATGGGGTATTAACAAGATATCAACTCCAAAAAGAGGCGGAAAGAGTGTGTAAATTTTCCGACTAAAAAGCGAACATGAATCCAAAGTAATCGGTGAATCGATTATGGAACGAATGGACTATTTTATCAGACGTTTTCTCCTTGTTATTCCGACCTTTATCGGAATTACCATTTTGTGTTTCGGGCTGATCCAATTTGTACCCGGCGGGCCTGTTGAACAGGTTATCATGCAAATGAAAGGAATCGGTGTTTCAGAATCCGGCAGAGGCATCGGCGTTCAGGGTTCCATATCAGGTCAGCAGCGCAAAGCCATCGAAGCCCATTTCGGTTTTGATAAGCCATTTTATAAGCGATACTGGAAATGGCTTATCACAGACAGACTCGGCATGAAGATGGAATCTTACAAATTTCCCAACAAAACCACCTGGCAACTCATAAGGGAGCGATTTAGAGTTTCGCTGATCTTCGGAATCACCGGTTTTCTTTTGTCTTATTTGGTTTGTATCCCCCTGGGGATATTGAAGGCACTACGGCATAATAAAATATTTGATCTCGTATCGAGCATCACAGTTTTTATCGGGTACGCCATTCCGCCATTTGCGTTTGGGATGGTTTTGAAAATGTTGTTTAGCGGGACGGTGGAGGGTTTGTGGGACATTTTTCCTGTCTCCGGATTTTATTCGGATAACTTCCACACCCTGGCCTTTTCTGAAAAGGCATATGATATTTTCAGACACATGTTTCTGCCGGTGATCTGTTATATGATTGGAAATTTTGCAGTGTTGACACTTTTGATGAAAAACTCTCTTTTAGAACAGATCAGCAAAGACTATATCCGAACGGTTCTCGCAAAAGGTGGCAGTTTTACGCACGCCGTTTGGGGGCATGCTTTGCGAAATTCCCTTATCCCCATTGCAACTGGATTCGGATCCATTTTAACCGTCATGTTTGCGGGGTCCGTAATCATCGAGCAGGTTTTCGAAATTCCGGGGATGGGCCGTTTGAGTCTGGAGGCCATTGTCGGCCGTGATTATCCGGTTTTTATGGGTATTCTTTCTCTGACATCGGTGCTGGGCCTTGTGGGGAACATCCTTTCGGATTTTACATATGTTCTGATCGATCCCAGGATAACTTTCCAGGAAAACTAACTTCACCCGGGTGACTAGAAAAATGATGACGGGCATGTTTAAAAATCCGATAACCCAAAAAAGGATCCGCCGTTTTAAGGAGGTGAAACGTGCTTACCTTTCTCTGTGTGTATTAATCGTTCTTTATTCGATCAGTCTGGGGTCGGAACTTATCTCCAACAGCAACCCGCTCTATGTCCGGTTTAACAATAGATCTTATTTTCCTGTAATAAAATTTTATTCGGAAGATATTTTTGCCCGCAATGGCAAAAAGACTAGACCGGACTACAAAAAACTAAATGCCCTTTCGGTTTTCAAAAGAAATCCTGACAATTTTATGATTTTCCCACCCATTCCCTATGGACCATTTGAAAGCATCGACCCGGCATCGATTGAAGTGTCAGATTATGTGACAATCGTCTTTACAACGATGCCCATGATCGGTACGGTCAATATTAAAAAAGATTATTCCATCGCGAGATCAGTTTCATTCGGTTCATTTATCGGCATGAAAGATGGCCAGGCAAAAGGCCTCTATCTTACTCAATTCTTCCAGATTCCCGATGGCTTGAAACAGGCGATCGAGTTGCGGTTTAAAAATCTAAAAGCGCCCTTTATTTCTGAAATGGGAAAGCGGTCCAATGGTGGTGAGTTTGCGATATCACTTTCGACTTTCATACCGCGAAAAAAACCTCCAAAGACCGTTCGACTGACATTCAGGGAAGTTGAGCTGAACAGCGGGCCTGATTTACAAAAGCCGGCTAAACTTTTTTTTAAAAAGAATTTAGAGATGGACCGGCATCTGTCAAATGAGGAAAATAACAATTTTTGGAATGCCATTTCAAGCCGTGACAGAGAGATGCTTTCAGGCCTTATTCAAGGCCGGTTTTCCGGACCCGTTGATTCTGTTACACTGACCGTGAACAACAGGCGCTATATTGCTAATTTTATCAAAGAAGATGTTCGTTTCCCCTTTGCCCCTGTTCGAGGGCATATGATGGGGATTGACGGCGCGGGAAGGGATGTGTTGGCCAGGGTTCTCTATGGACTGAGAACCTCATTGACTTTTGGCCTGATGCTGGTGGCCTTTTCTGTGGCCATGGGCATCATTGCAGGGGCACTGCAGGGATATTATGGTGGTATTTTGGACATAACAGGTCAGCGTTTTATCGAAATCTGGAGCGCCCTCCCGTTTCTTTATATTATGATTCTTATGGGATCGATTTATGGAAGAAGCTTTTCATTGCTTCTTTTCATTTATGGTCTTTTTAATTGGATAGGGATTTCCTACTACATCCGTGCGGAATTCCTTCGTCTACGCAAACAGCCGTTTGTGGAATCCGCGAAATGTATGGGAATATCTGATTACAAGATCATCTTTAAACATATTCTCCCCAACGCAATGGTACCGGTCATTACCTTCTTCCCTTTCTCTTTGGTTGGGGCGATTGGCGCACTCGCTGCCCTTGACTATCTCGGATTCGGACTTCCCCCCCCTACACCCAGCTGGGGGGAGCTGATTTTCCAGGCCCAACAGTACAGATGGGCCTGGTGGCTGATCCTTTATCCATCGATGGTGTTATTCATCGTGATGCTTCTAGGCGTTTTTATCGGTGAAGGCGTAAGAAACGCCTATGATCCCAAACAGTACTCCCGGTTGGAATAAAAAATTCCCCGGGGCATATCATTTCGTCAAAGTAGAGACGGTGTTGAATGCAAAGAAATTTACTGGAAATAAAAGAGCTGAATGTTACTTTTACAACAGATGAAGGAACTTTCAATGCAGTTGAGAATGTGTCTTTTCATGTTGGGCGTGGTGAAATTGTTGGGCTGGTAGGTGAATCTGGATGTGGAAAATCGGTGACCGCATTGAGTATTCTTCGGCTTATCCCTTCTCCCCCAGGTAGGATAGAAAGAGGAAATATTTTCTTTAAAGGAAAAGACCTCCTGCAGATGAGTTTCGGTGATATGAGGAGATTTCGGGGCAGGGCGATCAGCATGATATTTCAGGAGCCTGTTGCTGCGTTGTCGCCTCTTCACAGGATCGGCCAACAGATGAAGGAGGTTCTGATCCTTCATAAAAAAATTTCAAAAGAAAAAGCAAAACAAATTTCAATCGAGTGGCTGAAAAAGGTCAAAATCCCGGATGCAAAAGAAAAAATGGCTGCATATACCCATCAACTTTCAGGCGGGATGCAGCAACGGGTAATGATTGCAATGGCTCTGATGCTGGATCCTGATCTCATCATTGCTGACGAGCCGACAACCGCCCTCGATGTCACAGTACAGGCACAGGTCTTCGAACTTATTCTAAAAATGAAACAGAAACACACTTCAATCCTTCTGATTACACACGATATGGGCGTTATTTGGGAAATGTGTGATCGGGTACTCGTGATGTACGCTGCGAGGATAGCTGAGGAAGCGAATCGAAATGATATTTTTTCAAATCCGGCGCACCCATACACCCAAGGCCTCTTGAAGTCGATTCCAAAACTTTCAACTGATGGTGAAAGATTAAAGACAATTAACGGTCAAGTCCCTTCACCCGCCAATTATCCATCCGGATGTCATTTTCGAGACCGGTGCCCCCATGCCTTTGACCGTTGCCGGGAGGAAGAGCCGCCTCTATTCAATATTGCTAAAGGACACAAGGCAGCCTGTTTTCTCGTTCAACAAAGAGAGCTGTTGAATAGAAGCGGGGAGTGATATGTCAAAAACCATGGATCTGCAGGAAACAAAATCCTCGGTAATCGAAATCAAAGACCTGAAAACCTGGTTTCCTATTCAGCGCGGGATCCTGTCAAAAACAGCGGGGTATGTCAGGGCAGTTGATGGAATCTCACTGACAATTAATCGGGGGGAGATCGTCGGTCTGGTCGGCGAATCCGGATGTGGAAAGTCCACTTTGGGAAGGACTATCGTTGGGTTGGAAAAAGCGTGGGAGGGTACAGTTTTTTTCTACGGACAAAATCTTTTTACCTTAACCCGCCGGGATCGAAGGAAGATCACAAGGAAGTTACAGATTATTTTTCAGGATCCCCTTTCTTCTCTTAACCCAAGGATGAATGTTTTTGATATTGTTACGGAAGGGCTAGTCGAATTCGGCATGATCGAAGGCAGCCGTGAAGATCATGCCAAGAAGCTCCTAAATAAAGTGGGGCTCGAGAGCGATGTCATATTCCGCTACCCCCATGAATTTTCCGGGGGACAGCGCCAGCGAATAAACATCGCTAGAGCCATATCAATGAGGCCTGATTTTATCGTATGCGATGAACCAGTGAGTGCGCTTGATGTATCTGTTCAAGCACAAGTCATAAACCTCCTCATGGACCTGAGGGACACCTATAACCTTTCATACCTGTTTATCTCCCATGACTTAAGTGTTGTCAGCAGTGTCGCAAACCGTGTGGCCGTAATGTATCTTGGAATTTTGGCAGAATATGGATCGACAGTTGACGTGATTGATCATCCGATGCATCCCTATACAATCGCTCTGATCTCGGCGGTGCCTGTCCCCGGCAAGGATAAGAAGAAACGGATCGTCTTGGAGGGTGAAACACCGTCCCCATCGTCTCCGCCACCCGGGTGTAGATTTCATACCCGTTGTCCGGAAGTCATGAAGGTATGCAGGGTGAAGGTACCCCCTATGACGCAATCAGGAAAACGACAGGTTTGGTGTCATTTGTATTAGAAGAAGCAGTTTCCCATTTTGGGACCGGGAATCCTTTGATGTCTGGTATGTAATGTGCCTGTTGGTGAATGACGGATGAGGGACCTATCGTGGTTGCTATTTTTTTTTGGTCGGGTTTTTTGTCCCTTTATTTTTCTTTGCTTTAAGTGCAGCTATTAAATTGCTGATCGTTTCGATTTTCAGATTTAACATTTTGGTCTGAGCCTGGTCAAGTTTCAGGGAAGCGGCATTGTCGAGATAACGCTTTGCATTTTTAAGAGCAGCCATGGTTCCCTTGCCGGCCGCCACCTCCGCACTGTAGAGAAGAAGCATCAGGTCGATGTTGTTCAAACGTCGGATCGCGGCATTATGGAGGGTTTCGGTGGTTGCATACGACAGGGCGATACCCAAATACGTCTTAATTTTATTAAAATCGGGCACTCTTGAAACGCTCAACAGGGAGTCTGCCCTCTCCATGTAATAATGGAATATTAACGGAAATACTTCGTTTTTATCATAGGCCGGCTTTACTGATGCCGGTGGTCGCATTTCTGGAAGATGAAGAAAAAGTTCCATACCCGTGGGGGCAAAATAACCTTTCCAGACTTCTACAGCGCCATCGGTAGTTTTGATATAAAATTTCTTCATATTCGAAAAACTGGTGCCGATCACCACTATAATCAGCAAGACAAATCCAGCTGCAATGGATCTCATCACCTTCTCAATGGGGTCTGGTCTTTGCATATCAACCGGCGGTTGGTCGCCTTTAGATCGTATGGGAGGGTATTTCGCTCTTTTTTCTTCAGCCAACTCTTTTACCGCATCGGTTTCAAGGGAATCTTTTTTAGTAGATACTGCTGTGGTTTTGGTAGCTGCCTTGGTTTTCTTCGGGGTTTTTATTTTGGGGGCTTCTTTGCCTTTGGTTGGTTTCGTTGTCAGTGTTTTTGTCTTTTGTTCAACGTCCTCGCTTTTTTTCGATCGCCCCTTTTTCTTCGATGTGGCCTTGATCAAACTGTTCTTTCCCATATAGACCTCTTCAAACCTGCGACATTCTTGTGTGTTTGGTTAATCATGAGTAATATATTGGTTTGATCGATTTTTGTAAACATTTTATTGCTATCAACTGATCGCCGAGCCTCCCAAAGGCCCCGAGGCATTTTATCAAAAAGAAATCTGGGTCGGTTGCCGGATTAACCGGGTAATATATCGGCTTTTTGAAGTATCTTCTTAATTTCAGACTTTTCTTTTTCAGATGGAGGAAGGAGGGGATGTCTTGGATCCCCCCCATAATAACCGAGCATATCCATGGCAGCCTTTAAACCGCTGATGCCATAGGTGGTCGTGATGGTTTTATTGACCGGGATCATTTTCAGTTGAAGCGTTCTTGCTTTTTCAAATTCGTCCTTTTTTAGCAACTCAAAGATTTTTACACAGTTTTCGGGCGTTATATTGGCAAGGGCAAGGATCCCTCCGGTGCAACCCAGTGTCAGGCCGGCGAACCAAACCCCGGCGGTGCCTACTAGTACATCAAAATGTTTCCCCACCTGATTTAAAAACTCGCTGAGCAGGTGAATATTTCCTGTACTGTCTTTTATGCCGATGATGTTTGGGTGTTCCGATAATGCCGATACCAAATCAGGGGTCAGGGTAATGTGTGTAAACTTCGGAACGTTATACAGGATAATCGGGATGGGGGAACGGTCAGCGATGAACGTAAAATGCTTCATCAAAGCTTTCCCTGTCATCTGATTGCTGTAGTAGTGGGGTGTAACCACCAAAGCGGCATGGGCGCCAAGGTTGGCACAGTCGCAGGTCAACTTTAAGGTCGCTTCAGTCGATTCGCACCCGGAACCCGCGATCACCACTAAATCCTTGGGTGCGGATTTGGCAACTGTTCCGATAACGCTTCGTTTTTCTTCTTCAGATAGGTAAACGTACTCCCCGTTGGAACCGAGCGCCACAAACCCCCTTATGCCGGTCTTACTCCATTTTTCAACATTTGCCGCCAATTGTTGATAAGCCACTTTTCCATTAATAAAAGGGGTGGGGATCGGGGGGAATATGCCATTGAGATTTACCTTGGCCATGTGAGTTCCTTCCATTTTCCGATTTTTGGGATATCGACCGATTAGCTGAAATTCTAATCGATCCAATGCTACGTTCCATGCTGCAGGGGAAAGAAGTTAAATCTAGATCACAAGTATTATCCGCATGTCCATCACATTCGTGTTTGTGGGACCTGTTATAAACAGGTCGCCCAGCTGATCAAAAAAATGATAAGAGTCATTGTTCATCAGGAATTGATGCGGATCTAATCCCATCGATACGGCTCTTTTGAACGTGTCGGTATCTGCCACAGCACCTGCGGCATCGGTCGGCCCGTCTGTTCCATCTGTTCCAGCGCTCAAAGCGACGATACTTTCGTTACCGGCGATATCTATTGCCATAGCCAGTGAAAACTCCTGGCTTCGCCCGCCGAGACCCTTCCCCGTAATTGTTACGGTTGTTTCTCCCCCGGAGAGGATGCAGGCCGGTGGTGGAATGGGATTGCCGGTTTTAAGGATTTCCCTTGCAATGGCTCCGTGAACATGGGCGACATCCTTTGTTTCCCCTTCAATCATGGAGGAAAGTGCAAGCGTATTGTAGTCCAGACCCTCAGCCTTTTGTTTTGCCGCAATAATAGCTTCAAAATTGCTCCCAATGATTTGATTGCGCGTCCGCAAAAAAGCCGGATCACCTTCCTTTGATGTTTCGGGAACTTTCCCTGATATACCGGCTTTGATATGCCTTACCACAGATGCGGGCAATTTTTTTATGATGCTGTACCGGCGGAAGATTTCCATGCAATCAGAAAATGAACTCGAATCCGGAACCGTGGGGCCGGATGCGATCACGTCCAGGTTGTCTCCAACAACGTCTGAAAGGATAAGTGAAATAAGTGTTGCTGGATGAACAGCTCTGGCGATCTGACCCCCTTTCACCGCGGAAGTATGTTTCCGTATTGCATTAATCTCGTGAATGGTTGCGCCGCAGGCTAGTAGCACTTTTATGGTTTCCTGTTTGTCCTTTAATGTGAGACCTTGAGCTGGAAGGGGAAGCAGGGCGGATCCGCCGCCTGACATCAGGCATAGCACCAGGTCATCCTTTCGAGCCTCCTGTGCCAGGTTTAAGATTGCCCGTGAGCCCTCTTCACCATTTTTATCAGGTATCGGGTGGCCTGCCTCAACCAGATTTATACGGGCGAGTTTTGCGGTATGTCCATATTTGACATTGATGATCCCTTTGGTAATCCTTTCTCCAACCAGATCCTCGATCGACTTGGCCATGGGGGCTGACGCTTTTCCAGCACCGATGACAAACAGATGATTGAATCGGGAAAGATTATACGATTCGTCGCCGATGAAAAGATGATCGCCATCAAGTCGACAGTAACGCTTTACGGCGATACCTGGATTCACAGCCTTTAGCCCTGCATGAAAGATCTCGGTTGCATCGTTTCGCATCTGCTTCACATTTTTTGTTTTTCGATTCATGATATACTCTTTCTTTTTTTCTTTATATCCGAATATATAACATGAAAACATGGGTTTAAAAATAATATTTTGTATCTACTTTTTTCCTTACCTACAATAGACAAAATGTCAACCTCGATATTTATTCATGAGTATGCGGGAATCTTCTTTCAAATTTACATCCAGATGAATATACGCTCAAAAGCCGACGTCGACCCAATAGAAACGTCTTGACACCGTAATAAAAAAAAGCTAGCAAGATGCCTTACCAAACAGGATCGTGTCTCCCAAATGAAAAAGAAAGTGATACTCTTTTTGATAATGGCTTTTTTTACAATGAAGGGTGGTGAATCCAATGCTTCATGGTTGATCGATATGAGACAATTGCTGACTTCAGCCCATCCTGAAACCGGTTGTCAGGAGTGCCATGAGGATATTGAGGATGCAGATCTCCATCCGAATCCGGCAGATGTGACAAAGAAAATGATGGACTTCTTTGATATTGATGAATGTTTGTTATGCCATGACGAGGTCATGGAGAAACTGAACGAGGGTTTACACGGCGTCGAAAACGTCAAAGAACCGGAAACATATGAAGATTGTCTCCGGTGTCATCACCCACATTATATGGCCAGCTATGGGAGAAACGGAGAAACCAAGGTCAGCCAGTCAGATTCCGATACCCCCGGTAATGAACAATGCGATGCCTGCCCTGAGCAACAGACCGTATCGACTGACTTTTCGCCTTCACCTGAGGATGAAAAGTGTTTAACCTGCCATGGTTATTTTAGCCCCGAAGATTTCAGTGACAAAGAAAAGATTTTTCGACTCTGTTTCGAGTGCCACGGTTCACAAGAGACCGAGCCCCAGGTGTTGACCGGAAATACGGTTCCTTTTATCGTCGAAAAAAAATTTAGATCAGCCCCCCATGCGGATGTCAGCTGTCTGTCTTGTCATATCCAGGCCGCGAAATTCAGCCACCGGGATATAAAACTGGAGGACTGCCGCGAATGTCATCCGCCCCATGATGAAAAGATCTCCAATGATGCACATGCGGATGTGACTTGTCAGGCCTGCCATCTTGAGGAGATTTTGCCGATTAAAGATCCCAAAACAAAAGCCATCCGCTGGGAAAGAACGAGCAAACCGGGGATGAACTCGCGCATTCATCTTCTGGTCTCAACAACAGGTGAAGCATATTGTCAACGATGTCATTTCAATGGAAATCCGGTAGGTGCGGTCTCCATGATCCTACCGGCAAAGAGCATCCTTTGTATGCCGTGTCATGCAGCTACATTTTCAGTAGGAGATACAACCACGGTTTTGTCCCTAATCGTGTTTCTATCCGGATTGGTATTGACCGCTTCGATCTGGTTATCCGGATCACGGGGCCTTGAAAAAATTGCAAATCCCTTTTCGATGGCCAAAGTATTGGAGGGCAAATCGGCAAAGGCTATTTTTTCACAAAAGATCATTTTAATCCTCAAGTCGCTCTTTTTCGATATGTTTTTACAAAAAAGACTGTATAAACGTTCAGCACGGCGATGGACCATCCACGGCCTGATTTTTTTTCCGTTTGTCTTTCGTCTGGGCTGGGGCTTCGTGGGCCTTTTGGCTTCCATCTGGTTACCGGATGTATCGTTGTTTTGGCCGATGTTGGATAAAAACCATTCTACGACCGGCTTCCTGTTTGATCTGACCGGAATCATGATTGTTTTGGGCGTTGTTTTGGCCTTGATTCGAGGGCGTTCAGCCGAAACAGAAAACATCCATGGATTACCGAGACAGGATCGATTGGCACTGATTCTGATCGGCGGAATTGTTCTGGTCGGTTTTGTCCTTGAGGGAATTCGGATCGCCATGACAGGATATCCGGAAAACTCAGGGTATGCGGTTGTTGGGTATAGCATCGGCAAATTGTTTTACGGGATGACCGGGTTGACCGAGGTTTTTGGATATGTTTGGTATGCTCATGCTGTTTTATCAGGGGCATTTATCGCCTATCTACCCTTTAGCCATTTAAAACATATTATCATGGCACCTGTGATCATGGTGGTTCATGCGGCAGCGGATCGTAACTGACAGGAGTGTTTTCTTAAAAAAATTTATAAAAAACACTCGTAAACAGACCTTAAAACCAGTATGCATTAAACACGCTCAATTGAGGTGTTGAGAGAACTTCCAGGAGGAGCAGATGGAAGAAAAGATAAAACAGATGCTTATCGATGTTGTTGGTGATAAAAATTTTACCGATCATCAGATCGATATGGTTTCTTATTCCTACGATGCCTCAGAACACCGGCACAGACCCATCTGTGGTTTGTGGGCAGAGACAACGCAACAGATATCGGAAATTTTGAAGATCGCCAATAAAGAGAAGATCCCGGTCATTCCAAGAGGCGCAGGGACCGGTCTGTCCGGCATGGCGGTTCCCATTAAGGGAGGAATTGTCCTGGACCTCAGTCGCATGAATAAGATTGTGAAGATCAGTATCCAAGACCGGCTGGCAATTGTTCAGCCGGGGGTTGTGTATGCAGAGCTCGAAAACGCCCTGTCCCCGTATGGATTTTTCTTCCCACCCGATCCTGCAAGCGGAAAAGTTTCCACACTAGGGGGCAACGTGGCCACCAATGCGGGTGGATTAAAAGGGGCCAAGTATGGAACGACCCGGGATTATGTTTTGGGGTTGCAGGTGGTCTTACCGGATGGACGGATCATGCGAACCGGATCGAAAACAATGAAGAGTGTGTCCGGTTATGATCTGACTCGACTTTTTGTGGGCTCTGAAGGGACCCTTGGGGTGGTTACGGAGATCATACTCAAAATCAACCCCAGGCCGACCGTAACCAGCACAGCCCTCGCCACCTTTGACAGGTTGGATGATGCCGGCCGGGTTGTCAGTCAAATCATGTTCACGGGTATCATCCCGAGTGCCCTGGAGATCCTGGGCCGCCATACCATCCAGGCCATTAACCAAAATACAGATCTGAATCTTCCTGAGGTTGACGCCATGATTTTAGCAGAGACCGACGGACATACCGCTGAAGAAACTGATTTTCAGATGAAAAAGATCATATCTGTTTTTCAAAAAAATAATCCTAGGGAAATCAAATCGGCGAAAACAGAAGAGGAGGCCAGGGAGCTCTGGATGGCTCGAAAGTCCGCCTATGGCGTTCTTGCCAGAATTAAGACTCACTTTGTTCTGGAAGATGTGACTGTGCCGATGGCGAATATATCAGAAATGCTCAAAGGGATTGAGGCCATTGCCGGCAAATATCATCTCCAGATTGCGACCTTCGGACATGCGGGTGACGGAAACCTACATCCTCAGATTTTATATGACGGATATGACCCAGAAGAGGTGGCGCGAGTGGAAGCGGCCATTTCAGATCTTTTTCAACTTGCCATAGATTTGGACGGAACGCTTACCGGAGAACACGGTATCGGGCTTTCCAAGGCACGCTATATGTCGTTGGAACACGATCCGGTTGCTCTTCAGATGATGCGAACCCTTAAAAAAACGTTTGACCCCAATCAGATTCTCAACCCAGGTAAAATGGCTTTAGAAGATAAAGAGGCATATGATGGAAAGTAAATATGATTTTGAAAAAAATTACCGCGACCAGATCTTGAAATGTTCGCGATGTGGATTTTGCCAGGCGGTTTGTCCAGTGTATGGGTCAACCCTCCGCCCTGCCTTAAACGCTCGAGGGAAGATGCTTTTGTTAAAGGAAGTGATGGACGAAGAAATCGAACTCAACGATGACTTGATTGAGAGCCTGTTTCAGTGTACGACCTGTGCCGCCTGCGTAAAAGACTGCCCTTCAGACGTAAATGTCCCCGAAATCATCAAACAGGTCAGAAAAGATATGGTCCATATCGGCTCATGCCATCCGGCGTTTAAGGGGATGAAGGAGGTTCTTCAAAAGCACACCAATATCTATGCGGAAGATGAAGCACCCGATTTTAAAAGAAAAAGAGACCAGAGGGCGGAAAGTGTTTATTTTATCGGGTGTGTAGGTTCTTACCGGGAAGAGGAGACAACCGATGCCACCCTGAGTCTTATGGACCGGCTTGATGTCGACTATACGCTCATCGAAGAGGTATGCTGCAGCGGCGTTCTTGAGGATGTCGGGTTTGAGATCAATAAAGACCTGGCAAGAAGAAATATCGAATCCATTTTGACAACTGGCGCCAAAAGAGTGATTACCGGTTGTCCCTATTGCTGGCGGACCTTCAACACCCAACCCGATTATGCCGTGTTGAAGCAAAGGGGAGTCAAGACCATCCATCTCACGCAGCTGTTGAAAGAATTTGATTGGGATGTAAAGACCGAAAAACGCGTAACCTACCACGATCCGTGCGACCTTGGAAGACATTGTGGCATCTATGCAGAGCCCCGTATGACCATCGAAAAGATTGCACCGAACTTTGTGGAAATGCCCCATAATCGTGCTGATGCTTTATGTTGTGGCGCTGGTGGGGGCGTCCGCGGCGCGTTTGCCAAAAACTCCATTGCCATGGCCCGACGTCGCCTCAAAGAGGTCGAGGAAATCGGCGCCGAGGTGGTGTTGACCGATTGTAATTCATGCGTTCACAATTTGGTAAATGCCAAATTGCGAAAACAAAAATTTGAAATTCGCACCACGTCGGAATTTATTAACATGCTGATGGAGGAGCAGCTCAAAGACGATAGCATATCAGATTAATTTTAGACCGGAGGACAAAACATGGAGATTCAAGGATATTATTTACCAGATGACCTCTATTACGAGGAAAATCATTTTTGGGTCAAGGAGGAAGACGGCCTTCTGGTGATGGGGATGGATGATTTCGCCCGGAAAATGGCCGGGGAGATTGTCTATATTCAGCTTCCCGATGAAGGTAAAATAATTAAAGCCGGAAAAAAATTCGCGAAGATGGAATCCGGCAAATGGTTGGGGAAGGTTTTTGGACCGGTCAATGGCGAACTGGTGGCGGTTAATGAGGAACTGGAGGAAAATCCCGGATTGATCAATGAGGATTGTTATGGGAAGGGATGGATGTTCAAAATCAGACCGGATGATATAGGGGAAATGGCGAACCTGCTCCACGAGCCGGAAGAAATCGAAAAATGGCTTTTGGCAGAGATTGAAAAATATGCCGAGGATGCCGAGGATAAATAGGGTGGACAATCGGAATTTCAGCTTTAAACAGCTCCTGGAGATATCGGCCTGCACCAATTGTCGGATTTGTGCTGAAGTCTGTCCAGCGGTCTCAGCCTCTTTGGACGGTGAGCTTTCGGCAATCCATCGGATAAAGGGACTTAATCGGATATTGAAAAGCCGGATCGGACTGTTCCGTAAACTGTTACGTGGCAGGGGTCTCTCAGATGAGATGTTGAAACATTTCAGTGAGACTGTCTTTCGGTGTACGCTCTGTGGTAACTGTCAGGAAATTTGTCCGGTGGGTATCCATCTAAGAGATCTCTGGCTATCCCTTCGTCAGGACATGGTCCATTCCGGTTTTTATCCCAAAAAAATCAACCGGGTTCGGGACAATCTTGAGGAGAGCCACAATGTTTTTGCAGAGGATAATGAGGAGCGGGCCGACTGGGTTGAGGATATACGTGAAGCCCCGGATCATGGTTATCTAAAGGATAAGGCAGAAATTGTATATTTTACCGGCTGTGTGGCTGCTTATTTTCCCCTTGCACAAAAAATTCCGATTGCCCTCGCACAGATTTTGGACCGAAGTGGTGTCGACTTTACTCTTCTGGGTGAAGATGAGTGGTGCTGCGGTTTCCCCCTTTTTGGGGCCGGTATGGGGGATCATTTTCAACAGTTTGTCGATCACAACCTGAAAGCGATCCGGAAAAAAGGAGCAAAGGAAGTAGTACTCGCATGTCCTTCCTGTTACCAGGTGTGGCGCGATTATTATCCCGATGAATTTGCAATATCCCACGCATCCCAATTTTTGTTGGAACTGGTCAAGGAAAACCGCATCCCTTTTAAGAACCTGTCGTTGACGGTGACCTATCATGATCCCTGCGATTTGGGGCGGGGTGCAAAGGTGTTTGATCCTCCCAGAGAATTAATCCGATCTATTCCGGGAGTAAAGCTGGTCGAACTTCCCAATAACCGGGAAAAGTGTAACTGCTGCGGCGGCGGCGGTAACCTCGAGATGATCGATAAAAAACTGTCGTCCGAGATTGCCAGACAAAAGATCGAAGAGGTAATAGGCACAGGTGCCCAGGTCGTCGTTACCTCCTGCCAGCAATGTGTGAGAACCATGCTGACCCATGTGAAAAGAAACAAGGTGCCCATCGAGGTCATGGATATAACCCAGCTTATTCATCGGGCGCTCGGGGATTAGACATCGGGCATCAAATCCGAATCATAAAAATTTTTTAACTTGACACTTAAACTTTACGTTTGCTATCGAATTGTAAAAAACCATATTACAGAAAGATGTTCCGCAATATGAAATAGCAGTTTTAGGGGATTCTCCCAGGGCGGTGTTTGAGTTGATCTTTCCATCGCCTTGTGATAGCGGTTGACGAATGGGTGATGGTATATTCTTTTAACATTCTAAAGGGAGGAATTGGGCTATGAAATCAATTGATAAAAAGGACACGGGTGAGACAACCACGCGGCGTAAATTCCTAAAGAGTGCGGCGGCAGGTGTCGGGGCAGCTGCCGTAGCCGCACCAATGCTTTTTAACATCCGCACTGCTAAGGCAGCGACCACCACTTGGCGTATACAGACTTCATGGTCAGGAGGGATCGGGCTTGAGATTTTCAACGACTGGTGCAACGGGATCGTTGAGAAGACCGGCGGGGAACTGGCTTTTAAACCCTTTGCGGCCAAGGCTGTTGTGGGTGACTGGCAGCTGTTCGATGCGGTGACGCACGGGGTGCTCGAGGCCATGAACCCGTTTACCCTATACTGGGCCGGTCGTATGCCGGCATCGGTGTTCTTCAGTTCCTATCCTCTGGGCCCGCGCAATCCCCACGAATGGGACGTCTTCTATTACGCCCTGGGCGGCCTGGAAATTGCCCGTAAAGAATTTGCTAAGCACGGTATGTACTATGTTGGCCCGATCCATCACGGACCCAACATCATTCACTCCAAGATACCGATCCGCTCCATCGATGACTTCAGGGGACGCAAAATGCGCGTGCCGGGCGGGATGGTGGCCGAGCTGTTCTCGGCAGCCGGTGCTAAAACGACGCTGCTTCCCGGCAGCGAGATCTTTCCGGCCCTGGAGAAAGGCACCATAGACGTTGCCGATTTTGTTGGTCCGGCCATCAATTATGCATTGGGTTTTCATCAGGTAACCAAATACATCTCCATGGGTCCGGCCGGTTTTATGTCGATCTATCAACCGGTGGACTTGATGGACCTCACCGTGGGTATGAAGGCCTGGAATGCGCTGTCAAAAGAGATGAAACAGTTCGTGGAGATGGAAGTACACGTCTATTCCGATATGCATCACGCCGGGATCCAGAAGGCCGACCAGGAGGCCTGGAAGAAGTTTACGGATGCCGGAACCGTGGTAACAAGGCTGGGCGAGGATGATGTCGCCGCATTTACCAAATTGGCCGTGCCCCTGTGGTATAACTGGGCTAACAAAGACAAAACCGCGGCCAAGGTGTTCAAGATACAGCTCGACTACATGATGTCGGGCAGCCTGGGCTATGTAACTCCTGACATGATTAAGGGTCAGAAGCTTAAGTGGAGTTGATCGCTATCCAGGACCTTTGTCAATAGCTGTTCAGGACGGAGGTAGGAACCGTCCTCCCTTATGGCGGTTCCTATTTCTTTATTCAGAGTTGGTAGAAATTTAAAGAGCCGGAGAAGTAAGTTTGTTTTGTTTGATTCTTGGCGATCGGTCAAGGGTCAAAAAGACATTTTCGATTCTATTTTAGAATTAAGGAATACAATATGCCAAGCATTACATTTATCTTACCCCACTGGATGTACTGGCTGGGATTGATTTTCGTACCGCTCCTGGGCATGTACATTGTTCGCAAACAGCAGGGACAAAAAGTAGACGGCGGAATGTCCAAGCCGGTAGCTTATATGCTTTGGCTTTGCGGGGGATTTGTTGGACTCCACCGCTTCTATGTCAAAAACGTTTGGGGGCTGGTCTATGTTCCTTTATTCATTGCGCTTCTACTTTCAAATGTCCAGTACAGGGCCGCCTTGAATCTGGTTTCCGGCGCCAAGAATGATGTGAGCATAGCTGATTTTGACCTGGAACGGGCCCAAAATGCGGTTAAAAAAGACGTGGAAGGTGCCCAGCAAAAGCTGGAAAAGGCAAGACAAACCCTGGAAACAGCCAAGCAGAATATTGAAAAAGAAAAAGCAGGCGTTGATAATTGGAATTTGATTGTGCGCATATTTGCGATATTAATTGCACTGTTGCTGCTGGTCGATGCTTATCTGCTGTCCGGACTGGTTAACAAATGCGCCGAGAAAGAGGCTTGTGAAGCCGAACCGGACATCCAAAAGATCGGTATGCCCGCCCAGCCGGGCACAGGCGAAAGTCCCACCCGGGACATTCAAAATAAGTACTTCTATTATATCGACAAGGCCAATGGCTATGCCGGAGAGTTCGTTTGTTTCTGGTCGATCATCGCGGTTTTTGTATACTATTACGAAGTGCTGGCCCGCTATGTCTTTAATTCACCCACCAACTGGGCCCACGAGGGAATGTTCCTGATGTTCGGCATGCAGTATGTGTTGGCTGCCGGATTTACCAATCGTGAGGACGCACATGTTCGTGTGGAGGTGTTATATCAGTATTTCCCGGCCCGTTTCAAAGGCCTCACCGACGTGTTTACTTCGATTTTCTTTTTTATATTCATAGTTGCTTTATTGTGGACCAGCTGGGTTTTTGCGGGAGATTCGATAAAGGTATGGGAAGTCTCCTTTACCGAGTGGGCCATCCAGTATTGGCCGGTAAAGGTGATGATGATCGTCGGGGCGATTCTGCTGCTTTTGGATGGATTCACCAAGCTGATCAAGGATGTGTACGTCTTAGCAGGAAAGAAGGTATAAACAATGGGTCTGGAAATAGGAATCGGCTGGCTTACGGTTTGGATGTTTAGTTCATTGATTTTCTTGCTTCTATTGGGTCTGCCGCTGGCGTTTGTCACCGGTGGGCTGGGGGTCGTGTTTCTTTTTCTCTTCGGCGATCTGCGGATGCTGCACATCCTGCCCTCGCGCATCTTTCCGTTTATGACCGACTATCAGCTTTCGGCCATTCCCCTGTTTATTTTTATGGCATCTGTGCTGGCAGCAGCCGGGTTGATCGAAGAACTGTTCGATGTGGTATACAAAATTCTGGGCGGGCTGAAGGGGGGGTTGGCCGCCGCTACTATTATCGCTTCAACGATTCTGGCCGCCATGGTGGGCGTGATCGGTGCAGCAGAAGTGACCATGGGCATCATCGCGCTCCCGGCCATGCTCAAGCGTAAATACGATCCAGCCATGGCCTGCGGTTCCATCCTGGCCGGCGGTACGCTGGGTATCCTGATCCCGCCTTCGATCCTGGCTATCCTTTTCGCCGTGATCGCCCAGCAGTCGGTGGGCGAACTGTTTATCGGCGCTTTTTTCCCGGGATTTTTGCTTTCCGGAATGTATATCCTGTATGTCACGGGACGCAGCTATATGAATCCGGCCATGGGACCGGCCCTGCCCAAGGAGGAGCGCGTAAGTTTCAAGGAAAAAATTATTTTGTTGCGCGGTATTATTGCACCGATTCTCCTGGTAATCCTGGTGCTGGGCGTTATTTTTTCAGGGATCGCCACACCGGTGGAGGCTGCCGGTATCGGCACCTTCGGCGCGTTGGTGGTAGCGGCCCTTTCCCGTAAGCTGTCCTGGACAACCATTAAGGGCGCGGCCATTACGACCCTCAAGGCTTCTACCATGGTGCTTTGGATCATGTTCGGGGCCAGCATCTTCGTCGGCTTTTACATCGTCAACGGCGGCCAGGAATTTGTCACTCAGTCCCTGCTGGGTACCGGATTTGGGCCGTATGGCATTTTGATCATCATGATGGTGCTCCTGATTCTGCTAGGCATGTTCCTGGACTGGGTAGGCATTTTACTGCTCGCAGTTCCGATTTTCGCCCCTATCATGCTATCACTCCCCTGGGATGGCGTATTCGGCCTGCCGGGGGTCAATCCGGCGGAAGTGTCCCTGTGGTTCGGGGTGGTCTACATGGTAAACATGCAGATGGCCTTTCTCAGCCCACCTTTCGGATACGCACTTTTTTATCTTAAAAGCGTGGCACCACCGGAAATCTCAATGGGGACCATATTCCGCGCTTCCGTGCCCTTTCTTATTATTCAGGCGGTCGGGCTTACTTTGGTTGTTATCTTCCCGGAGGTTATTCTCTGGTTGCCCAGGCTCGTTTATGGGAATTAAATAAAACCGATAGATTCTGTTTTTGATCACGATCTCTGTCAACCCCCATAAGTCTTCTCACCGGTTTTACCTTTCGGTAAAGGGATCATAAAATGCTAAGCCTGTTCCATCCTTGCAGAACAGAATGTACACGTGTTCCCGATCGAATCTGATTACCCGTAGCAAGGGGGTGCTAAATGCTTCTCGACGTCTCAATTAGTAATGTTGAAAGGGGAAAGAAAAAATGAATCTGTACAACCTCGGAAAGGTTCCCTGGCAGGAATCTCAATTGATCTATCATGCCCTCGCACGTCTTGGGCGCGAATCACTTGTTCTGGTTTCACCGGCATCACCCTATGTCTGCATCGGTTATCACCAGGATGTTACCCATGAGGTTGATCTCGACTTCTGTGATGCAAACAATATTCCTGTTTTCAGGCGTGAGGTTGGGGGTGGCGCTGTTTATCTTGACGGCGGGCAACTTTTTTTTCATGTTGTTTTCAAGGAAGACAACCCGGCGATTCCCCCGACAAAAAAAGCATTCTATCAAAAATTTCTTCAGCCTATTGTCAATGTCTATCGCCGGATCGGTATTCCGGCTGTTTACAAACCAGTGAACGACATCATTGTCAATTCCCGAAAAATATCGGGCACCGGTGTGGGAGAGATCGGTGATTGCGTTGTTTTTGTCGGCAACCTCATCCTCGATTTTAATTATGAAATGATGTCACGAATTCTAAAAGTCCCGGACGAAAAATTCCGTGACAAGATTCAAAAGACCCTCCACGAAAACCTGACAACCATCCGCAGGGAATTGGGAGAGAAGGATGGGGATAGATGGGGCGAATCGGCGCTGAACGCACTCATGGCTGAAGAATTTGAAAATGTGCTGGGTTCACTGGATCCTTGTGAAAAGGATGCCGCCCTCCAGGCCAAGATGGATGAACTGGGCACAAGAATGATGTGCAAAGAATGGCTGTATCTAAAAGGTAAAGCCTCCCAGAGCCGTTCTGTCCGAATACGATCCGGTGTTACGATAAGACACCAGGCACACAAGGCAATGGGCGGCCTGATGCGAGCAGATTTTGAAGTCACGGACGGCAAATTTGCCAACGTGTCTATTTCCGGTGATTTTTTCTGTTATCCGGAGGATGGGGTTGCCCGGCTGGAGTCGATCCTCTCAGGAAATCCGGTGGTGGAAATCCGTGAGGTGCTGACCGGATTTTTTGCCGGTTGTGACATTGAAATCCCGGGGGTCGGTCTTGAGGATTGGATGACACTATTAAAAATATAGACCAATTTCGATTGTTTTATGGATAAGACCCTGAAAAGCTCTTGACACGCTGTTTTTAAATCGATAGAAATAACCATACTGCGAAATGATATTCCACAATATGAAACGCCCATCAAATGAAGTCACTTCACAAAACCCTCGATATTATTGATGTTGTTGCCCAGGCCGGGGAGATCGGCATTCGTGATATATCTGCCAAAACCGGATTTCCGCCGGCCACGGTCCACCGCATCGCCTCCACGCTGGTCAAAAGGCGATATTTAAGCCAGCATCCGCTAACAAAACGATATGCTCTTTCGCTTCGTTTTTTAGAGCTCGGCACCCGGGTTCAGGAGCAATTTGATCTTTCAGCCATCGCAAGACCCCATCTCCAGCAGCTTATGAACGATACACAAGAAAGCGCCAACCTGGTCATCCAGGATGAAGATGAAGTGGTCTATATTGATCAGGTAAAAAGCGAAAAATCGATTCTCAAAATTTTTACCCGACTCGGCGCCCGTGCCCCTCTGTACAGCACCGGCGTTGGAAAGATGTTTTTGAGTCAGTGGGGCGAATCGGACATCCATTCATACCTGGATCGAACCGACCGAAAACCGTATACATCGAACACGTTGGTAAAACGGGGTGAAATCATAAAGGAGCTGAAACAGAATTCCCGCCGGGGCTTTTCAGTAGACAATGAAGAAATGGAAAACGGGGTCCGGTGCGTGGCTGCATTGGTTTTCGACCACAAAGGCAAAGTCACAGCAGCGGTATCAATTTCCGGCGCAGCCATGCGAATTACCCCCAACCGGATAGAATATTTTGGGGAAAAGGTAAAACAGTGCGCCTTGGCGATATCCCGTGAGCTGGGATTTGTACCCATGGAATAGACAGATATAAAGGAGTTAGCAATGCCTAAGATGAGTTCAATGGATGCTACGGTTAACATTCTTGAAAGCGAGGGGGTCAACAGATATTTGGCATCCCGGGAGCCGGAATCCTCCCCTTCTACCGATCATTGAAAGACCGCGGCACCATTCGGCATATGGTCACTCGACACGAGGAAGGGGCAATTCATATGGCCGATGGTTATGCCCGGGCCATCGGGGATGTGGGTGTGTGTGCCGCCACTTCGGGTCCGGGAGCAAGCAATTTTGTCACCGGTCTGTATACCGCATATGTGGATTCCATCCCCATCCTGGCCATAACGGGCCAGAATGTAAGGGCGCAGCTCGATCGGGAAGCGTTTCAGGCAGTGGATATTGTTGAGATTGTGAAATCGATTACCAAAAAAGCATACTGTGTAAAAGATGGCGCAAAGATACCCTGGGTTTTCCGTGAGGCATTTAAAATAATGAAAGAGGGTCGTCCCGGTCCGGTCCTGATCGATTTGCCTCTCGATGTCCAAAAGGAAGAGATCGAGTACGATCCGGAAACCGATGGACCACTCCCCGTCTTTCGACCGGCACCAAACCCAAAACAGGTTGCCAAAGCCGTGGATATGTTGACCCGTGCAGAAAAGCCGGTCATGCTTTTGGGGGGAGGTGTGATCATCGCCGATGCCTGCAAGCCATTTATGGAAGTGGCAGAAGCACTGCAGATACCCGTGGTGACTTCATATATGGGGAAAAGCGGGATCTCCTGGAATCATCCGCTCATGGCGGGACAGGTGGGCATTCAGTGCAATACGCGGTCGGGAAATAAAATCTTTCTGGATTCGACGCTGGTCTTGGCGGTTGGCGCGCGGTTCAATGACCGTCACACCGGTGATATCGAGGTATATAAGGGAGATCGGCAGTTCATCCATGTTGACATAGACCCATCACAACTTGGTAAGAATATCATGCCGGACCTGGGAATCTGCGCAGATGCGAAATTGACTATGCAAGCCCTGGCACAGGAGATCCAAAGCCGTGGTAAAAAAAAGAGCGATTCGATCGGCTTGAAAATCCCACAGATTCGAAAGTCGCTGGAACGAAAAACCGATTATGATGATATTCCGATTAAACCCCAGCGGGTATTCAAGGAAATCAACACATTTTTTGACGAGGAGACCGTATTTGTCACCTGTATCGGTCTGAACCAGATCTGGTCCGGCCAGCTACAGAAGATCTCCAAACCCCGGCATTACCTCGATTGTGGCGGTGCTGGCCCTCTGGGATGGGATTTGCCTGCCTCCATCGGCGCAAAAGTGGCGCGTCCCAATAAACAGGTGGTAACCGTGGTCGGTGATTTCGGGTTTCAATTCTGTATGGAGTCCCTCCCGGTGGCAGTGATGTACAAGGTGCCGTTTGTCTGCATTGTGCTGAATAATGGGTATCTCGGACTGATCCGGCAGGCTGAAAAGTACATTTTCGACATGGAATATGAAGTCCAGATATGGTATGACAGCTTAGAAAAGAGCCAGGTTCTTGAGCAGCCCCGGATAAAGGCTGCGGGGGAAAGCACGGGGAGTGGCGATGCCCTTGCCGGTCCAGGGATGCTTGAATCTGAAAACAAGGGCAGGGGTTTTGATTTTGTTAAGTTTGCCGAGGCATGTGGCGCTATGGGCGAGCGGATCACCGATCCGAACGAAATCAAGGCGGCATTCAAAAGAGGGGTCGAGTCTGGCATACCGTATGTCATCGATATTATCATGGAACGTCAAACCGATTGTTCCATGGGTGTGGCCATAGATGCCATTAGGGAATTTGAATAAGAACCCTGCGTTTCTCACCCCGAATTCACTGAAGCACCGCCTTCACCCAAGGCCGGATGCGAGGATCCGTAAAATTAAGGTTGCGAAACTTGGGTAAGGGGTTTAGGAAGGAAAAATGTCTAATTTAAAAGAGATGGCATCAGCTATTTTGAAGGAGTTTAAGGCGGACACCTATGCCTTTGGCAGTGGGGTGCTCGATGAATCACCCGGAAAGTATGCGGCGGAATTAGGGAAAAGAGCCATCTTTATCGGACCGATTGAATTTGAATGGTATCAGCCCATCAAAGACCGGATCCTTAAATCCATAGAAAATGAAGGGGTAGAGGTTGTGGATGTGGTGGTGGTTGCTGACGGCGGTTCCGGGATTGATGCTGCAAAAGCAGCAGCCAAGCTGGCCACACTGGGTGATATTCAGCCGGAAATTGATCCATTTTTCGGCGTTGGCAACGTCACAAAGGTTTGTCAGGAATCTGGCCGGACCATCATGCCGGTGGTCGCCATCATGATGGCGGCAAGTTAAGGTGCACACCTTACAAAATATTCAAACATTACCGATCCTGTTCAAGGACAAAAAAAGCTAATCGTAGATGAAGCGATTATCCCGCCGCGTTCTGTTTTTGATTATGATGTTACCACCACACAGCCGATGAGTCTGACCCTGGATGGCGGTCTGGATGGCATTGCGCATTGTCTGGAGGTCTATTTTGGCGCTTCTTCCGAAATAAAGGACCAGGCGCGTCAGGTTGCAGAGCTGGGGCTTGAGGTCATTATCAAAGGTTTAACCGAGGTGAAGAAGGATCCGGCCAACATAGAGGCCAGAACCCTCATGGGGTTGGGGACGGATCTGGGTGGTTATGCGATCATGATCGGCGGTACCTCCGGTCCCCACCTGAACAGTTTTTCCCTGATCGATGTGCTCAGTCATGGTCGCGCCTGTGCCCTGATGAATCCCTATTATACGGTGTTTTTTGCGCCTGCAATTACAGAACAGTTGCAGGTCATCGGAAAAATATATAAAAAATACGGATATATTGAGGAAGACATCGATACATTGACCGGTCGGGAACTGGGGCTGGCAGTGGCAAAAGGGATGGTTAATCTCAGTAGATTTCTGGGGTTTCCCATCTGTTTGAGCGAAACAGAAGGTGTTGGGAAAGCGCATATCGATCGTTGCCTTTCCGCTGCCAAAGATCCGCAGCTCGATATGAAGCTGAGGAATATGCCGGTGCCGCTCAATGCCGGCCTGGTTGACGATTACATGGGCCCCATACTCGAAGCCGCATGGGACGGCGGGTTTGAAAAGATAAAGAATATGCAGTAAAGGAGAATGCGTTATGGAGAAACCAGAACTCATCGTCCATTTGAAAGAAATCGTGGGTTCCGACCATGTTTTGTCCTCTGACATGGATCTTACGCTTTATAGCTATGACGCTTCTTTGGACAGGGCAAAACCCGATATGGTAATACTTCCCGGTTCAACAGAGGAAGTTTCCAAAGTGGTGACCTTGGCTTATAAGGAAAAGATTCCGCTCATCGGGAGGGGGTCCGGCACCAACTTGACAGGCGGCACCATCCCGATCAAAGGTGGAATTATCATTCATTTTTCGAGGATGAACCGTATTCTTGAGATAGACATTCCAAACCGGACAGCCACCGTGCAGCCGGGTGTCATCACGCTCGATTTACAAAATCGTGTAGCTGAACTGGGTTTTATCTATGCGCCGGACCCGGCCAGTCAGAAGGTTTCCACGCTGGGCGGAAACTTTGGAGAAAATTCCGGTGGACCCCACTGTCTCAAGTATGGCGTGACCACCAATCATATCCTGGGAGCAGAAGTCGTGCTGGATGATGGTACAGTGACCTGGACCGGCGGCAAGGCCCAGAATAATCCCGGTTATGATTTGACCGGTCTTCTGGTGGGCAGCGAGGGCACCCTGGTCATCGCCACCAAGTTGATACTTAAGCTCATCCGCGCACCGGAAGCAGTCAAAACCATGTTGGCCATTTACGATACGATTGAGGATGGCGCCAATACGGTCTCTGCCATCATCGCGGAAGGGATCATACCCGCCACCTTGGAGATGATGGACAATAAGGTTATTCAGGCGGTGGAAGCGTCGGTTCATGCCGGATACCCCCTGGACGCAGCAGCAGTACTGATCATCGAACTGGATGGTATGTCGGATGGAATGGACAAAAAGGCTGAAAAGATCAGTGAAATATGCAAGCGGCATCACGTCCGTGAAATCCGGTTGGCCAAAACCGAATCCGAAAGGGCCAAGCTGTGGGCCGGCCGCAAAGGCGCATTTGGGGCGGTTGCCCGTTTGAGACCCAGCTACATGTGTTGTGATGGTACGGTTCCTCGCACCAGGCTGCCGGAAGCCCTGGCCAAAGTCATGGAAGTCAGCAAGAAATACGATGTACCCATTGGAAACGTTTTTCACGCCGGCGACGGCAACCTGCATCCCCTTATCATGTTCGATGAACGGGATGAAGAAGAAAAGGAGCGGGTGCTCAAGGCAGGATCCGAGATACTGAAAATATGCGCTGATTTGGGCGGAACCATCAGCGGAGAACATGGTGTGGGGGTTGAAAAGCTTAAGGAAACGCACTTCATTTTTTGTGAGCGGGACCTGGAATTCGCTCGACAGATTAAAAAGGCGTTTGATCCGATGGGTTTGCTGAACCCAGGAAAAATGATACCGGAACCGGACAACAATCATCAAAACCAGGGAGTTTTAGTGTGACAGACTTGAATAACCGATATAACGAACTCATGGAAATCGTGGGTCCGGAGCATATAAGGACCGATGACGGCGATGTCGAACAATATGCTGTGGACGGCATGACGCCAAATGCCGTCGTGTTTCCGAAGGATACCCAACAGGTTTCAGATGTGGTTACCTACGCCAACCTGAAAAACCTTGCGATCATCCCCTTTGGGAGTGGTACCAAAATGGCCTTGGGACATCCGCCAAAACGGTTGGATATGGTGATCGGCACGTCACGGCTCAATAGTATGGTGGATGTGGATACCGATAATTTGACATTTACGGTGGAAGCAGGGGTTAAATTCAGAGATATCCAAGCACGACTGGCAACCGAGGAAGACCGGTGTTACCTACCGCTCGAAGACCTTGGAACCGAAGCGGAAGCGTTTATCTGTTCCGACAGATCACACAGCGGGTGCTTCATGCCGTTGGATCCTCCTTTTAGCGCCAGCGCAACCATCGGTGGCATTCTGGCCTCCAACTCCACCGGACCGAGAAGGCTTTTGTACGGTCTGCCCAGGGATATCCTGCTCGGCATACGTTTTGTAACTCCTGACGGGGCAATCGTCGGCACAGGAGGTAAAACTGTAAAAAACGTTTCCGGATATGACATATCCAAGCTGATGATCGGATCAGCAGGAAGTTTAGGGATCCTGTGTGAAATGACCCTGCGGTTGTTACCCCTCCCTGAACGCATGGAAACCATTTTGGTTTCCTTTGATTCGTTCAAGAACACATCTACCTTCGTTGAAGCTATTCTTGATACCCAGCTTCTTCCGGCTGCCGTTGAAGTTATGAACAAACGGGCATTCGAAGGCTTTAAAAACAATAAAAGCGATTTAATCCCGGGGCGTTATGCGGTGGCGGTCGCTTTAGAAGCATACGAGGAAGCGGTTGACCGGATGAAATTGGAGATGCTGGACATGGCGAAAGATTTTGAAGCCGAAGACAGTATTGTTTTTTCGGAAGATGGTCACCGGCTTTTTTGGCATTCTATGGGGAACCTTCAGAATTCAATGGCGAACCGATTCCCAGGAATGATAACAGCCAAGCTCAGTTATCAGATTTCAGATTGGAAGAACATCATCCAATTTGCAGACGATACGTTGTCTTCAAATCACCTTGAATATACCCTGTTGTGCCACACAGGAAACGGGGGGTGTACCATCAATTTTCTACTGGATGGAGACGATACAGCCGCTTCCGAAAGGGCGGTTTCCACCATCGATTTGCTGCTGGAACAGACATGCAAAGCAAACGGCAATCTGGTTGTGCAGACTGCACCAACCAATCTTAAAAAGGATCTTCCGTTGTGGGGCGAACCCCGGTTTGATTCTCCGGTCATGGGGCGGATTAAGAATCAATTGGATCCAAAAGGTATCATGAGTTCCGGCCGTTTTGTGGGTGGACTTTGATTCTAATGTAACACGATGGAAAAGGGAATCTGAATGAATATTGTTCAAATGCGCAAATTGTCCTATGACGAGGTCGCTAGGTGCAACAAGTGTGGGTTTTGTCTGCCAAACTGTCCCATATATAAAATTGAAGGGAAGGAATCTGCCGCTCCAAGGGGCCGGAATGCGATCACCCGGTTGGTGATCGAAGGGAAACTTGAGCTGAGCCCAGAGATCGAGAAATCTATCTTTTCCTGTCTGGGGTGTGGCGCCTGCACTGCTGCCTGCCTCCCCAAAGTGGAAACAAAAGAATTGATCT
>Ga0255053_10000021_pt1 | contig 65500 bp, 79 predicted proteins | sample JV7_2_22_MG_FD_188635 | JGI IMG/M metagenome (GOLD analysis project Ga0255053, IMG submission 188635) | Seawater microbial communities from Jervis Inlet, British Columbia, Canada - JV7_2_22 | ecosystem: Environmental > Aquatic > Marine > Inlet | place: Canada: British Columbia | collected... | reverse complement strand
AAGGTGTCAAAAGGTGTCGGAAAAGGTGTCAATTCCGGTTTCTAGAGGCCCAATTGACCTGTTTGCGCCGTCAGATCAGCTGCTGACGCGTGCGCAGCCGGCATTTCCGCCAACTGCGACCGCGCCGGGGGGCTATGGTACAGTCGGGACGGCCACGCACGCCTTTGAGGGCGAAAAACAGGGCCAAAATGACGGTCCGGACCCCTTCGATGACCCGATTATCGGCGGGCGCTTCACAGTTTGTGCCCTTCTGTACGGCGACTACCATGCGATGCACAAGTCGTGCATCAACGGCATCCTCAAAACCATCGCGCCACGGCATCGGCAGCTCCGTGTGGCCGGAAATGCGGTCTGCGGGGAGACGAAAAGCTTCCTGGAGGCCCTTCACGCCGAAGGACACATCCACACGCTCGATCTGAGCCCCGTAAACCGGAAAAAGTACCCGGTCATGCGCCAACTCTTCCACGATCCGGCCAATCCCATCGAAGACAAGTGGCTGATCTGGTTCGATGACGACTCAATTGCGGGTAAGGACTCGCAGTGGTGCCGCAAACTGGCGTCTGCGATCATCGATAGCTACCCCAAGGGGGCCCGGATGCTCGGAGACAAGCGGTACAGCACCTTCAGCCAATCGCAGCTGGCATGGGTAAGGGGGCGACCGTGGTATACCGGCAGGCACTTCCAGACAAAGCACGGTCAGCCAGCACCCAATGGTACCCGGGTCTTCTTCGCTGCCGGCGGATTCTGGGCGCTCGAGACTGCCGCCATGCGTATGGCGCAGATCCCTGACTCCGAGATCGGGCACAACGGTGGCGACTACATGGTCGGTGAGCAACTATGGCAGGCCGGGCACTCTGTGAAGGCGTGGAACACACGCAAAAGGTTCGTTTTCACGTCCTCGGTTGGCCGCCGCGGATTGAGCGAGACGCATACTGCCATGCCCAATTGGATACCTGGTGGCTGTCCGAAGTAGCTTGGCGGCGTAGCGAAGAAGCACTGATTCCCGCTATAATGGCCGAAGTAGCTGACCCATCAGTCACGGAGGACCAGGATGTCTACCTCAAGCTCCAGCTCACTCAGTTGTGGCGACAGCGTCTCGATCACACTGACTCCGCAGTTCCAGACAGACTACGAAATCGGTACGCATGTCGGTTTCCGCCTCAGGATCGACGCTGTGGCTGTCTGTGGCATCGATGACGAGATCTTCCGCTACTACAAGAAGCCTATCAACCTCGCCGGAGAGGTGGAGAGCGTTCTCTCCGGTGTCTGTTCGTGGCCAGACCTCATCGAGCTGCCCATTACAGAGCCCGAGGACGACACAAGCCCCGCGGGTTTCCGGCTCGCCTACATCGACATCGTTGTAGACAGCGAGTCGATCGCCACGGAGGTTTGGACGCTTATCCAAGAGCAGGTGCTAGAGCTGGTACAGACCGTCAAGGACGGCGAGGATCTACTGGCACAGGCTGCGGTGACTGTCGAAGCAACGTAGTGCAGGTTAGGCCATGGCTACACGTCTGCTGTTGTCGCCACCGGTCATTGACCGCATGATACGCGAGCCAGCGTTCCAAACGTATGGCTTCTGCCAGGACCCGCCACGGGAGGAGCTGGGCACCACAAAGGTCACCGCGCGCCACAATTGTCGTCGCTGTCGGCGCCGCGCTAACCGCCAGGCTAGACGCGTGCCGCCTCCAATCGACTACAACGCTTTTAAGCTTCGCATAGTCGGACTTGATACGCCTCAGCGCGAAGACATCAAGAAGAAGCTGGGTATTGCCCTTCTCAAGGTCCGTTATCGGGACCGCCGCGGCCAGCCGCAAACGCGCGTGATTTGAGCGTTTGTGGTCTCTTAACGCGCACCAGAATCACGGCATTATAACCTGATGTCGTCTAGTGTCACCCTCTTCCTTACCCGTATAAGGCGTGCAATTATGCCTGTGCTTTTGGATGACGTTATGCTTGGCCCGTGCGTCGACTGCGGTGAGTTGACGGCCGCGGACAACAGCTTTGAGACAGACTGGAACAAGCGCTGCCACGACAAGCGCTATCGGGCCGCCGGGCGCCATACGCCCTGCTCAGACGCCCGACACGTTGAGCTCTGTGCAAGACAGGACGAAAGCGGGACGCACAGCGAGAATCCTCGCCCGCCGCACCTCTACCGAACGACGTGATTCGTTTTTTACCCTCCCAACCCCTAGGAGCTGAGACATGCGTACCTTTCTGCTTATGTGGCTGGCCATAGCGCCAGGCGCAGTCCTGGCGCAAGACGCGCTGGACCTCACAGTCGAACCAGTAGCGCCCTATGTGACATCGGCCGCGGACCAGGCTACCTTCAGGGTGCTGAAGCTGCCGAGTCAGCGCGCCTTCAACTTCGAGACGTACTTGCATCGCCACCCCGCAGCGGCGTACTTGGATGGCTGGGTCCGCCTGCCAACCGAGAACGGGATCCGCGCCATGCAGGCCCACCTTGCGCACGGTGTGAATCGTCACGCCTTAGGTGCGCAAGCCAAATGGTACACGCCGCAAAATGCGGCGATGCAACGGCTTGGTAGGTTGTTCGCATATGTCGACACGCCCGATGCGGTGCTAGACAGGGACTTTGCATGGCTGTTGTCATTCAGTATCCTCAACCCGTACCACACCGGTACGCTCGAGGAGCGGTTGGGTGATCAGCGCCACCCTACGGCGTACATGCTACGGACAGTGCAGATCCTGTACCTTGATGTGAAGGAGATCGCAAGGACCGGCTATGTGCTGCACCACGTCATTGCGTTTGCGCCACCGGACACGGTGACGGAGATCGCAGAAGACGTCAATGAGGAGCGTGCGCGTCACGGACTGGACGTGACACGGAAGCCGTACAAGACCATTGAGTAGTGCGGTAAGGCAGACAATAATCACACTCCTTTGTTGGTGTGTGATAGTTGCAAGCGGCATGTTGCTAGGGATCATCGCTTTGATCATTGGTGCCATGCCGCTTGCAGCCATTCTAGCTACGATCGTTTTGTGGGGCGCGTATGACCGTATGTACGGGTTCCTTGACAAACTCACACGGACGGGAGAAAAGCATGCACATGCCGTCGAAAAGGCGCAAACCGATAGCGCGTATCGTAATTGTCCCGGAAGAGGTACAGAGCAGGATTGTGACGCTGTACCGGGACGAGGAGCTAACTATCAGGAAGGTGGCGAAGAAAGTTGGGTACGGGACGTTCGTAGTTACCCGCACCCTTAACGAGAAAAAGGTGCCACGTCGTGTAGGCGGCATGGCCCCAGATACGCGTACAGCTATGGCGAAGCAGTTTTACGAAGACGATGTGGCCGTGACAAAAGTGGCACACGATCACGAGGTTGGCTGCGGTGCGGTGTACGCCGCTGTGCGCGCAGAGTTCGGCGAGGCGGCGGTACATGATCACAACGTGGGCAAGCCACCGTTGCAGCATACAGACGAAGAGCGGGCAAGGGCAGTGGAGCTGTACACCGGTGAGGGAGAAGACTGCGAGCTGGGCTGCGGCGCGACCGCGGTTGCGTTGGCCGGCGAAGATATCATCATGAATGTATCTACGGTGCGCAAAGCAGTGATCGACGCCGGTGTGCTGCGGCGCGCGGGCGGCGAAGATCCAACTATCTCGCCCGAAGCATTTGCGGCAGCGAAGAATGAGATCGACGCCACGCGCGGACGGAGAACCTTCGATGATTTTGACACCATGTATGATCCAATCAGCAGCGATGTCTACGACGATGACGACGATGACAACGACAGCGCTGATGACGAAGCGGCCACGCGTCATGCGACTACAGCTAGCGCGTGGGCAGAGAGCGTTGTTGCTGCGTCATAACTGCCCGCAAACGCGTCGTATCGCCCGGGTATGTGGGTAAAATACGACTGTTTTCCGGGCATTATAATGTGTCGTGACGGTAGGTATCACGGGGGCACCGTTCGGACCAAAGTTTGCTTGCTCACGCGAGCGATGGCGGTCCTAGACCGGAAGTCGCCGTGGCCCGTAGGTCACACCCTCCGTGTGTGGCGACATGCACGGAGGGGTTTTCGTACACCCCCGTCGGAGTCGGGGCTTGTATTGTAGGACCGTGTTAGGCGAAGGGCTCTTCGGCGCCCACGTCTGCCGGTTCTGCAATGTTCTTATCCCGTACACCGCCCAACAAGCAACGGCCACTTTGTTGATGCAAACGGCCTGCGCCTTGGGCTAGGGATACTGGCATGACAGATAACGTACAACTCTGTGTTTGCTCAATTGACACCCGCAATGGATAGCGGACCTTTTGAGCGAGCGCAGGCCCTGTCACTTGATAAAACGCCCTGCAAGCAGAGAGAATCGAGTGACCGCTATGCTTCGCTGCACGCTGTGTGTGGCGAGCTACGCAGGGCTGTCGTGCCCGTATCCTGAAACTTTAGGGTGGCCCGACCACCCGGTGGAGGTGAATCATGAGTGGTGGACTAGATATCCCAGTGGATCAGACGAAAAAGACGGAGAAGAGCGAAATGCGTATCGCTCTGGAAGCGTGGTTCAAGGCGTGGGTCAGCGAGACGTATCACCGCAAATGGCTTGTGCCAACTGTGCTGCCAGCCTGTGGCTTCGTGCTGATCGGTGTTAATGCGCGGCTGCAGAACACACCCATTTCGGCGCTGTTTTGTGTGTACGGTATCCCGCTGGTTGTGGTTACTATGCTGCTGACCATGCGCGTGTGGCGGCAGTATCCTGGTCGTAAGGAGGAACGGAAGGTCCTTCAAGACCACGATGAGGCCGTCGCAGGGTTTGCGGGCTACCTGAAGGAGCACAGAGGGGAGAAGATCATCTCCCCGGCGCAGATGCGCGATGAGCTCGACCGGGCGAAGGCCGCGGAGGCGGTACACATTAAGGAGATTGCGCGGCTCCAGGCCAAGTGCAACAAGTACGAGGGCGTGGGCTTCGCGCAGGTAGGGGTGCTGACGGAGCAGCTGACACGCATAAACGAGGGCGCCAGTGACGTTGTCGCCGCTAGCGGTAAGCTCATGGACCTCCACAAGTACAGTGCAACGACAATGCGAGTTCTGCGCGAACTCCTCGAGTTCACGCAGAACTCTGCACATGACATCCGTGCCGTGCACAACACCGTCCTCGGCAATGACGAGTTGTTTGCTGGCCTCATCCCGCAGAAGTGGGTTGAGCCCGGTAAGCGACAATGCCTTGCCAACAAAGACAAGGAGTGCAAGAGTGGCGAAAGCGCAGAGTGCGCGTTAGTCATGGGGAAGCTCGGTGATAACGGCCCAGCGCGTGCAATGCATGTGTGTGCTACGTGTCTGCCACAGATGTTACCTCTAACCAAAGAAGGCTTTTTCGACGCCAGTTTTCTCCAGCTGTCGAAGAGGGAGGTAGCGGATCGTGGATACGATAGCATGTACGCGCACGCGATGGCACGCCATGACAACCAACAACCCGCCGGCGATGTGCCGGCATTACCCCCGCCGGAAACGGCGGAGATCGCGGGCCGTGAGGCCGGGTCTGTGGGCGCATCAACAACTGTTGATACCACGCGCTCCCAGCCCCTGCCTTCTTAAGCCCGTGTAATGAAAGAGCAGGGTTGGGACGAGAGTTCCCAGCCCTTTTCTTACCTATTGGTGCTGTACCGGTTGTAATGCCACCCAAAAGGGGGCATACTATCGTAGATTCAGCCTGGAGCGTCTAGGCTGTCATGCGGTAGAATAGCCTTGGAGGAACAGATGCCAGTTATCAACAATCAGAGATCCGGCGTTATCCCCGGTGTGGGAGCCAACAAGCTCCTCATTACCCTCGACGGCGCCACACGCGACGAGCTGGACGCTGTAGCGACACGGCAGATGGCACAGGAAGCTGCAGCCTCCTTTGGCTTCGGCATGGGCGGGCTATGCGCGCCCCCGGTTATCGGGCCTATCGGTACAGACGGCGAGATCATCAACGACGCAACCGCGCTGGACCCCAATACCACAGTGGTGGGCTTCCGCGCTGAGTTCACATACGCAAACAAAGCATGAACCTCGAACTGCAGCAAGTGCTTGGGCCGAATACGTTCCTTCGGCAGCATATGATGCCCGTGCACGCGATTTTGAACGCCCTGAGAACAGGCACGACCCCGCTGACAGGGCTACCACCGACACTACCGATTCCGTTTCGGGAGGCCGTTATTATCTGGGCCTTTGCCTACATCACGCCCCGCAAGATATTTCCGCAGGACGCGTTCTTAGGCCTGGTCCAGATGTATCCGGTACCGTTGATGGACATCGGGCGGACGTACGGCAAGATCCTTGAGAAGGACCCGCTTGCCCAGCTACCGCCACGAGTCATCGCGATTGCCGACCGCCGGCTGGTCTCGATCACCGGCGTGAAGGGTTGTTTTGATCTGATGCTGTGCCAACGGTTGGACGAGGCACCAACGACATTCGAAGGCATTTCGTATAACCTGGCGCTACCCGCACGTAAAGAGTGGCTACGTACGCAGCAAGGAGCCAAGGATGATCAACGCCCAGATCCGGAAACTATTGCTGGACCCCAACACGCCGGCAACCGTCCTGCTAGTACTGGCTTCGGACTGCCTGGGACCGAAGTTCGTGGCATGGGACCCCCAAACAATCAGCATGGAGATGGAGGAGGCGCTCGGTCAGCAGCTGCCGCCACCGTGCTTCAACAGGCTTATGGCGGCGGTCGAGCTAGTCACCAGTGACGCCTTTTACGTCAGCCTTCCCGACTTCATTCGTACTTGCAACGTACTGTACAACGGCAGCTTCGATCCGGCGGTCTTTGATCCGGCGGACGCTGTCGAGGTCGCTTGGGGGCTCACCGAGGCGATCCTGATCTGGCCACCAGAACCAAATGACGAGGAACCCTTCGCTCAGAAGATCCTCCAGTACATCGGGGCCGTTCTACGGGACGAGGGTATCCTGATCCCGCCTGACATTCTGCGGCTTGGCCTTGGCGATAGCCAGGACTGGGCGCAGGTGCAGATGGAGTTCTCTGATGATCCGTCTATGTTCAACGCGATCTACGACAAGGAGACGGCCAAAACCGATGAGATCAACGTAATTGTCAAGGGCCGGCTGCGTGCCGTGCTTGAAGCTCTGGAAGCTCTGCAACTCGAGGACGGTGATGCCGAGGACGCTGTCAAGCAGCTCCTCATAGGCTTGCGCCGCACGGAGCAACGGAGCAACGAACTCAAACCAGCTTAGCCCGGGGCTGTCCTGGGCAAAGGACAGCCATGCCCAGAACAGGAGACGCAACTGCGGCGTATACTACGTCGCCACCCACGCCGCATCGCGACGCACGGCGGCGATACAGACAGCACGATGGCAGCACCATTGATGTGTCGTTACGTGCCTATCCGGAGCGGGTTGCAACGCGGCGACTGCATGCGCGCCTGACATCGCTGCCCAGCGGTATGCGAGCCACATCAGAGACGCTGCTGCCCGCAAATACGCGCTGGGCGCGGCAGATACTGGAAGTAGAGCAGCCGTGCAACGCTAGCTATGACATGCACGGTTTGACGTGGTCTGTTTATGGCTCTAGGCGCCCAGGTCCTCCGGTGCTTATGCTCTACCCCGGTGACGTACTTGTAGTGCACTCGCCTGTACGGAATGCGCCTGAGGGCATGCCTGAGGACGCAATAGCGGTCCACATCTGCATCAATCTGCTAGCGGGCCTATGGTTCACTGTAGAGATGCCGCTTGTAGTACGCCACCCGGGCTGGATAAGCATGATACGCGGACCGTTGCTGGAGTGGTTCACGCTAACGCGCCAGCAGCGCATCGTACGCGCATGCTACCTTGCAAACCAAACACTGCGCACAGAGCTAGCCCACACTGAGATCGAGCTTGACCGTGTGAGCATTACTGCAGCCATACGGCATTTCGAAGAGGTCATGGGCAGCGTCACTGGTGGCATACACGCCAACGCGCACGCCGTCAACGACGATTCAATTCGTGCCAGCTTCACAGAGTGGTGTCAGCACTGTGTTGCTACCAGCGGCCGCTCCATGTCAATGGTCCGCAACATCGTACGCGGCTCTGTAGGCATTACGCCCGATTTGCGTTTGCAGACCACATTGCAGGACATGATTTCAACTGACACGCAACGCTCGGACCGTGATCTCTCTAACACCACCAACATGCTTGCAGCAGCGGTACACACCATCGAAACAGAGCAGACACACCGTGCGCGTTGTCGGCAGTTTATCGGCATCCTGGGTTTCCTTATACGCGCCGGCGATGCAGTATTTGACGCCAGGTTGCGTAATGCTCTGGCATCCTACTGCCACAGTCGACGCCTGGGTATACCGTACACGGAGCTGAAAGAGTACTTGCAGGAGCACTACGCGGTTGAAACATCGGTAATCGAGATCAGGGACGCCCTGCGCACCCTACGTGAACGGCCCTGGGAGACAGCAGAGCCAACAACAGCACCCGCTACAACGGAAAGACAACCACGCCGTATCCGCTTACGGGAGCGGTCAGACACAGAAGAGCCAGCAACCTAGCCGGCATAACACTCAGATAAGAGGCGCATGCCTCAGGAGTAGCAATGGCAACGTTTAGCCAAACGTTTATGGACAAAATCGACAGTGGGTCTACGATCATTTGGGTTTACCTGAATGGCGACGAGGGCCGCGCAGAGCGGCAGATCAAGCAGCTTGTGGAGATCTACAACAAGCAAGCCGACAATGACCTCCAGTGGCACAGCTGGAACAACGTCGCTGGCGCAACGTGGGACAGCAAGGTACTTGATCCGCAGATGGCGCTGCTGCAGTGCCGAGACCAGATCGGCGGTAACGCCCTGATCCTCATGAAGGATCTGCACAAGTACCTCAACGGAGAGGGCCCCAAAAACCTGTCATTGCGGCGGGCACTCTCTGAGCTCTGCACTACGCATGCGCTGTGCAACGACAAGCAGACACGCGTGATCTGCTTGCTGTCCGATACCCCGACGCCGCACCCCTGCATTGCAGAGTACTGCGATGTCATCGACTACGACCTGCCGACTTACGACGAGATGGAGGTCGACGTGGTCGACTTCATCCTCGACTCCGTCAAGAAGGGCAACAAGGGCAAGAAGGCGGCGAAGTGCGCGCCGGAGCTGAAAGAGAAGGTCGTACGGTCGCTGCTCGGTACCACTGCTGAGGAAGCTGCGCGTATCTTTGCCTTCGCTGTTGCGACGTGCGGCGGCCTCAACGACGGGGTCCTGAACGTCATCGCAGCCGAGAAGGCCAAAGTGATCCGCAAGATCGACGGCTTGAGGTTCATCCCGAATGAACACATCCCGGATGTCGAGACTGTAGGCGGCTTCAGCAGATTTCTTGAGTGGCTGAGGCGCCGTGCCCGTGCGTACACGCGGCACGCTCGCACCGTGAAACTCTCGCTGCCGCGGGGAGCCGTACTCATCGGCCCACCAGGCACGGGCAAGACGCATGTCGCAAAGACAGCGGCCAAAGCGTTGGGACTGGACCTGGTTCTGCTTGACATCGGTTCCATGTTCGATAAGTATGTCGGCGGATCCGAGGCGAAGATCAGGGACGCCCTGGCGATGGTGAAAGCCATGCCGAATGCGTTTCTCATGGTGGACGAGATCGACAAGTCGTTCGGCGGCGCCCACGAAGGGCAAGCCGCGGACAGTGGTGTAGCCTCCCGCGTATTGAGCTACTTCTTGAACTGGCTCAGCGAACGGGACATGGGCAGCGACGAAAACCGGACATTCGTCATGGTGACGATGAACCGGACCGCCGGCGTGCCCGAAGAGTTGCTACGTCCTGGCCGTTTCGATCGAGTATGGTCGACCGATCTGCCAACCCCGGATGAGCGTGCGGAGATCCTGAAGATTCATCTCAGGCTGCAGCACTGCGAGCCCGACAACTACGACAAGCACCTGAAGCGCGTGGTCACCAAGACCAACGAGTACACAGGGGCTGAGCTGGAGGAGACTGTCATTTCTGCCCGTAACGACGCCTATGACGACAGAATGTCCGCATGGGAAGACAAGGGCAAGAAGGGCACACCCCCAGGTATCGCTGATATCGAGCCAACGATTGAGGAGCTGATGGCGGCCGCGGCAGAAATTTCGCCGGTCTCCCGTCTCAACGTCGAATCGGTCACCGCCATCCGAAAGTTCTGCCAGGAGAATACCTACCCCGTGAACGGGGAGCGCCTGCAGAATACCACCAAGTCACGTGCAGCCCGCGGAGTCAGTACTCGACGCAGCGCTGCCAAGAGTGATCCAGCAAACAACTAGGAGATTTTGTGAGCCACACGACTCGCAGAAAGAGTGAGATCAAGGACGCAGATGCGCTGAAGAAGGCCGTCAAGCGTATACCAGGCGCCAGCTACCTCGGTATCGGCAAGGGTAAGGGCTCGGTCAGGGGCACCGGACACCAGGTCCAGCTGCCTGAATGGCACTACCCGGTGACCATCAACCAGGAGACCGGCGAGTGCACCTTTGACAACTACGGCGGCCGCTGGGGCGACGAGAAGCATCTCGACTCGCTCAAGCAAGGCTATGCCGTAGAGGCCGCCAAGGCCATGGCCGAAGCCAGGGACCTCGACTTCGAGGAGACCCAGCTTGCCGACGGTTCGATTAAGTGTGTGATCCCGCTGGGCGGCGATTACGAGGTCAGTGGAGATAGCACCTGCAGCGACGGATGGGGCGGCGTCTAGCCCAATCTTGTTCAGCTGAACAGAATCAGGAGAACGACCTCGTGGCATCTGAGCAACGAATCGAAATCACTGTGAAGCCTAACGGCGAAACAGAGACACACGTAATCGGTGTAGCCGGCGGCAAGTGCCGGACCATCTCGGCTGCGTTTGAGGGCTGCTTCGGCGCCGTCATCGCATCGAATGATACGCAAGAGGCCTATGAGCCACCCGAGCAGGTGGAGATCAAGGCCGAGCAACAGCAATGATCCGTCTGCTACAGTGGCTACTGGGCGTGTGCCTAGACCACAACGACGAGATCGTTGAAACCAAAGAGCTGCAGTCCGCATTCGCACAAGCGTAGTAAGAACTGCGGACGGGTGCAGCGCATTACAACGAGAGGAGCGACATGACGAGATCAGTTGAGCTGATCGTCGAGAAGGACGGATCTGCCAAACACCTGGTGGATCCGGCTTCCGAGGCCGTTGGCGCTGTCATCGGCCCGAAGGTCAAAACGTGGCGGAACTCGCATGTGGAAACCTGGTCGTCGCTGTCGCACGATGCGCGCGAATGGCTGGTACTCTACGGCCATGTCAGCCGTACGTCGGACGAGCGGACGCGCTGCTTCAAGGACGATGAGGAGTTGACCAACCACTGGTGGGCAGACATGCTCCCGGTGGGTGGCGCAGTATTGGGCCCGTATGTCAGCCACGCAGCAGCTATAATAGCCGAGCGTGACTGGCTAGGAGCCCATAACCTTCCGGAGCCTATTGGCAGTTAAGCGTGTTTTTCCAGGTAGTCTGCGGCTGCGCGCAGGATGGCCGGACTCTCTTGCCCGTAACCTAACAGCGAGTTGCAACGGTAACACAGCAATGCTCGCAGCTGTGACGTAGTATGGTTATGGTCCACTGCAAGGCGACGAGGCCTGCTGGCATAAGTAGCTGTTTCGGGTTGGTTACAGATGGCGCACTTATGGTGCTGATCCTGTGCCAACTTCTCATAGGCTTCGACGGTAAGGCCATACTGCTTTAGCATCGATTTACGTCCGGATAGTCGCTTTTCGGCGGGATCGCGAGGGGCGCGTGCTGCATTATACTGCCGGCGCCGTTCGGGGCGCCTTTCGAAAAATGCACGTGAGTACTCCCGTTTACAGTCACGGCAGTAGTATGCAAGGCCGTCGGGGCTCCGACGGTCTCGCGTAAAGTATTTCAGTTGCCGCCGCCGGTGGCAACGTCGACATAACTTGGTAGTCATGTGGCATCCTTTCTGTTGCATACATGCCACCATGGCCTAGGAAATAATGCAATGGCTGATGCTACAGACGCGCAGCTGCCACTACTGGAGAAAGTTACCCGTCATGTTTTCTTGGTCACACTCTCGATCAGTTGGCCCAAGATGACATACCAGATCGCAGATGCAGTCGTGGAGGTCGCAAACGGCGACGACACAACCGAGGAGATCGACAAGGAGTTTCGGAGTGATCCTCGGTGGACACTGATGCCCGCTACGTGGCGTAAGCGGATTGTCAACTGGGAAGGGCGCGCCCGTAAACTGCTGGATCAGGCGTCTGTGCGCTTTGAAGCGAAGGGTATCTCTGTCCTGCCCGTTGTGCGCGCTACTGAGGTCTTTGCTGGCCTCCAGAAGATGCGTACCGAGATGGAAACAATCCGCGATGAGTTCGTTGCGGAGTACACCGAAATCTTGGCACAGCTGAAGGACCGCCTGAGCGATGCACTGTATAAGAAGGCAGCGAAGCGGCTGCCCGCTGCTGACGAGGTCGCTGAAAAGTTCAGCATCGTCTGGGCGATCATCCCGATGGGTGGCCCTGGAAACATCCGCAGCGACGACCTTGACGTGCTCGAGTTGACGATCCGCGCGCTCAGCATAGACGCTGAAAGCGAGGAAACTGTAGCAGCGGCGCTGGAGATCCTCGAGAAGGCGCGTACCCAGGTGGAGACGCGTGAGCTCACGGATGAGCAAGCTGCTGAGCTGGTCACTGAGGCCCATGATCAGATGCACAAGTTTACGCAGCGGATGCTTGACGACATGTCCAAGGAGCCGCGTGAAATGCTGTGCAAAGCGGCAGACAACCTGCTAGAGGCGCTGCAAGACACAAACCGTGTCGTGCGTAACGGCACGCTGGAGCAGGTGCGCCGCGCCTTTGAGATGGTTGAGGGCTTTGCTTTTCTTACCGGACCGGAGCTAGTCAAGCGCATCGGCAAGTGCCGTAAGCGCCTAGACGCCGTCACACCGCAGCAACTCAACTCTGATGCGGAGGTAGGCGCAAGACTGGCTGCCGGCTTACGTGGCGTACGCGACGAAGCTGCTGACGTCAAAGCAGCAGCCACAGCCGTACGCCGTTTCCGTGGTATCCGTATCAGGAGACGCGCAAATGCAGATGGTGACTAACGCCGACGTAATTGGGTTGCTCTTTGTAGGCTTTTCGTTGGCGCCTTCGTAGCGCTGATAGCGACACGCGTATCGATGCACCTCCGGCTGCGTAAAGCGGCAGCCACAGCCGCAAAGCTGGAGCGCTTATTCGAGAAACGCCAGGCTATCCTCGGCCAACGCATCGCTGCGATTGAAGAGGACGTACAGGCGGCAGCCGTACAAGTGCGCGCAATGTTGCATGCGCATCAACAAAAACCACCTACAACGGAGGCACAAGATGCGACTAGTAACTGACTTCGACTTGATGTTGTTGCTCCTCGTTGGCTGCGTTATTGGCGGCATTTTGGGGTATATGCTGGCGAGCTTAGGTGTGCGCCACGCGAAACGACACGCCAGCGAAATCCTACGGCGGACACAGCGCGCACTCGCGACCGCCCGTGCCGAACTCGAGCTCATGGAGCACGCTGCCGGTGATAAGCAAGGAGCTGTGTTGGGTACGATCTGCGCACCAGATTGCTTGTGCGATCGCTGTGCGGGAGAAAAACTGCGGGTCCTGCGGCATATGCGTGAACGCCGTAAAGCGCGTATGCCACAACCGACGGAGGCACAAGATGGCGCACCAGCTTGAATGGACTTTCCGTAACGGCAAGAAGTATGCTGCGGGAAGTCCGCAGGGCCGCGGTCGTGACCCCTCTAAGGTCAAGGAGACAACCTCGTCAAACGGGTTGACTAAGTACCTGACCATCCTGTGGTCCGACGGTGTTCTGACCTGCGACTGCCGCGGCTGGGCCATTCGGAAGAAGCACAAGGACGGCACACCCAAACCGCGGATATGTAGGCACTGTACGGAGTCATTGGCCGTAGAGTACGCCGACATGACACCCGTAGATGACTTCGTGCCTGCGCCGACTTCCTGGTTGCAGGCTAAGCGGCCACAGCTCGACTTCAGTGAGCGACAGCCACGTAGAGTCCACATCAGGAGACGTTCCTAACGAAGACTCGACCCTAAGAACCTGAACCTCGACTGCTACTTGATTTTTGAGGGGTGATGCCGAAGCCGCGGGCTTAGGCGTGCCTCTGACCAGTAGCAAAGAGGTATGATGTTACAACGAGGTAACACCAAGCTCGGAAACATGCACACCTTCTCCCTGCCAGCACACACGAGCTGCCCGGGAGAAACAGAGGCATGTGCGTCTGTCTGCTATGCCACAAAGGGCTTCTTCCACATGTGTACAGTGAAGGCGAGTCATCGCCGCAACTTCACACTGTCGAAGCAGTCGAGTTTTGTGCCGCAGATGGTTGCTGAGATCAAGCAGCAAAAGGTAAAGGTTCTTAGGGTCCATGTCAGTGGCGATCTCTACAGTGCGGCTTACATCCGCAAGTGGGTACGGATCGCCAAGCAGTGTCCGGGTGCAACATTCTTCTTGTTTACCCGCTCATGGCGCATACCGCGAATGGTAGCAGCGCTACGCGATTTATCGCAACTGCCTAACGTACGCTTGTGGTGGTCAGCAGATAAGGATACGCATAGCCAGGATGGCGCACCGCCGGTGTGGCCTAGCATACGCGTAGCCTTCCTGCAGCTGGAACACGATGACAGTGTTCCAGCCTATACTGATCTGGTCTTCCGCAACAAGCGTGACACCATAACGAAATTTGTAGCCGGGAGGCTAGTATGTCCAGGGGAGAACGGGAAAAGCTACAAGCCGAAGATGCAGTGCAGCCGGTGCCGCTTGTGCGCCAGCGCGCGGTCAGTCCCACGGGCATCGATGAGGTCACCGCGCAGCTCCGCAGCAAGTACCGTGCCCGGCTAGTAGACGAGCCCAGCGCGCTCGAGTTGATTACGCCGTGTCGCGGTATCACGTCAGAGGGGATGGGCGTAAAGGCCAGAGAGCAAGAGCTAGGGCGCCTGCAAGACTACGAGCGTCGGCATCCACGGTATCCGTGTCCGCCAGGAGACGGTGCGTATCGTGTAGCCTGCACGGACAAGGAGGAGTATCTAAGCTCTTCGCGATTTGCGACTGGGCAAGGAATTCTTTGCCATCCGTATACGGCTACGTCAGGCATGCTTACGCCGCTCATGCTGCTACTTCTGCCTGAAGACGAGCTGACATACAGCATAACCGGGCGCTGGCACGGCATGAAGCTGATGAGCGGATGGCAGCACGGGACTCGCAATTACGGATACGTGAATGGGAAGGCCGTCAACATCTACACGCATATCGGGCATACTTGCAAAGACATCAGCCACGAGGTATGCACGGAGATGGAACGCAACTGGCCGACGTTCATGCGCGTAGATGGCGCAGTTGACTTCCGTAATCTGGTTGCTACTGTACAACCCACACCTGGCAACGACTTCACGCATGTGACTGTCGACAATTTGTGGCAGCTGCGTGAGCGTTGCAAACGCCTGGGCAAGCCAACGTGGACACGGTTGCGGCAGTGGTTGCTCAGGCGGAAACTAACTAACATTGCGCGACGCGCCCTGGGTGGGCGGCCACAGCGACGAAAACGTAAGTTGCAGGCAGGCGGGCGCGCACTACGACGAATCAAGACGGACAGGCATAACCCTGACGTCAAAACGTAATTCGGCTCAGCGGTTGTAAGCAACCGTGCAGATGCCACTTCAAGGAGACACAGTTGACACTACAAGAGCTTCAAACAGCGTTCAATGCTGCGTGTGTGCATTCCGGGTCACGATCCGCGTACATACAAGCCAGTAAGCAGGCGATGAGTTCACTGCGTGACCTCGTACTAAACGGTCACGTCTACATGCGGTACGTGGTACAGATTGGCTCACGCCATGACGGCACCCCGATCCTTACGCTGCGGTCGCAGCAAGCAGGCCTTACTGGCCGGTTGGCCGGTCTTGGCCTGGCGTTCTTCCTGCCTGACGGCACACTATGCGCTGGCGGCGCCTACTGCAACGAGATGGATCGGTGGAACAGATACATCGGTCAGGCGCGTGCACTCCGCACAGCCGTAGAGGTCCCACGCGATTTCGCCGAAGATCTCCACGAACTGCCGATCCCGACCTACATGCGGCCAAATGCGTCGTTAGCTACGCAGCGCAAGGCAGAGCCCCCGTGGGATTTCATATGCGGCAAGCGGCGCGGCTGCGCGCACGAGCTACCTGTAACCGGTACGCGTTGTTCGACCTGTAGGCGTCGCCTTTGGGTCCCACGTTTCCCGTACTACAGCCAGCCAGCTGTGCTTCACAGCATCCGCAACGCCATCTGGTTCGACAACCGCGAGTCACGCGTCAACGACGTGGTAATCGCTGCGGTCGATCAGCATGTTGCCAAGATGGCACCAGCTGTGCCGCTACAGGCAGCGCTTCCGTTGGAACACCAGCCGACCCGCGAAAGTGTAGCAGCAAGCATTGCTGCGCGGCCTGCGCTACCACATGACAAGGCAACAGTGCAAGCGGCAATGGACAGGATTGCGCGCGGTGATGCCATACTTGGACACCAGGCGCCGCAGCATGTGATACAGGAAGTCACAGCCGATCCAACGCTTACGACCATGGTTCCGGCCATACCCGGCGCCGAAGCCACCAATTCTTGACGACGGTGATCCGCAGCCCGGGGGCAATATCGCCCCCGGGCCCGTGGACACGTTCCCCCTTACCCAGGAGATGTATCTATGACAGTACGCACGGATGACGAGAACGATGCGACGGCGCTCAGCGATGACGTGCTTCCAATGCTACGCATAGCGCAGACACCGCAGGATCCCGAAGATCCCGCACTGACTGATGGGCCTAGGCCCAATACTGCCGCAGAAGACGCCGATTTCGATGACGACTTCGATGACGATTGGGACTTCGCCGACGATGACAATGACTTCGAGGCGGATACAGAGGAGAGCAGCCACGCATGATCACACAACTACTCCTAGCTGCCAAAGACCATCCGTCTGGTCTCACCTTCGGCATCGTAGTGCTTGTTGCTGGCTACGGTATGTACGTACTGTTCACGCTCATTTTCCCAGGCGATCCCAAAGGCCGCCGGGGGTAGGATTGTGCGCAGCTGCAATGGCTGCGTGATCCTCTGCAGGAATTGCACGACCTACGGATGCAGATTTCTGCGCAAAGGGACGAATGCCAGCAGCAGCAACGACCTCGTCGAACTGCTCTGCGTCGTCCCGGGGCAGCGTAGGCACGATCGTGGCCAGCTTCTCGGTGTCTACCCAGGCACCAGCAGTGCTGATCGCGTCGGCAAAGTCCTCGCCAAGCGTGTCTGCGAGATCACGGACCGGCACCGCTTGCAGGTCCGCGCGTTTGTAGTAGTTGCCAGTCAGCGAGCCGATCAGCTCGTCAGAGACCTCGGCAGCGATCTTCGTGGTGACGCCAAACAGCACGTCCTCCGGGCGTTCAACGGTGTCGTCGTACCGGCGATTCAAGCCGTGCTCGCGATCGAACTGGTCGATGATGCTGGCGATCTTCGTCAGCGGGGCAAAATGCTGCACGGCAATAGCTGGGGACTCCTCACACAGTCGAGCCAGTTTTTCCAGCTCTTGCTGGATCGGCGTCGGCTTGAGGGTATTGCCCAGGATGCGCACGCGCGTACGGATCAGCGCTGCGGCGTCCTTGCTGGCGCAGCCGCCCATACCGGCGGTTTTCTCCAGCATATCGCGGTGTGCGCTGACGTCGGCGCCCAGTTGTGCGGCCTTCTGCAGGATCTTGTCGGCGACCTGCCGGCGATCCTCGAAGGGCAGTAGATCGCGGCGGGCCTCAAGCCAGGCCGCTGCGGTCTTCACTTCCCGCGGATTCCGCATCGGGTAGTGGCGTTCCTTTGTGCCATCAGTGTGCTTGAATACGATAGCGAACGTGTCGTCTTCCAGCGTAACCGGCTCGGGCGTTTGAAGCGCTGCAGCTTTCTCCTGGATCGTCTTGAGGTAGCCGCCGATGCGGAAGTACTTGGCGGCTTTGAGCAGATTCTGCTCCAGCAGCTGGGCACGGCCGCTTGGCATTTCGGCCTTCTTCTCATAGAAAAACACCGATGAGATCAGCGTGGCTGGTCCGGTGTGAATCGGAAAGCGCCGGCGCGTTATGTCGGCAAACAGGTGCGGTGGGAGGTCGTCAGTACCGCACACGTCGTCGGAGTTCGCATTCTTGACAAAGTCAGGCAGCGGGTACAATGCTGCGATACGGTGTAGCTCTTGACCGTTGCGGTCGTCCGTCTGATCGATTACGGTGGACATATTGGGGCTCCTGTACCGGAGGACTAGATGCGACAACGACAACAACGACGTTCACTCAACGCATATGTCGGTTGGCACCAAGTACTACCATTGCTTGGGGTTAAGGCCACCACCGGCTCCATGCCGCTGATGGTGCAGTGCCCATTGTGCCACGGACACCGCCTTCACATCTATGATGATACCAAATTCGGCGGAAACTGGCACTACTGTCCTGACTGCCGCTCTGCGGGCGATATGATCGAGCTGGCGGCTGCTACCTGGGATTGCGACCTCCCACAGGCGATTCACAAGCTAACGGGCCATGGGGCGCCGTTCTCCGGGACAACGCTTACCCTAGACGCCATCGAGGCTTACGCCTACGAGTGCCCTGGAATGCAGGAGAGGTGCCGCCTGCTGGCGATAGCGGGCCGGAAGCGGCTAGGGAGCGGTCTGCAGGTCGCCGGGCTCCTGCATCAGCTGGGGCTCCCGAAAGATCAGCACCGGCAGTACTGGAAGTCGCGGATGGGCCGATTTATGGGTGGCGTGCCGCGGTTGCGGGCGCTGCGCACATTTGCGCCCACCGTCACGGAGAAACAGAGCTACGCGACCACTCCACATGGCACGCTGTTTCCGGGTAAGGCTTGGCACGACGTGCTTTCTGTGCCTTTTCACGATCTCCCGGGGCGATGTGCCGGCGTCTTGTTCTTGGGGCGGAAGGGCAAGCCTGACAAGGACTACGCCTTCAAGGTCGTAGACACGAACACACGGGCAGCAGCAGACCCCTCAACAGAAATTGGCTGCTGCATGTACGACGTGATGGATGCGCCAACAGCACACACTGAGTGGTTCCAGAACACGATCTTCGTGATGAACGATCCGCTGCAGGCGTTGAAGATGCAAGCACGATTCATGCGTGACTCAGAGCTGCCGCTGCCGATTGTCGGAACGTACCCAGCACGCGTCAGACGCCGCGCCCATGAGTGGCGCCTCGTATCCCACGATATCTGGGGCGCACGTCCCGACAAGAAATTCATCTTCTGGGGAGCAAAGCTGTCGCCGGATCTGTTTGACATGGCTGCGCGCGCTGACGGCCTGATCTACATCAGCAGGCATTTGCTGGACTTGCAACAGCAGCCGATGCAGCTCTGGCTGCGGCACATCCAGAAACGCGCACGGCACTGGACAGAGGTCCTGGAGACGCAGCTACGCGTACTGCCAGAGGCTGCCGCAGTGACGCTGCTGCAGCAGATGAACATGCCGCCTGGGCGCATGCAGTACTTCAAGGCAACTTGCGCACCGCAAGTACGGGAGCTCCTCGACCGGCATCGGCACGACGTACGGCTGCTCAGTTCTGTCATAGTCCGCGGGAAGCGAATCACTGAGTCCGAGGCGGGCTGGTTCCTGCAGAAGACCAGCGAGTGCATCTCAGACGCTGTAATCCGCGTCGAGAAGGTGATCTGCCGCGATGACGACGAAAACGCTGAAGCCTACTATCACGGACGCATACTCTACCAAGAGGAGCAAATCGAGTTCACGGAGCCCATGTCGAAGGTCGACAAGAACCCGGGTGAGTGGCTCAAGAAGAAGCTGTTGGCCAAGGCGAAGAAGCTTGTGACTGTTCGCCGGGGCTGGACTGTTCACCTCATGGACGTTGCTCGTGCTTTCTATACACCAACGGTCATCAATGAGGACGGCCGTTTTGGCTGGAAGCCGCGAGACTCGCAGTTCCTGCTGCCGCAGTTCGCTGTGCACCTGGGCGGCTCGGTCAGCGAAGCCGCAGCCCATACCGTTGACGAGTGGACGCCCGGCCGCAACCTGACGCCGCCCAGTATCCCACCAGCAGACATTGCAATGATCACGCGCGATACGCCGTCCAATCGCATCTTCTGGGCGGCTATGGGCTGTCTGGGGGCCAACATCATTGCGCCAGCTACGGGCCAACCAGTACGCGGTATCGGGGTAGTGGGTCACGGCGCGTTGATGGTTGGGCACGCCGCCGCCACGGCTGCTGGTTGCTGCGAGCTCTCTGGCATGAGCACAGGCGGGCGCTACGGAGTGCGCCTCGCTAACCAGCTCACACAAATCACAACACGGCACCGGTGGCCGCTGTACCTGACACTTACACGCGGATGCAGCAGGACGATCCTCGGTAACTGGCTTAACGGCGACTTCCTGCGCAACGTGATGACGTATCTTGACAAGTATCAGGCAGATCTCGCCGGCATGCTGGATCCGTGGCGGTTTGTCCGCTGCACTGACCCAGTTGAGCCAGGACCAGAGGTCCAACTGTACGGTAGGCACGTCATACCGATGTGGCTTGAACGCGTGGCCAAACGCAAGCTGCTGCTGGAGTCTGACGCCGGTAGCGAAGGCCACCGAGTATTGGATGACATGGCGCACATGATGGCGCCGTACGGAGATAGTGACTTCATCCAGAGCGCACATACGCTCATTGACGACGAGACCGACGATCCAAGCAGCCAGGCGGTGCGCTTCGTTTCGCTGGTATGTCGCTTTGTAATGGACGGGGTTCTACGTACGGAGCAAGCGGGCTATGACGCCGATGCGGGCACAGCCGCCATCGTCAAAGTCGATGACGGTACGCGTGCGCCTGGGGTCTTCATCGGCCGCGAGATGCTCGCACGTGCTACCACGCAGCGTTATCTGCCACTTCCGGACCCGGGGCGTATCACCGACGCACTGCGGGCTGCCAATGCGCTGGACTGCGAATGCCAGTATAATGGCGAGACAGGGTGGTTCATTATCGAATCATGGTGGAGCCGGCAGGTTGACCTATGCCAGGCCCATCAGCAACAGCGCCTACGGGTGATTGGGGGTTCGCGATGAATGCGCGTAATATGCTGAAGCTGTGTAGGGCGGCGCATAAACGGCTGTATGCGCTGGAAAAGGTACTGCCACGCTTTCCGGTAGACCGCGATATCGCTAGTTTCATCTGCGCCGCACGTAGCGATGTCGCAGAGCTGGTGCATATCGCTAAGCTTGAGACAGCCAATCGCGTCACCGTTGAACAGGTATCACATGTCCGCCAGATCCTGTCGGCAACACGCAACCACCTACAAAGTGTCCCCGACGCCGCGGAGAAGGAGCCAGATGAAGAAGTTTAAGGTCGTCGGCGTCGTGCCGGCAAAGGGCACCAGTACACGCGTGCCTGGAAAGAACATGCGTGTACTCGGCGGACAGGGTCCGCCATTGGCCGCCAGGGCCTTTAACAAGTTGCGGAGCGTCCCCGAGATCGACAAGGTGTTTCTCGATACGGACTGCCCCGAGATCCGCGCAAGCGTAGAGACAGACGAGTGCGCGCACGTCATACGCCGGTCGTCGCAGCTGGACACAAACAGCACGGACGGCAACCATCTGTTGCTCGACACCATGTCACGTATACCGGCAAGGATCTATGTGCAGTACCTCTGTACCAGTCCGTTTGTGCGTCCGGAGACGATCAGCAAGGCGATAAAGGAAGTCGTTTATCACGACTATGACGGTGCATTCCTGGTATGCAAAGCACACCTGCTCCGCTGGCATCGTCGGGGCCTCCCCGTCCAGGATATCTGCCAGCCGTGTTACAACTTGAAACCCCTACCCAACAGCCAAACTGTACCTGAGACGGTTTGGGACACCACCGCGCTGTACGTAGTCACCAGCGAGGCGTTGATGCGCACACGCTGCCGCACACCGATGCCTAACGTCTCTATGATCTTCGTCGACGCCCTCGAGGCTATCGATATCAACACAGAAGAAGACTTCGACATTGCCGATCTAATCGCACGCGGGCAGAATGCACTAACCAAGCACTAGGTACTACTATGATCGTCTCTGTTGTAGCAAACGGCCCATCTGCGGCCGGCAAGGGCAAGAGCATCGACAATGCGGACAAGGTCGTCCGTATCAAGGCCTTTTGGGCGCACGCTGCCGAGGACGCGGGTAAGCGTACCCACGCGGTCGCCTGGTTTGGTGACCCTTATGGGTGGGACAGCAGGCCTGCTGATCTCTACTGTGAGCACTGGTACACGCACGGCCCGACGCAGATAATGCACAACACCGTAAACGGCAAGCGGAATCTGCGAGAGTTCAACAAGCTCGCTGACATGCAGCCGATACGGTGGCTTACGCACGAGTACTGGAAGCGGCTAGCCTTCAGACTCAAGCTTTGTCCGTCTACAGGCTTCATTGCCGTGGCTATGGCTATGAAGGTCTTCAAGCCAGACGTACTCAAACTGTTTGGCTTCGATTCGACGGTACCCGAGCAACCACACTACTACGATGCGCGGACCCCGTATGTTGACGCTGGGTTTCCGCACATGATGCTGAAAGAGAAGCTGCTGTTCGCCAAGATCCTTGACGGCAGTTGGCTTGGGCAGCCATGTACGACCCAACTGTGCTGGTGTGCTATGCCGGATCTCGTACGCCGTCTGCGTACAGAAGACGATCCAGAGCTACTCCAGCGCTATGCAGATGCCTTTGACGTCGGTGTCGAGGGTGCGTTTACAGCTGCCGCTGACCCAATGCTATCAGCGTTTCCACTGAAACCAGGAGACCCACGTGCAGACAGTAGTTGAGCGTCTGCGCCGGCTGTATGCTGGCGTGGTCTATGACACGATGTACTTCGACATGGACCTACGAAATTTCACGCCGGGTACGACTATCAAACCGCTAGGGCGACACGCCCCGCGGCCGCTTGTTGGCCCTGCGTTTACGTGTGTGGGACAGCACCTAGCCGACGATAAACTACTCGACGACAGTGTGCGACTTACGATGCTACAGGAAATGACGCCCGGCTGCGTACAGGTGATCGACGGCGGTGACGACCTGAGCGTTGCGCACTACGGCGACATTTCGGCTAGGCTAGCACGTAAGGCTGGCGCTGTTGGTGCTGTCATTCGTGGCCATACCCGCGATGCGCGCATGATCCGGCAGATCAAGTTTCCCGTCTATTGCTTGGGCGTAACGCCGGTAGATGCGTACGGTCGGTGGCAAATTCGTGCATGGCAAAAACCGATTTGGCTCAGTCCAACGGTCCGAGCACAGCCTAACGACATCATCTTTGCAGATAACGATGGCGTACTGGTTATCCCGCATGCAAAGGCAGAACAGATCTGTATCCACGCAGAAGCGCGGGCCGTTATCGAAGACAAGATCCGAGCAGACCTGGAAGAGCTCACGCCGGAGGCGCTGTACTCAAGACACGGGAGGTGGTAATGCCTACTATCTTGGCCAGCAGGAACGGGAGACGGCAGCAGCTGTACGAGAGGCCAAAGCAGTCATCCGCCAGAAAGAGGCGCGGATCAAAGAGCTCGAGAAACAGCGTAAGGCGGAACAGCAACATACAGCTGCGTTGCTTGCAGCCGGTGACGTAGTTCCGATACGGGAGGCAGACAATGGTTGAGCTCGTAGCCGAGTTTACGACAAACCACATGGGCCATATGGGGCTGTTGCTCCGCATGGTCAAAGCGGCCAAGCAGGCCGGCGCTGATACCATCAAGATGCAGAAGAAGCACGTGAAGTCGTTCTACACCCCCGAAAAGCTGAACAGTCCCTATTCCAGCCCGTTCGGGAAGACCTATCGGGACTATCGGACCATGTTCGAGCTCGATGATGGTGACTGGCACCGCTTCAGCGCAGAGTGCCGCTATGCGGACATCCCGTGGTATGCTACCGCGCAGACTGCAGATAGTATGGCATTCCTGCGTGGAAACTCAGTACGGCGGCGCATCAAGGTCTCATCCACGAACGCGCATAAGCCAGAAGTCCTGCGACAGATTGCGGCAGAGACGCCGGTATCATGGGAGGTCGTGCTGTCAGTTGCTGGCTGCACGCTGCCTGAGATCGAGCAGGTGATCGCGATATTCGAGGAGCACAAGAAGCTCTGGATCCTGCACTGTGTCGCTGTGTACCCGTGCCCGGACCTCTATCTTCGGCTGGAGAACATCCCTACGCTGAAGCGGTTATTCGGGTCAGATAGGATCCGTATTGGCTACTCAGGGCACGAGATGGGCATCAAGTCATCAATCATGGCTGCACAGCTGGGCGCTGAGATGGTCGAGCGGCATTTCTGCCTGTCCCGCCACTCATTCGTCCATCACATCGATTGCAGCCTGGAGCCCGCGGAGTTCAGGGCGCTGGCAGACGCGGTCCACAGTGACGATCTGGCAATAGTTGAGCTGGAGGCGAAGGATGTTCCCGAAGCAGATTTCGGGATGTCGGACGCAGAAAAGCCGTTTCTAGTTGACCAGGCGTACGGAACACAGTATCTTGGTACTTCTAGCACGTTCGACCCGCGCTTACGGCGCACATGATGTGGGGTTGCAAGTTCGTTGCTGGTAGGTTAGAGTCACTGCATGTGACTCTAACCAAGGTATCGCATGCCAGCCAGCGATCCGAAAGCCTACGCCGCTAAGCACTACCAGGCAAACAAAGAGACGTACCTCGCAAGTACACGTGCACTCCCTTCGTAATCGGATGTCGGCCAGTTGGAGCAATTCTTGCACCAGTGCCATGTGTCGCTTCCACGTTTTCGACGGTACGTCATGTCAGCCTCCTTCGATCAGGAACTAGGTGTTAGGCAACCCTACGGGGGGTTGTCACGAGAAATCTGCAAGCTCTGCTATCACCCAAACCCTGTTGGGTTTGACGTGCCTGATGACGTATGGGCTGCGGTTGTGCCCAGCGAGTACCGCAACCGCGTCGTCTGCCTCCCCTGCTTTGTGCGACTCGCAGATGAGAAATTGATCGCATGGGACACAGATATTCAGTTTTACCCCGTAAGTGTTGCGACCCACCGTTCTGCTGTCAATAGCTCTTGCATGTAGATAGGGGTAGATTTTGCCCCAGAAACCAGCAATCTCTCGGCTGTTGTGCGCGCAATCGCACGTTCATACGTGAGCATAAACAAGGCAAGGCCTGTAAGCTCTGTGGCTTTGACGACTGGCGGGCGCTGTGTTATCATCACAGAGTCCCTGCTGAGAAGACGGCTAACGTCGAGCAGATGACCAACAGGTCTTTCAGCCTGGCCATGCTTCAAGCTGAGGTCGATAAGTGTGATATCCTATGCATGAACTGCCACACTATCATGCACCATCCAGAATAGGAGTGAACGTAGCGCGGTAGAGCAGTTGGTAGCTCACGTGGCTCATAACCACGCAGTCGGCAGTTCGAGTCTGCCCCGCGCCACTTTCAGGGCGACCGTGTTGGTCGCCCGTTTTTCATTGTGCACCAAAGGAGTAGATTCCAGAGATGGCACGAGCCAAAAAGCGCACAACAGTGGAAACAGCAGCGGCGCTCGCTGCTACGTCGGAAGCCGACGTTAAGAAGACACTCGATCAGCTCAACGACCTACAGGTAAGCGTGCAGGGCACGCTAGCCGGCGTTGGCGTGTCCATGGCCACCAAGATCGAAGAGCTCACCCAGCTGGAGACAGCGATCTCCGCCCGCAAGGATGAGCTAAAAGAGATCCACTCGATCGAGATGGATGCTGACACGCTTGCCAACATCAAGCAGCAGATCGAAGAGGAGGAGGAGCGCGCTGCGGAGACAGCGGCCGCCACCGACAAGGCGTTTGCGTTGCGCCGGTCCGAGCAGGACCAGGAGTGGCAGCGTCGCGGCGAAGAGCATACATATGCGCAGGGCCGTAGGCTAGAACGCATTGCAGCAGAAGCTGACGACGCGCGCACGACGGCACAACGCGCAGAGGCAGTCAGGACGGAAGACGTCAACAGGGATCTGGCCGCGCGTGTTGCCGTCGTCGCCGAGCGCGAAGAGAAAGCCGAAGAGCTGCAAACCAAGGTCGACGGCATCGAGGACCTGGTCGCCACAGCCGCAAAAGAGGCCACGGACGCGGCCACCAAGACGCTTACGGCTGGATTTGGCCATGAGCGCGCGCTGCTGAAGAAGGACGCCGAGTCCGCAGCACAGCTGGCAGCCGCAACGATTACGAACCTGACGGGCGACGTCCAATCGCTCCAGACACGTATCGAAATGCTCGCGGATCAGCTGGCAACAGCACAGAAGGACGCAAAGGACGTCGCTACGGCGGCAGTCGAGGCTTCCTCGAACCGTCAGGCACTGTCTACGCTCCAGGCCGCTGTTGAAACACAGGCACGCGCAGCTGCAGGCGGGCGCGGCCGCTAGAATTTCTCCTAGGGTTGGAGGACCCGGCAGGCGGCTCGATGTGCTCGGGCCGCCTGCCAACTTTTTGAGGCAACTTCGTGTTTTGACATCTTTGATGGCGGCAAGCAGCTGGTCGAGCCGGCTGCTTGCTGCCTGCGGACGATAGCTCAGTTGGTAGAGCGCATCCCTGATAAGGATGAAGTCGGAGGTTCAACTCCTTCTCGTCCGACCTCAGAGCGGTGGCAAGCCCGGCAAGTGTGGGCCATATGTAGGCCTATGATAACGCGCCGTAGGAGCCAGCAGCGTGGGTATGGAGCGCCACGAGACTACTCTCGTACGTCCACAAGTATCGGTGCAAACCCGATCCGCTCTTAACAATCACAACAAAGGAGACCCGGATGCCGATTACGAAATGCGTTTGCCGTAATGCGTGGCAGGATGACAGATACGGTCCTGGCATGCGTGTGGTGAACAGAACACGCGTGGGGACCGTAGGCGGGGAACGATGTACCTCCTGCGGCAAAGACGTCATCAAGGCCGCTCCCAAGAAGCCAAAGGTGTCCGCGAAGGACGCGAAGAAGGACGCCAAGGCCAAGCAGAAAGAGAAGCGGCGCTAGGAACGTACGGACAGACTCGAACGTCAAGGCGTGTTCGAGTCGGCCCCCTAGCCTAATGGTAGGGCGCCGCGCTGTCGACGCGGAGGCAGGAGTTCAATTCTCCTGGGGGCGCTGAAAGGAGTACAGTGATGAGAAAAGTAGTGCATCGATTCTACCGCGGTGCGTGCGGGATCGTGGGCGTTGTGGTGTTGTCGCGTCGTACGCAGGACCATTGCCAACACCGCTGGATGTTCCGTGACTGGCCGCAGGGCAAAGAAAGCAACTGGCCGCTGCTCTGCTCCATATGCGGGGCCTGCAGTAGATCATGACCGTAATCGTAGGCCGAAAGCCGTATCCGTGGCCCTGCCACCGGCGCCGCGGCTGGTGCTGTTCAATCATTTCAAGACCTTGATGTAAAGAAAAGGCGGTCCGCCTGGGAGCGGCTTGCGGTTCCAAACTGCAAAGATGAGGTTCGACTCCTTGCCGTCTTGCCTGGCCCGTTCGTCTAGTCGGTCTAGGACACCGGCCTTTCACGCCGGCAACGCGGGGTTCAAATCCCCCACGGGTCACATACACACACACCGCCGGCACACAGTGCCGGGGAGCCAGGGACAACCAGTAACCACTTAAAACATGCTATGGTTAGAATTGTCCTCCTGTAACGTCGGCTTATGGCGAGCGCGGAGGGGTCGCAACCGGATGGCCGAGGGGTGATTGGCGTAGGGGCATACAAGGCCCCGAAGCCAATTCCGACTTCGGACGGCGTTATAGCATCGCCCGCTAGCTCAATCGGCAGAGCGCATGCCTCTGGAGCATGGTGTTTCAGGTTCAAGTCCTGAGCGGGCTGTTTACGTTTCGCCCAGCAAATGTGGGTGTTTGACTGTGGCACCAGTTCCAGCCATGGTACATCAAGGCATGGCGGCAACTGCGGTACCAACCGAAATGGTGGCTATGGCGGGTGTACGCGGTTATCCGCTGGACCCTGTCACGTCTTTGGCGAGAACCGCCAGCAGAAGACTACCAACTTGATGACTTTGAGACCTGGTCGGGCGGTATGCGCCGTATCAATAGCTACGCCAGCGCGATGGCTGGCTTCGCTATGGGGCACTACTACGCGGCAGCCGAAGCCATTGACAACCTGCGAGTACGCAGCGACACTCGGGGAAACACCACCGAGGTTACAGTAGGCCAAGAGTCGGCCAACCCAGAAGTTGAGCAGCAGCAGTAGGAGGGCCACAATGCCCACAAAGTTGAGTCAGATTGTCGCCGTAACGAACGGCAAGAAGAAACGCACCCAGGCGAAGATCACCGAGGTGTACCACAGGATCCAGAAGGACACCCTGTTCTCAGGCATCACCCGCGAGTACAGGCCCATCGATGACGAGGGCGTAGATCTTCCGCCGGAGTCCCGTGGCGTGCAGATGCAGGTCGCACATGCGGTCAAGCAGGTGGCGGATGCCATGACAGACCTGTTTGACACGGTCGCCACACAAGACTATAACAACTGCACTGCGACGGCCCATGTTGTCGTCAACGGCAAGGTCATCCTGCGCGACGTTCCGGTTACCAATCTGCTCTTCCTGGACAAGCAGTTGGAAGACATCCGGACGTTCATCTCGAAGCTACCGCTTCTGCCGCCGGAGAAGGAGTGGGTATGGAGCACCGAGCACGGCTGCTTCAAGTCGAAGACGGAGGAGACAAGCAAAACCAAGCGCGTCCCGAAGGCGCACGTATTGTCCGAGGCTACGGAGCATCATCCGGCCCAGGTCAACGAGTTCCACGAGGACGAGATCGTCGGTTGGTGGCACACCGTCCACCTGTCCGGCGCAATGCAGGCGCAGAAGCGCAGTGAAATGGTCGAGCGGGTGACGAAGCTGCACGACGCAGTCAAGTTCGCCCGACAGAAGGCCAACGAAATGGAAGTTACGTCGTACAAGGTCGGCAAGCCGATCTTCGACTTCATTTGCGAAGGAGCAACGCCACAGCCGGAAGGCTGATGGCTTTTCGAAGCTTAGACTGAGATTGAGGCTAAGAGGCGCATGCCTTTGAGCCTGGGTTCGAGTCCCAGGGCCGGTGACTAACATACTCCCTGACGTTCCATGAGGATGTCAGGTCACAATCACACCGGCTAGCCCAGTGGTCGAGGCAAGGCATTGCCCATCAGACCCAGATTCTCGCTCCAAGCTGACAACCCCGATACAGTCAGCCACATCATCAAGCGCCGTGCCATGACAACACATGGATGGGAGTTCGATTCTCTCCCCCGGGCACTCGCTAACCAACCCACAAGCCCGGGTCGTATAACGGTAATACAATCTGTTTGACAGACTAAAACCACGGCTTAAACGGATACAGGATGTGGCACGCATCAGTGCTAGTATCGAAACCAGTCCGCTCCACTAGGTTAGCGTGGGGCGGACTCCAGTCCCTTAATCGTCCAATGGGCAGGACACCGGGCGGACACCCGGAGACGCCGGTTCGAACCCGGCAGGGGCACTTATCGGTGACCTTTGACTAAACGAGAAGGCATGGAGGTCTGTAACGGGTTCGAATCCCGGCCAAGCGCCACCGGCGCTTGTGCAAGCCGAACCGATTTTTGAGACACTACTCCCTCTACAGTATATACGAGCATACGTGTTCTTGCCAAAACACGTATGCTCCACTCTTTCGTACGTAAAGTGTCGTGTCTACTGGCAAGTGAGCTCAAGCGAACAGAACTCGTCCCTATCGCCGACGGTAGCGGGACTATGTTCGCGAGCGGCTTAAAAACGGATGTAAGGGCTCTGCGACAGTCGGCGCAACCCGAAGCATCTGTGCTTGGAGAGAGGGCCTTTCTGAGGACCCCGAGGGCCAAGCCGACGCTTCTTTCTACAGACGCTGGCCGAAAGGCAATCCGACAGGAATCACGCATAGTAGGGGAAGGCCAGTCCGATCCGAACCCGTTGATTCAGTCCGGTTCTGAACACCTATGGGGCAACATCGTCGGCTGGCCGTGTGTCGAAAGTGTTCATGGATGCCCAGAGGGTTAGTACAGCCCAGGGCGCGCATCCAAGCAGCGCCTTTTTCTACAACCCAGAGAGGACCGAAGACTTCTGATGCCATGTAAGTGTGGCCAGCCTACTGGCCCGTACGGCGACCTTTGTGAAGATTGCTGGGTCGCACGACAAACCTTCCGGAGCGTTGGTCCTACTCGGCGACCAGCACGACGGAATCGTCGCGCAATTTCGCGCCCACGCGGCACTGTGTCGCGCGGACCGCAGCCTGCAGCCGTTGAGGCCTTTGAGGCCCTGTTCAGCTAGTAGCGCACTACCACGCCACGCCCGGGGCTTCCGGGCTTTCTACCCACCATCAGAGACTTTTGCAATGGAGATCCACAGATGGATCCACAAGCTGGAGGAAGAGACGTTGCGGAGACGACGCGAGTCTAGCTGAACCTTGTTCAGCTGAACAAAATCAACGAAACTACGACCATTCGTGGTTTGGCCCGGGGCTCCTTCCTACCGAAGGGGAGCCCCGGGTATTTCTCGGGCATTGGGGAAGCCTGGTATCCCGCCTGCTCTGGGAGCAGGAAGGCGCTGGTTCAAATCCAGCATGCCCGACTTTACAATCACTACAAAAAGGAGAGACACATGGCAAACTGGATCGCCCTTGAGGGTGACACACTGACTGATCTCAATGGCTTCGATCTGATCACTATCGACGCGTACGATACGGCAAACAAGGCGCCGCATGATGTAGACAACATGCCGCCTGGCCTGTCGGTTAATGACCCAGATCTGTGGATCATCCGCGCCTGGTTCCGCAGCGTAGACGATTGCCAAATCATTTTGGCGGCAGGCTCGGAGGCCTACTGCAAGCGGGTACATGCAGCAATTATCTACTCACTAAACGCACAAACCCTCACTGAGGTGCTCGAAAACGCCGGCAAAGCCTAACCTGCGAGGAAAGCATGCAGATCATCAGCGACTTCAAGGACTACTACGACGTAATCGCGTCGGCGGGGCAGGATCTGACGTTGAGGCCAAGGGCTTCGACCCGAAGTGGAGTTTCCGGAAGCCGCCCACCAAACACAGATGACTAACCATATTGGTGCTGCTATTCAGTGGGTGCTGTGCCGCCTGGGTTTTCACGAATGGGTGAAGATCCTTGGATCACTGCCACCCCGCCGCCGATGCCTATACTGTGCAGCTGCTCAGATGTGCCATGTTAATGGCTGGGAGAATGCGCCCCTACCCAAAGAGGAGTAAACCATGGACGTAGTGATTGCTGACGGATTCTGGAAGGGCTTCAAGCGTATCTGCCGGCCATGGTATCACCCGGCAAACCTGTGGTACAGCTTCAAGTGCTGGGCATGGAAGCGCCACACCACGATCAAGCCACGGTACCTGTCGCACACCTGGCATGACCGCTGCGTCATCTTGCCACACATGATGTTCGAGATACTGTCGCAGTTCATCGAAGGAGAGTGCGGCCCTGATGGCCACGTAGAGTGGTACGGCGAGAATGCGCACATGATCACTGTGGCCGGCGAAGAGAAGTACGTCCGCGACGAGATGCAGGAGCTCTATGACTGGTGGCACAAGAAGTACAACAAGAGGTACGAGGAGCTCGCTGAGTACATCCACGAAGAACGAGAGAAGCTCGACCTGATTAGCCACTTTCAGGACATACCCGATAGGCCCGGGATATGCCAGTGGAAACCGACGTATGGCATACCCGAAGACGCGCAGCGCGCTAAGGAGCTGTCAGAGTGGTACAGCTTCTATGACATAGCCGTGGAGAACTCGCTGAAGCGACACATGCACAGGCTTGTTGCCATTTACCGGTCCATGTGGACATGATCTCGCTCAAAGCCATTGACCTGAGCAAAGGCCATGACCACGAACATCCAGACATCAAACTCAGCGCGCCGTACCTGATTAAGTGGTGCAATCGCTGGTCTGCGGGCCACTTCAACCGTGTGTCGCAGGCATCACCGCCTTTACGTAACCTAAGGAGAGTGAGGATTCGAGATGAGAGAGGAACTGGAGCAGCAACTGTTCACTAAGTACCCGGGGCTCTTCCGCGACCGCCACGGCGATACGCAACAAACGCGTATGGTGGACGGAGTTGGTTGCGGCGACGGGTGGTACGACCTGCTCGACAAGCTGTGCGCCGACATTACGGCGCAGCCTAACAGCGAGGACGTCGCGATCTTCCAGATTAAGGAGAAGTTCGGCGGCCTGCGCTTCTACGTTGGCGCCGCTAGCTCAGCAGTCCACGATCTAATATCGGCGGCCGAGGCGCAAGCATACAAGGTTTGCGAGGTCTGCGGCAGTGCTGATGACGTCAAGGCATGCGGGCCGCGATGGCTTAAATCGCTTTGCCCTGCTTGCCGCAAGGTACGCATTGCCGAGGTCGAGGCCCACCATCAACGACAGCAGCAAGGAACCAGCACTTGAAATTGCTCTTTTGTGATGCCTGCGGCGACATTGTCAAGCTGCGAAGCGAGACACGGACATGTAGCTGCAAGAAAAGCGGCGGGCATTACACCAACCACCTTGATGCTGTCTACTGGGGGCCAGCAATGCCCCTCGGTGTCGACAACATGAGCTTCGCCACAGCGCTGCATGAGCGCCCAACCGAAGGCAAGGGTTTTCGCTTTGCGGCCTTTGTAATCCCGAAACGATGCCCTACAATGATACAGCTCGAAGGCCCGGACGGTACACCCGTGGCCATCTGAGAGCTGACTGCAGCGTAGAACCGGCAGAAGCCGGCTCGGTAGGCAACTGGCAGACCACCTTGGCTTAGAACCAGGGATGCTGTGAGTTCGAATCTCACCTGAGCCATTCAGCAGGGCGATGTTCCCGACGGCAGACTGTAAATCTGTTGGCATTATGTCGGGCGGTCACCAAGAGGTGCGACTCCTCCATTTCCCATTGGGGCCGATAGCCCAATTGGCAGAGGCGCTAGGTCGAGGGCCTAGCCAGTGCGGGTTCGACTCCTGTTCGGCCTACTCGATGCCCAGTAGGCAAGTGGCAGACCACCTGGACTTAAAATCCGGGATGCTGTGGGTTCGAATCCCACCTGGGCCACTACGGTCCGGTGCGTCCAATTGGCAGAGCGGCCCGGCTCAAAACCGGGCGGTTGTAGGTTCGAATCCTACCCGGACTATTGGGAATCCAGATCACGGGGCCGCTTGGGCTGGACGATGGCGTTGAGGAGCGGCGGTGTGTACCAGAGAGGGCTGAGAGCGCCACTTACCTACTTGAATGACTAAAGGAGATGCTCATGTACGAGCGGTTCACAGATGATGCGAGGAGGTTGTTCCAGCGGGCCAACAAAGAGGCGCAGCGGTTCAATCACGAATACATCGGCACCGAGCACATCCTGCTTGGGCTGGTCAAAGGGGACGGCGAGGTCGCAGTCAACATACTGAAGAACCTCGACGTCGATCCGCGGAAAGTCCGGCTCGAGGTAGAGAAGCTTATGCATAGCGGGCCCGACATGGGCACCGTGGGCAAGCTACCGCAAACGCCCAGGGCTAAAAGGGTCATCGAGTACGCGCAAGGGGAGGCCCGAGTTACCGAGTTCAACTACGTGAGCACCGAGCAGGTCCTGATCGGCCTGCTGCGCGAGCAGGAAGGCGTCGCGGCCCAGGTGCTGACGGGCCTCGGGGTAACGCTCGAAGCCGTGCGTGCGCAGGTAGCAGTTGCACCCGATACGGATACGCCCAAGACTTGGGACGCAGAGCGCGGCGCGCTGCTTGCCCATCAGGCGGCAACAGATGCGCGTATTCGCGCGATGACGGCCCAGTTCAATCGGCTGCTGGAGCTCGTAAAGATCCCGAATCCCGCACGAGACATCGCCAATGAGGCCAATGAGCTGCTTGCAGCCAAGGATCGCAGGATCGAACAGCTGGAGCGACAGCTGGAGCAGCAGCTGGCGGAGCAGGAGCAAGCTTGGGCCGCGGCGCACCAATCTGCCGGGGAGGCCGATGAATGACACGCATCTGGAACAAGCGGACGCCGCTATGGATGCGGATCTGGGTCTGGTGGCAGTTCTTGCGGCAGCCCAAAGACGAGTTCAACTGGCGGTACAATTTGGATCCCGTCGTAATGGCGCACATGTGCAGGTGCGAGTGTGGTCGATACACGGCTGAACTGCTCAGGCGGCGGCGACGCGCGCACAACGACGATATTGAGCGCCAGGCCAAGGAGATGGACAAGCAATGCTTTTCGCCATAAAGCAGGCAATCGCTAACCGTCGTCGCCGCGAAGCGCTAGTCAAGCAAACCTGCGAGGTTGCACGGCTTACCGCTGCTCTCGAGACCTTGCGTGCCAACTACGAGGCAGACAACCGCAAGCATCAGAGCCAGATCACAGCGCTACAGGCGTTGTATCGACGGGAACGTGCCGCCCACCTCAGGGACATGTTTGATGACCCTACGCCGGAGACCGCGGCGAACGTCCGGAGAGAAACAGAGCAACGGCTGAACGTAGCCATGCTCACCCTTCCAGAGCTAAAAAAGGAGAGCGACCGTGGCATTGCAGCAGACGAAAGCTGACAAGGAGAAGGCCAGGAAGGCCTACAAGCACGAGTGGAAGCGCAGAAACAGGGGCCTGGGCCCGGGCGGCAACGCTACGCCTGGTAGCGTCAAGGTGGCGTCCTGCCAGGCGAGCAGCTTGGACAGGTACATGGCCAACAGAAACCGGAGCTACAAGCACCCCGGGTACGAAGCGTGGCGACTTGGCCACAGTACGGAGATGCGATGAACAGCGTATGGACAGACCGCGCCATTACGGCGCTAGTCGGCTTCGCTGGCGGCGTCATCGGTATCCTGGTGGTACTGGTGTTATCGCTGCTGTGCGGGTTCGTCGGCTGGGTGAACCCGAATACCGAAGAGAGTTTTATCCAGTGCGTTGCTTACGGAGCGGCTGGATGGGCCGTAGTCCTTTCGGGTGTTATCGGCACAGCGCTGGCAATCTTCAAGTTGCCCAACGGGCCTGTATGAACAACGGTACCCGGTAGCTCAATTGGCAGAGCGCAGGGTTTTGGTCCCTGAGGTTCCAAGTTCAAGTCTTGGCCGGGTTGTGGGCTATGAGTGTGATGGATCGCACGGCAGATTACGGATCTGCAAGAAGGGGTTCGACTCCTCTATGGCTCGCTTAATTTCTTGCTCTTTTCTTCGTACCCTAAACATGCTATGCTTGGGGTAAGGAGCAAAGTATGCAAGAACAGATACTAGCGCTGCGCGCAAAGGGGTGGTCCTATAACCGCATCACCGCAGAGCTCGGATGCTCTAAAGGCACAGTTGCATATCATTGCGGCAAGGGACAGAAAGCCAAAGCGCAGCGCCGCCAGCAGCATTACCGCCGTAATGACGTCCTGCTCAAGAAGTGCGACAACTTCAAGAACCGACCCGCAAAGCGTCAGCATGTACCCGAAGCCAAAACAACTGACAGCCAACGCCTGCATAACAAGCGTAGGGACTTTCAACGTAAACGTGTCAACGGTAATCGCTACGGTAAGCGCGGCAGCTATACGCTCACAGCAGCCACTGTTCGTGAAAAATACGGGGAGACGACTACCTGTTATTTGACCGGACGCCCTATCGACCTGTCGCAACCAAAAACGTACCATTTTGACCACATCGTACCGCGAGCGGATGGCGGTAGCTGTGAGGCAGATAATCTCGGTATCGCTTGCAGCGCAGCAAACAAGGCCAAAGCAGACATGTCTGTCGACGCATTCTTGCAGCTGTGTAAAGAAGTGCTAGAGCACCACGGCTATGTCGTGGATGAAAAGGTGCGGTAGCTCAGCAGGTAGAGCACTGGATTGAAAATCCAGGTGTCGGCGGTTCAACTCCACCCCGTACCACTCTAGGATAGGCGAGTAGCTCAGCTGGCAGAGCTTCCGGCTTACATCCGGACGGTCGTGGGTTCAAGTCCCTCCTCGCCTACTGGCGTGCGAAGCAACCATAGGCGTCGTTCATCCGTGACGCCAACAACGGATGCCGAGAACTTCGCACGCCAACAAAAGGCGTGTCGGTCGGGTTCGAGATTACTCACTGATCGACACGCCGACGGAACGGTGGCCGAGTCTGGCTAAAGGCCCTTGTCTTGAAAACAAGTTGACGAAAGTCACGTAGGTTCAAATCCTACCCGTTCCGCTCGAATAAAGCTCTTGCGTCGCGTCAAGCTGCAACAGGAACTCAGTGACAAGGAGAAAGAATGAGCAAGGTTCTAATGACCGGCACGGATATTGCGGCGCTGCTCACGCTCTCTATCAAGTCAGACACGGCGCTAAAAGCAATCGCCGTGGCGGAGGAGTGGATAGAGGCCGCAGAAGAAGAGATCAGTACGCTGCGTGCCACATTTCCGTTCAAGACCGCGGACAAACATGTCATCTCCAGCCTACCGTACAAGTTCTGGACGATAGAGACCGGCCGGGTTGTCGAGCGCTGTGCGCACGCGATTACCGAGCACGGTCTTAGAATAACCGTGGAACGGTATGCCGGACTGCGGCATGAGTTGGTATGCTTCCGCGACGTGTTCAGTACATCGGCGGCTGTTGTGGCAGAGCTCGAGATACGGAAGCAGGCCTGGACCGAGTACCCCGCAAAGGTTACTGTGTAATGAGTGTGCGGGTGTAGTGTAGACGGCAATGCATGCTGTGCAGACGGAAGCAATGGCAGGGCAAGCCTATACCGCTCGTATTGGACCATATCGACGGGCGTGCAAACAATTCGTCACTCAGCAACTTACGACTAATCTGTAACAACTGCGACGCGTTGCTGCCAACCTATAAAGGCAGGAATCGCGGCAATGGGCGGCACAGCCGCCGTCAGCGGTACGCTGCTGGCAAAAGTTACTAGCCGCCGAGCCCGACTTAGTGAGGGAGTCGATTTGTAATTGACCAGTAGATGGTGCAAATCCATCCGGCGGCCCTGTCTCTTGTGTCAAGCTTTGGCGTTCGCTATGACCACAAGCAGGAACCCGCTCCTCGCTAATATACGCGCTATGTCCAAACCAGCGCGATAGGGGCTATGGCTCTGTGGCTGCGGGAGAGCGCCATTTCACACACACAAAGGAAATCGTGATGCCAAGAAGCATGGTTTGGGGCTGGGCCTGCATAGTGGCCTGCTTCGTCGACTCGATATGGGCTAACTGTCATTTGCTGGATCTGTTTGAAGGCGGCGAAGAGGCGCCCCGGCAGCCACGACGCGTCCGCCTCAAGGATGAGAAGGGGCCATCCACGGTTCCTGTGGACACACCCAGCACGGACGCGACAGTGGACACATACGTTGAACCGGAGATACCGTTTTGAGACGACTCGTCAGACACCAAAAACCACGGAGAAAACCGATGAGTGATCCTGTTGATACCGGTTGTTGCGTCATGGTCATCATTGCCGGCGGGCTTGTTGTCGGGCTGTGCTCCGGCATCATCGCCGTGCTTTTTGCCTCGGCTTGGAACCTCATAGCCGGCTAACTACTGAATGAGCTCGTCGTCCCATTCGGAGTCAGACAGCGGCACAGATGCGCGTAGCTGCTCATCAGAGATCGCAGCAATCTCGTGCAGCCGTGGCCATTTCTTGGTGCGGTACCAGATACCGACGCAGCCCAGGTTCACAGCCTGTGCAAAGTCGTCGGTGAAGCCTGCCTGCCGGTCAATACGGTAGATCTCGCCAGCAGCCATCGTGGTCACCTTGTCTTCGACGAGCGCCAGGAAGTCACGGATCAGTCCGGGGTCTTCCTGGCTGCTGTAGTCGGAGTCAAAGAACCGCAGCTGCTTACACTTGATCATTGCGCATGTCAGCAATAACGAGCGGCTCTTGTCCACGCGGTAGTGCGAGCGCGGATGATCTACTGTTGGAGCCACATGGTAGCACGGCTGCTGCTTGGCCGAGCGTACGTACATACATGGCATTACGCAGCGGCTAGGTACGCCGGACTGAATCAGGAACGTCTCACGAAGTGAGCCGGCACCCGTGTAGTCATGGCAGATCATGGTCGGGCGGAAGGCGTCCCAGTACTGCTTGATCTCGCGCGCCTCGCGTAGATGGTCATGCGGCGTGAGTAGCCGCTTGCCCCACAACACGTCGATCTTGCCGTCGTGTTTGACGCCAAGTAGTGCCACTGTCGTGAAGCTCAGCTTCTTCTCGCCACCGCCACCCCAGTCTACACCCAGCACGCGCATCTGGTACTTACCACACTTGCCTTTGGCCACTGAGAAGTCGTTGGGGCCTAGGTTCGACACTGCTTCGATTTCCGTCAGCGTGACGATCTTGGCAGCTGTATCGTACGATTCGCCCAACACTTCGTTATAGAAAACATTCAGCGGCGTGTTACCTTTACCGGCCATCTTGGCCAGCAGCTCGGCCCACTTGTCTGGCTTCGCGTAGTGCAGCGGCATGATAATCTGCGGCACGTGATAGCCAGCTGACCCCCACACGCGTTTTGGGTAGCGGTGCACCCAGCGCCCCATCCGCGGCGATATCGGCTTACCGCACTTGAAGCAGATCGTCGCGGGGTGTTCCTCGCTGATCCCGCTGTGGTACGGTCCGATGATCTTCTCAAGATGGAACTCCATAGTCGGGATGTTCCATGTTGGGCTGCCATGCGTGGTGCAGTGCATACACGGGATAAACCACTCTGCCTGCGATGACTCTGTCCACAGCGCCTCGAGCGTATTGTCCAGCGTCTTGGGTGTGCCAGTGAACTGCCGTAGCGCCCACTTGGAGGCCGACATCGTCTCACGGATGATCGGCAGGTGCTCGCGATTCATATCCTGGACTTCATCAATGGCGACCTTGTCTGCGGAAATACCGCGGACACGATCCGCATTGAGGAAGGCGAAGGAGAAGAGCATCTTCGAGCGGTTGCGGAAGCTACGATGCAGTACGCTGTTCACCGTGTCGGTTCCGGACCACAGATGCCGTACCGGGCTCTGGTCAATGAACGGTGCCACGAACATTGAGCTGAAGCGGCGCACTTGCTCGAACAGCGGCATCACATACAGCGTAGTAAGATCTGGGATGGATATCGACGTGGCGATGCCGTGCGCGGCTAGTGACGTCGACTTGGAGACCTGGCGTCCGGTCTTGTATGTCAGCGATGACGGCATGCGGAACCTGAAAATCTCTTCGAACGGGAAGTGATTTATCAGCGAATATGGCTCACCTTTGAGGTTCAGCAGCAGCGGCAATGCCTGCGCCAGCGTATCCATGCGCCCGCTCTCCATCATGGAGGTGAGGCCGGCTATGCGGTCGCCAGCAGACACGTCATCTGCGTCTTTTGCCGCGAGAAGTGGCCGTATTTGCTGGTGCGCTTGCTCTAGCGCATGCGGTTCGTCGAAGAGCAGCTGGTCCATGTTGACCCCGTGTTCGTCCTGACTTTACGACAAATCATCACCATCTGCCCCGCTAGGCTAATCTTGATGGTGATCCGCTATCTGTGATATGATAGCACTGGCTTACTGAAATGTGAAGCCTCATACTCTCGGCCTGGAGCCGCTATGGCAGTAACCAGAAATGCGCGGTTGTTCTTGGAGAGGGCAGGACTGCGGCCGACGTTCCGTCGCCCAGTACCGACCATGGTCCCCGGTGATAGTCTGATGCATGCGTATCCGTTGGATCGGCCATTGCCGCTCCCGGGCACGCTACGCGATGGCTTCCCGGCACCTGACCGTCCCTCTACTGGCGTCGATGAAGGTGACGTGAACGACCCGTGGCACATTGGACCGGAAGACTAACGTGTTCAAGAGCTGGCTAACTACCGCCATCCTATTTGGAGCGGTTGGCATCGGCTGTGCGAGCCTCTGTGAGGGGCTCCCGGCCTTGATACCGCTTGTTTGTATGGGTGGTGCAATCTACGTGGCGTACTGCGTCATGAAGGGTTTCACAACGCAGTGAAACACACACCATGATAGGATAAGTAGCTATGTGCTGGCTGGATTTTGTAGCTATCGTTGCTGCAACCGGGGCTATCGTAAATGCGTGGCTCCATCCCGACGGCCTGTTTGAGGACACGCGTGATTGGCTCAGTGTGCGGGCGCCCGCCATAGTCGCCCAGCTTGCTAGTTGCCGGTTGTGTCTCTCATATCATGTCGCGTTCTGGCTCATAGTGCTCCTCTATCTACCCAGCCTTTGGCTGATGCCGCCATGGAGTATGATCGTCAAGGTGCCGATCTACTCTCTGGCGGCTACTCGTTTGTCCATCCTCATTGGTCTCTATACTGACCGCTGGGGGCTCGAGGACGATCCTGAAAATAGCTAGTCAATTTTGTTCACAGGAACAAGTATGGCTGAACGTAAACGATTCAATGAGCAGGTTGCTGAGCGCCTCACAGAGGCTGTCCGCACGCTGCTCGACGATGTGCCAGAGCTGGATGGTGTTGCGATCGCATTGACCTATAATCCGTCCGTTGGTGACCCCCTGCCCCAGTGTTTGGTGCTAGGCAATCCCCACGATCCGGACTTGCTCGGTCGCATGTGCTTGCAGTCCGTGCGTCTGCTACAGACGCACACAGAAGGCATGGCAGCCCACTTCGCATTGGCAGCGCAGACACGTGATACGCTGCAGAAGGAAATAGATGCCCTCAAGCAACAGTCCGCCGAAGCCGCGCCGCAAGGTGCCGGGCAAGCGGAAGGTGCAGCTACCAGGGATTCCGCGTTTGGCGGACCTCCTGACTCATCTCAAGATCACTGACTGGGACGTAATCATCATAGGGGACGGCTCCGGCACGGGCTGGAAGCAAGGAGCAGGCTGGGCCTCGGTACTCATCGACAGGATGAGCGGCGCACGTAAGCTCTTCTTTGGCGCCATGAACACAGGGACGATCACACTGGGTGAGCTCTTCCCGTATCTGCATGCGTTGTCCTGGTATACCGGTAAAGACGGACCAGGACGCAATCGACGGCTGGAAGCCCAGCAGGCAGGCCGTCAGATGCAGGCGCATCTCATCACCGATTCAGAGATCATCGCAACAGCTGGTAACCATCCAGCATCACGACGGTCCCATCGCGAACTCTGGTCCGCATTCAACGAGTACCAGAAGCGCGGTTTCGTACTCAGCTTTCATTTCGTTGCGCGCGATCGGGTCAATCTGAACGTCCTGGTCGACGAGGTCGCACGTCAGGCACGACTTGACGTTGTAGACACGTACGGGCGTGCGGTGACGAAGCTTCAACGGCGTTATCCTGGGATACCAGACGATGTCTCAATCTACGATTTCTCGACCTAAAGCGGCCATCTACCATCCTGAGCTGTACTTCGATGATACGCCGCTTGTGCTTATCCGCTTCTTTGAGGGGCGCGTGCGCTGCATACGGCGCAACACGCCTACACAGCACTATCGTTTTCACTACGGACAGGTACGTACCGGCCGCTCCTGGGGCGATACTGCAGAGGGATTTGTACGCCTTAGCGCCGGCAAAACGCCACATCTGATCGTATGCGATTTGCCTTTGGCAGCTGCGGGTCCGCGAATCATGCTGAACTCGATCGTGAAGGTCGAAAACACGGCCAAAAACAGTACTATCTATCGACATCCATACTTCCATACACACAACACGAAAGCGTCCGTATTCGCAGACGAAGGCACCGACACTCGGGAAGCCCGTCGTATTCGAATCCGGCCGACATCTGATAATGGCGACACCGACGAGTGAGCGGCGTAGTTTTCAGACACACAGCGCGCTGCTGGTTAGCGTAATCAAGCGCCAGGCCGGCAGCCTGTGGAGGGGCATCATCGAGGGCGTTATGAACTCCATCGATGCCGGTGCCTCACAATGTACAATCTTGCTCGATCAGGATAGCCTGACTATCCGGGACGACGGGAAGGGATTTCGCTCGCAAGAAGACGTCGAGCACTACTTCGAGGTCTTTGGGCAGCCGCACGACGATCGGGAGCAGAAGGAGTTTGGGGCCTTTCGTATGGGGCGCGGCCAGCTCTTTGCCTACGGCGTAAACGCGTGGCGCTCCGGTACCTTCGCGATGGACATCGACATCAACACGGACGGACTGGATTACGTCCTGCGCAGCGGACTGCCGCATCACGATGGCTGCGAGATACGCGTAGCGCTCTACAAGCCACTGTCCCACACCGATCTTCGGGGCGCATGCGATAACCTTCGGCAGGCTATCCGCTTTCCACGGGTACCTGTCACGCTAAATAACCTGCAGCTGCAGAAGGATCCAACAAAGATCAACTGGGATCTTGAGCTGCCCGAGGGCGACATCCGTTTCAAGGAATACGGAAACCTGGTTGTCTATAATCAGGGCATCAAGGTACTGGATTTCACCCGGTTCCACTTGGGCATCGGCGGCGACGTTGTAACGAAGAAGCCGATCCTGGTCAATTTTGCACGCAATGACGTGATGGAGAACTGTCCGACGTGGCAGGTGATCAAGAAAGCTATTGCAGCCCATGTCGTTGAGCGGGATACCAATACGCGCGATACACGCGACCGCGAACAACGTGAGCGCGCTGCACGCGTGTCTGCAAATCGTCGCCGTCGTCTCACCGAGGCAGATCGTGTCCGCCTTGTCAATCAGGCACGCGACAAGGAGCTGACACTCAGGCAGTTTGAGAACGCGGGCGTCTTCATGTACCACGGACGACGCGTTAACCCAAATGTGCGCGCAGTGTTTAAGGTGGCAAATGGCCGCGTAACTCTGCCACCAGCGGGTACCTATGCAGGCACCTATTCGGGCGGCACCGTTGCACGTCTCCAAAGCTATAAGCTAGCCTGCGTGCTCAATCGCGGGATGCTGGAACGCTTCAACGTTGCGAGCGGGCAAGAGCTGGTAGCAGTAGTCAACCGCATACTGGGCCAGTGGCACTCGAAGCGTCTTAGCTACGTGGCGTGGCGCGACCTCGAGTCCGTGCTTGACAAGAAGTGCTCACTTGTATCAGACGACCTGCTAATGCCGTTTGAGCGCATTGTGATCAGGGTACTGCGCGAGAAGCGTAAGTATCTATACGGTACAGGCCGTTTCGGTCCGCCGAATCCGGAGATGCGCGAAATTATGGCAGGGCTGGGCCCTAACGAGTCGTGGACTGACGGAAGGTCAGTCATAGCGCTTAACAGGGATACCATACGGCGTTTGGGCGCGGGCCCAATCGCGTGGCAGAAATACGCTGCGCTACTCATGCATGAGTACTGCCATCTCCGCCCGTCAACGCGTCAGCGACATGTGCATTCCGCTGCATTCTATAAGCGGTACCACGACCTGGCATTCAACGATTTTGCGGTAGCACACTTCACGTATGAGTGCTCACGCGTAATGGCAGCATACGCAAGCGCAGAGAACACGCTTACTGACGACCAACTAGCAGAAGCACGCGCCGCTGCGGTCGAAGCACGGACTGCACATACCTTCGTTGATGACCATCCAGCGCTGATGCTGCCGCAAGAAGCGGCACTCATTCCGCGGACAACAGCAATTGTTGCAGAACCCGCAGCAGAGGTTACCACATGAAAACGCACACGGTGGGCGTACAAATGCCTGTAGCGTTGCACGGCCGTGAGATCAAAATCGTCGAGACGACGCTCGAGCTCCCGCGAACGTACCAGCCACAGGAAGGACAGTGGTTCTACCATCCGATCTTCAACGGGCTGATGCCGCTGGGGCCGATCTTTTTCGACGGATTCAGGGGGTGGGTGGTAATTACAACCGCCGGTGTTGCATACGACTATACGCGTACGCTAACGGAGTGGCTTAATGCGCACCCCGTGTGGTCTGAGACAGAACACCCATTCATCGAGCCAAGCAGTATAGTGCTGGCTGACGACACTGACAACGAGGAGCCATAGCATGGCAAAGAAGACACAGGGCGTGCGCGAACACGCGGGGCTTGTCGCCCAGATCCGGCGCCACGACCGCGCATACTACTGCGAGGGCATCAAAAACGTCACTGATCGGCAGTACGACACGCTCATGGATCGACTCGTTGCGCTTGAGCTGTGGGATCCCGCGCTGTGCTCGCCTGACAGCCCCACGCAGCGCGTTGGCGGCAAGCCTCTCAAGGGCCTGCCAAAGGTCACGCACGCAGTACCAATGCTGTCCATCGACAACAGCTTCGATCTCGGTGGGCTCAGCGCCTTCCACGCGCGCACGGCTGCTGCCGTAGATGACGACCTGCGGTACGTCCTCGACTACAAGATCGACGGCATGGCCGTGGCGCTCATCTACGAGGATGGCATGCTCAAACAAGCTGTTACTCGCGGCGACGGCAAAGTTGGCAGCGACATCACAGCGCATGCCCGCGCGATGGCCAGCGTACCGCACGAGCTGCTTCCGCCAGATGGCGGCACGGCCCTGGTGCTGGACACACGCGGTCGCATCGAGATTCGGGGCGAGGCGTTCATCGGTAACGAGGACTTTGCTGCCGTCCAGAAAGAGCGGCGACTCGCGGGGAAAGAGCCGCATAGCTGCTCGCGCAACGCTACCACCGGTGCGTGTAAGTCTAAGCGGCCAGGCGACATCGTTGAAAACCGGGTGCAGTTTGTTGCGCACGGCATCGGCGCCATCGCGTTCCTCCCGCCGTCCATACGTGAGTCGTACTGGGCGCTGATGCGCACGCTGCAGGCCTTTGGCATCCCGACCATTCAAGACGCTACCGGGCCAATGGCCTTCGAGTCGCTCTTCACGGCGATCCAGAAGAAGACAGCCGCAATGGCAGCAGAGGACTTCGAGCTGGACTACCCGATCGACGGGCTGGTGCTGAAGGTCGATAGCTTTGCTGCGCGCAAGACGATCGGGCACTCGTCCAAGCATGTTGGCTGGGCCGTGGCCTACAAGTGGAAGCTCTTTGAGGAAGAGACCAAGGTTACTCGGCTGGAGACGCAGGTCGGTAAGACCGGCATCATCACGCCCGTAGTCTACTTCGAGCCGGTTGAGGTTGCTGGTGCCGTACTGCAGAAGGCGACGCTACACAACTTCAACTACGTCGAGGACATGGACATCCGCATGGGCGACACGATCGTCGTGGAGCGGGCCGGCCAGGTGATTCCCAAGGTGCGCGCAGTCCTGACAGACCGGCGGAAGCCCACGGCGCCGCTCCGGCAGCCACTGATGATCCCGGGCAAGTGTCCTGTGTGCAGCGCCAAGACGAAGGTCACCGGGCGCAGGGCGGGTCACATCCACGTCCGCTGCACCGCGACAGCCCTGAAATGCCCAGCACAGCTACAGGGCCTCATCGAGAGCGCGGGCGAGCGCACCCGGCTGGACATCGACGGCCTGGGCGAAAAGCTCGTTTCTGGGCTGATCGAGAAGAAGATCGTGAAATCCTTCCCAGACCTGTGGCGCCTGAAAGGCCACAGGAAGGCCATAGAGGGCCTCGAGCGAATGGGGCCTAAACGGACGTCGAAGCTGCTGGAGGCGCTAGAGGGGGCAAAATCACGCGAATCCTGGCGTTTGCTGGCCTCTCTGGCGATTCCGCACGTCGGCCGGACGCTTTCTGAGCTGTTTACTACCACCTGCGGGGGGATAGACGGCCTGCGCGAGACGCCCGAGGCCGAATTGCTGGAGTACGAGGGCATCGGCACTGCCGTGGTCACATCGCTGACGAAGTGGTTCTCGCTGAAGCGCAACCAGCAGCTGCTGGAGGATCTACGGGAACTTGGACTCAATCTTGGCTCGAACGATGAGATCCCGTCGATACTGCCCGCCGGACCGCAGCCGCTGGCCGGCAAGAAGATCTGCGCTACTGGCAAGCTGGTCGGCTATTCGCGTGAGAGCATCAAGGCCTGCATCAAGGACGCCGGCGGTACGGCACAGTCGAGCCTGTCGAAGGGTACGGACTACCTGGTAGCCGGCGAGAAGGCCGGCAGCAAGCTGGCAAAGGCGCAGTCGTTGGGGATCGCCGTGCTCACAGAGCAGGAGTTCACAGCGCTACTGGGCGAGACGGCAGATGCTAAATGAGCCCAAGCTAGTTACGATCAGGCCTGCCTACGAAAGTGGCAACGACATGCCGCTCGCTGCCTACTACGTAACCGGCACCGAGGAAACGTTGGCCGTGCACCGCAACAAAAAGGACAGGTGGTCGATCACACATGTGCCCTCTGGCCGCGCAATGAAGCACGGTATCTTTCACCGCGAAGCGGCTGAGGATCTTGCATCGTGGGTGTGGCTGAACATCGTTGACAGGGAGGGCTGGCAGAGCAGCGACGTCGAGACAGTTTCTGCCGCCGCCGGGGCTTATGTGCGGTCTCGCTGGAAAGATTGGCACAAACAAGCCGCAACGCGAACGCCGCTTCTGTTTGGAACGAGACCGGACATGAGCAAGGCTGAGGAACAGTACGGCAAGCTGATCGAGGCACTTGCAACGCAGCAGAAGGAGCTCGAAGCACGTGAACGCGCGATCGAGCAGCGTGAGGAAGATCTGTTATCGCAGAACCGCATAATGGATACGGCGCAGGAGGTGCTTGCGGTGCGTCAGCGCGCGTTGCAGACGCAGGTACAGGCGACCCAAACGCGGGAGCAGCTAGCAGTAACAACGCACCAGCAGCTAAACCGGCGGGCCGCGGAGCTCGAACGGCTCCGCGGCCGCATTCTTGGCGCTATCCAGAGGATATCGCCGCAGGACGTTGTGCCCGATTGCGAGGCTACGCGTGCGCTGCGACGGATCCATTTCCGTGAACCGACGCCGCCTGAAGAAGCTGACCCCGAAAACAGCTGATTGAGCACGTCAGGCCCAGGTGGCGTTGTCCCCACGTGTACAGCGCCTGCATGGGCACGCCGGCGTATGTGCCGTCGCCGAAGCGCTCAGCCAGCTTATCCCAAAGTTCCTTCTGCTCTCCTTTGAGTCTACGCGGCGTAATGCGTACGGGTGTTGGGTCCAGTTCTGCGAACGGGTCGATCTTGGTCGCCATCTTCTACTCCTCTTCTGGATCAGCAGCAACATCTGCTACGGGCAAGATAGTCGTACTGCCGATTACTCTGTGCATTGATGTGAGATGGAAGTCACTCATGAAGGCGACTTCCACGTGTACGCCAAACGGCTCCAAGTCTGTACGGATCCGCTTGGTAATCGCGTTGTTCACACGCTGGTGCCGACGTACGAGCTCGTCGACGCTCTTGCCGATGACTGACCGGATGACACCGGCTTGCGCGCGATCTCTGATGGTCGCCGTGAAGTCAAAAGTGTCAACAAGGGCTTTCATGATATCCGTGATGGTGTATACTACCGTAACGGAAATCGTGATGCCGACTGGCAGCTCACCACTGAAGGGCAAAGATTGTGGCGCCAGGTTGAGTGTGTCGCGTTTGACCGGATGGACCATCGGCCTCATAACTGGAGGCCAATACCAGTGAACGCCGGGCCCTAGGCGATAGGCATGGCGGAACCAGAACATGACGCCTTCCTGCGTTGCATCCACGTGCAGCAAATGCGGGAAGACCTTTGCGAGGGTACGCATCAAGTCCGATATCCAGCCAAGGCCGACGTCCATCAGGTCACCTCAACATGTGTGTTACGGCAGCGAAACGGGAAAGCCGGGTGAACAACGCATCCAGCGTCCCGTCGTTCGGGACAGTGATATCGCAGTCGCTAGCTACCAACTCACATGACGGGTCACGCGGGACATCGCGGGCAATCCAGAGCGTCAGGTCGAGCATGCCTGCGTCCAGCAGTGCTTGCAGCTCGCCAGCGCGACGGATACCGTTCAGGATGTCATTGGTCTCTAGCATACCACGATAGAGGGTGAGACCGTCAGGGCGATTGTAATCCCAGATGATCTTCGCCCATTCTTCCCGGTGATTCCGGCGGTCGTCGAAGGCCTCTTTGGCGTCTGCGTAGGCGTATTTGTAGCGCAGGGCGTCAAAACAGACCCCGGCCGCAGCCTCACTTGTGCTATCATGATAGCACAGTGTCGTATTGTCAGCTAGCCACTGGGACGCCGCGTCCTTGCCGCACTGGCCGGGACCGCAAATCGCAATCTTCATCGTTTCCTCGCAGGTGCTTGTACTGCTCCCTGACGGCCGCCATGCGGTCGCCAAGGCGTTCTCGAAACTTGTTGTAGCTCTGCGGGAAGATGATCTGGCGACCACCTGCAGCCTCAAAGCGTTCGATGTACTGCTCATCATCGTCGATGAGTAGCACGCCTGGTTGTGACAGTAGGTGCTTCTCGGCTGTGAACACTACGTCCTTGAAGTCAGCGCCGAATTGCCTGCGTAGCCATGCCATCTTGCCATGGACGCAGTAGCCGATATCGGTTGCGTCAAACAGTGACAAGTCCAACGGACGCGTGAGCACATACACTTCGGCACCGGTGTCGCGAGCAAAGTGCATGATCTCATCAGTCCATGGATACCGGTCCAGCGTAGCCCAGAAGGTAGGCCCATCTACAAGCGTTGGGAGCCATGTCTCGTGGCGGTCCCAGTCAATCGATTCGGTGACTTTGCGATGCGGCATGCGATTATAGAGATCCATGCGGCCGTGCTCGGTAAGGATTGCCTTTACCAGGTCGCATAGCACCCCATCCATGTCTACGTAGATGCGATGGAACGTCATATGGTGTGGGATTCTCCGCAGAAGACGGGCATCGTGATCCACTTGCCGTGCTCGTAGTCGACCCCGATGATCGTCTGCGATGGCGACTGCATCGGCGCAGCGATGCTCTGGGCGTACGCGTTGTAGCCCATCAGCGATCCGCACAGCACGTAGTTCGGGTCGTCGCCGTACTGGTGGAAGTGCCCAAGCACGTCAAAGGCGGCTAGCCCCTCGTTGAGGTTCCAGTTGCCGATGGCACGCCGCAGCGGCACATGCACGCCACCGACACCGTTCTTGTAGCGGATATCGTCGCCGTGGTGGAAGCGGACCTGGTGGCCCTGTACGGGCAGCTTGTTGAAGTAGCCGTCCGCGATTTTGGCCCGGAATTTGGAATTGTCCTGGCACCGCTTGGCCACATTGTGGTACGCTGCCCATTCCCAATGAGACTTGTAACCAGTGGAGATCCGGCGCTTCCGCGTCGTACGTCCGTGGTTACCGAAGCTGGTGACAAACACCACCGAGTCCGTCTTTGGGTCTTTCATGAAGCGGTTCAGGCCGTGCACCAGATGCTCTTGTACGAGCTGGATTGCCTCCGCGGGGCCCAGGCTGTTGTTCTCCTGCAACTCAGGATGAATGTAGCCGCTGATCATGTCGCCGCCGGCCCAGAGGATAACCTCCTTGATTGAGGCCATGCTGCGCAGCATGTCTAGCAACCACTCAGCCTTATCCCAGGTGTTGTTGATGCGCTTTTCGGCGATCCGCAGATTGAACTTACAGTTGTCGACCACGGACGCTTCGACGGTCTCTTCGATGTGCCAATCGTTGACACAGATGATCGCAGAGGCCTTACCGCGGCCTTTGCGCATACGCGATCGCTCGAACTTGGCGATCTCTACTGGGTCCTGCGTAGCCAGCAGCAACTCTTCGCGGTCTGCCGAGAGCTGCAGATCTGCTTCTGCTTGTTTGTGCTTGGCTACTGCGTTCTTACGGGCAATGTTGGCCTTGGCCAGCCTGGACTCAAGCCGACGGATCTCCCGAATCTTGTCGTCGTCAGACAGGTCAGCTACGCGCTGGAGCCCCGCCAACTCCTCCAGGGGGTTATCCTTGCTCACCACTACTCCTTTCACACTCAGGACTACATCAGCACAACCGTAGTGCTCACTGTGTAGAGTATAACAAACTGTATGCAGAATACAAGCCAGCACAGAATTTCTATGATGGCGACGAACATAGCACTATCACACTGCTGAATCGGAGAGGCACATGCCCGCAATTCTCGTCGACAAATGCCCTGATGTCGCGCTGATCAAGCTGCCGCATAAGGACATCACCACCTTTGACGCGAAACGCCTAAAGCTGGGCGCTAAAGTCTACTTTCGATTTGCACCGGGGGACGAAGCAACGGAGTACGTTGTCATCTCTGACCGGGCTATTCAATATCAGGGTGAAACCAAGATCCTGGTAATCGGCCCGCGGGGAGTCCCGACGGGTATGAACCCAACGCACTTTGTGCAAGACAAGAAGATCTGGTGGGAGTTCCACCAAAAACGGCACGGAGCCGCACCAGGCAGGAGTTAGCCATAATGGCAGACGAAGAGAACAAGAAAGCATTGCCCGCCCTCGTAGACGTCAGCTTGAAGATGGACAAGGACGACGTCGCCGCGATCTTGCTATCGCGCGCCGAAGAGGCGATCAAGAAGAGCATACAGGAATGCCGCAAGCAGGAGACCGCGCTGCAGAAGCAGATTCGGGCGCGCAACAAAGAGCAGACAGCTGCGGCGCAGTCACAAGCCGAGAAGGCACTGGCAGACGTAGAGGGCACGCTGCGCGAGGCGGCAGCCAAGCTCAAGTGCAAAGACGTCGAAACAGTGCTCACGCACCACTTCACGGCGGACGAGACACAACTTCGCTGCGCGCTCAAACTCGGCGCACGCGACCCGGCCATCATCTGGAACGTATCCATCAACGTGCTGCGAGGCGAGGAAGTCACGACGCTCGCCGCACAGAGCGCGCAGCTGGAAAAAGAACTCACGGACAACAAGGCAACGTGGCAGGACTGGCGCAAGAAGCTGGCCGACCTGCCCGCACTGGAACGACGCGCGAAAGCCGCCGTCGCAGAGCATCGCCTGGCCGCAACGGACGAAGGCAAAGCGCTCGTCGAGATGCTGGCTGGGGAGCTTGATGAGAGCCTGCGCCTGCTCGGCGTTGGCTGATGTCTTTTGAGCAGGACACACCGCTACTCGGGTTTGCGTGCCAAGGGGATGACGAGGACACACGCAAGTGGGAGCCATTCTGGGACGAAGAAACGGCTCTGCATGCTGACATCAACAGGCTCGTTTTTGGCGATGATCGGGAGACGTGCCTAACGAAGCTGCAGCAGAAGTTTCCGTGTGAAGATCCGCGATTGTCGTATGTGCATGAGTACTGGCACTATGGCTACAGATCACGTACGGCATGGAGTCAGCACGATTGCATCACCGTCGCTACGGGGCAAGCACCGTGGTACATCGGTACGAATCCGCTGGAAGCGCTTGCGCTGGCGAAAGAGCTTGGCACGATCACCTGTAGGGCGCTTACCTACGACGAGGACTGCAACCATAGGCGGATCCAGATTGACTGGGAAGCAGCAGGTTGTGAGATCATGCACAACGGCATGTCCGGCCGCATACAGATCGACTACGTCCCGGATCTCATCAAACGCCGTCTGCGGGCAAAGGCGCGCAAGAAGGTAAGAGCGCAGCGCGTTCTCGTGTGCGACATTGTCTCCATGACGTACAGTGTGTACGACGTCGTACGGAACCACGTCCGAATGCGGCATGATTGGTCATGTAGCTCACGGTACGGGGCCTGCGGCGGTGCGATGGAAGCGATCAAGCTCCTCAACATGCTGCACGGTAAAAACGCGCACAGGCGGCACCCGGCCTTCCGTAAGCTCAAAGAGCACTGGAAGAAGACGGCTGCGGCCTCGCGTTCGTCCATGTATAACACGGGTTCGCAGTGGAGTCGGGACACGATCCAGCGCTTTTGCAACTTCATGGCAGAAGAGATCACGGTCCGCAACGGCAAGCTGCATGCCGGTGACACATGGGAACTGCGTATAGCGCTCGAGTCCTTCGACGCGTATGCGCATGACGCGTATGTGAAGGAGGAGCCCGCTGCAGATCTTGTTTCTGTGAACAAAAAGGAGCAAGAGGTTTGCCGATCGACATGACGTACCGGAGTGCCATCAAACGCGCCAAACTATCCGCACCAGCACGATGGCTGTACGGGCGGGGGCTGATCAACAGGACGCAAACCGTACTCGACTACGGGTGCGGTTACGGCGGCGACGTGAAGCACCTGTTCAATCGCAGCATCGATATCGAGGGCTACGATCCGCACTACGGTCCGCCGTGGCAGCGGCCGCATACTCGCTTTGACGTTGTGCTGTGCACGTACGTGCTTTGCGTCATCCCCGATCGAAGTACGCGTCTAGAGGTTCTAGCCAGTATCTTCGAAAGGCTGCAGCGTCCCGCAGGGGTCGCCTACATCACAGTACGGCGCGATACGGCACGGCTGGGCTACCGCCCAGACGGCACATGGCAGGGTCGCATCGTAATGGACCTGCCGATCACATACGAGTGTGCCAAGTTCACGATTTACGAGATGACTCGAGATGACCTGGCGCTTCGTGGATCACGTAACCCCTACAAGGTCTGATGAGTAAAGAAGCTTGGCTCTGCATCGTAGCAATCGTCCTCGGGTGCCTACTCATTCGTGGTGCGTGCTCTGATGCACGTCGTGATCTTGAGTCACAACTCGAGGTCGAGACTACCGAAACTGACCCCGGTTTGCCCCCAATGTCAAATGGGGCAGACTAGAGAGTCTAGGGTGTTAGCGTAAGATACATAAACACCCCCGCTTTTGTTGGAATGAGGAGCGTAAGCTCCGAGTTCCGACGAAGGTTCTATCGGATAGCCGATCAGGCTATACGATAGACTACCAAATCGAACGCCAAATTGGCTGTACGATTTGGTAGTCTATAGTATGCTACACTCACTACGTGAGTGTAGTATACCTCGAGCTTACCCAGCTTACCCAAACTACGTAATCGTACACCCCCCAGAAGGAGGACGTTTTGGAGGATTTCCAGTCGACTGTTTGCCTGTTGGGTGTCTTTGTCACTGCCGTGTACACGCCGACCGTTTGTGGTTTGGTGCAAGCGGCACCGCGGTGGCGGCACTTCGTACTGTGGGGCGCTAGCGTCACTGCGATTGCGCAGAAGTTCCTGTTCTGACCGGGAACTTGTTCAGCGGAACAAGATTGTCGCGGCCCGCAAGGGCCCACCAAAACAGCTGGACAGCGGAGACCGCCTCTCTGATTCTCTCGAGGCGGCTCCGCTGTCCTTTTCATTTCTGCCTACCCGCCCGGGTGGGTGTGTCTGGCCAGCCTGGGGCTGGCGATGTCAAAGGAGACTCGCATGGCGAGCACCACGACGCGTATTGCAACCAACCGGAAGCACGACGCAAAGCGCATGAAGAAGATCAAGACCATGGCCCAGCGCTGCGAGCGCAAGGGCATGTCGACGCCTGACTTCGTGCAACAACTGACCACGGCTTTTCCGCAGCTGCTGGAGGAGACGAAAGGCACCAAGAAAGCGCGCCTCAACCGCGTGTGCGGCGTCGCACAGCACCAGCTCTCGGCCGCCCGCTTCCGCCGCCTTGGCCTTGCGTGGCTGGCTACGAAGACCCGTATGCCGTCCGTCCAGGCGCTGCAGAAGCAGGCCGCGGGATGGTCCACGAAAACCGTCGCTACCGACGCCGCGTGTAAGACGCTGATCGCCGAGGCGAAGAAGCGGCTGGCGTCGCGAAAGCAGCGCAACGGTGCAACCAAGTTCCCCGGAGCCGCGAAGCAAGACAAGCGCAGCACGCGTCGTGCGGCCGGTGTCGGCACCAAGTGTGCCGCCGTCGCCCCAGGCACGATTGCGCCGTGCGCCATCAAAACACCGCCCAGCAAGGTCGAGCAGTCGCTCACCGCCCAGCTTACCGAGGCGCGCGACCTTCTCAAACGGGCCTACGCAACCATGAAGAGCGCCGTAACGCGCTGTGAGACGATCGAAGCACGAATCAAAGGCTATGAGACCGCCAAAACGCGGCAAGCCAACGGCCAGCGGCGCGCCGCGGTCGACGCGGTCATGGCTGGCAAGTAACAACGAGCAGGAATCGTCGGGGCCCGCGCCACCGTAGACGGACGGCTAGCAGCTAGCATGGTTCCGGGCCCCGACGTGCTTTTCATGCGCACAATCGACCTCACCTACGCCACCAAACGAACGTCGCCAACGATGCGCGTCGAGGACTACTGCGTGCTGAGCCCGTTGTGTCGCAACAGCACGGTTGCTGATGCTGACCTCGTGTCTCGCATAAAGTACATTCGTAGGCGTTGGCAAGGACGATGTGCTGAACTACTGGACGGCGGCTGGGCAGCAATCGCCAGTACGAAGCACGCATATGCGCGAAACTGTCCCCCGTGTAGCGTACACGTCACGCCGAAGACGCGGCCGTGTACGCTGAGCATCTGCCCCTTCTGCTATGCGCGGAAGATCGCAGGGCTCTATACACGCCTACGGCAGCTACTTGCAGAATGCGGTCCTGCCGTCCGCGTCGTGAGTTATAGGCATTATCAGGGACACATGGCCGACAACAGGACAGGCCTCTACCTCGATTCCGCTGGCGGTCTTGCAGGCACACTCACACCTGTGTTGGCAGCACATGCTGCAGTACCGCCGGCTTTTCGTCGGAAACGCTTGAGTGGAACACTCGGTGGTTTCTACCTGTATGGTCTTGCACCAAGGACGTGCGAATACACGAGCGAAGATGGCAGCAATGGCTGCTGGTATTCCATGCACAGTTGTGTGGCAGTGATGCCACCAGCGTGGGAGGCAGAGCTGCCTGGGCCCTACGTCGTGCGCACCGCTCCTACCGATTTCACTCTGGCATGGCTTGTTGGCCGTGCGTTCAAGTACCGGCCGCTGTGGCTGACCGCAGAACCGTACATCATGGCCGCGTACTTGAACGTAACACGCCGGATCAAGTTTCTATCATCCTTCGGAGGAATCCGTGGCTGAATCACCACTTGCTGCACGCCTTCGCGATATTGCGGGGCAGTTTGACCTAACGGTAGAGCAGCAGCGCGATATCTTGCTCATCTTTATCCAGGACCATGCTGGCGCGCAATTCGACAAATTCATGGGCTACTACGTGGAAGCAATGCTTGAAGCGCGGTCGACAGCGCCCGCTGCGCAGAAGGTACCCGAGGCTGCGCAAACGCCCTACACGGGCCAATGTGCCGAGCTCGAGGGCTTCTTCGACCGTAGCCTTGCTAAGGCGTCATTGCAGCGGCTGGTACAGCTACCGTCTGACGGCAAGATCCACGAGCAAGCGGGCTACGATACTGCCAGGCTGGTGCTGCCGATAGACGAGTGGACTGCTGTTAAAGGCCTTCTCGACGACCCGACCCGGCGAGGACGGAATGACACGATACCAGAGAACGGCCAGATCCTTTGCGGCTGGTATCACATCTTTGCCGACGGCGCCATTGGTGCCATTGCGATGACATGGAACAGCCCCGAGAACGGCGGACCGTATCTGGATCCATTCGTGATCATCCCAGACGGCGTGCATCCAACGGTCCCGAACCCAACGCTCCAACCGTGTCGTACATTGGACGAGGACTTCATGTTTCGCTATCCTGATAGTACCTTCAAGGTGCTCCGCTTAGTCCCACCCTCACCGCAACGTCGCTAGTAGTGAAAGACGACTCAATGACGAATCCAGCAGAAGACGCGGCACAGCCGGACGTACAGCCTGGCAAGAACCAGCGTGCCGTAGTTGTAGGACCAGTCATACTGGACCACTACCACGTCGGCAACATCCGCGGGCTCGACCAAACGGCGCCTGTACCCGTTACGATGATCCAGCGCGAGTTTGTTGGCGCGGGCGGCGCGGCTAACGCTGCGGATAGCCTAGCCTACCTGGCAATGCCAACAGCCTTTGTTAGCGTTGTCGGCGAGGACGACGCCAGCCGCGTGTACCTCGACAAGCCGGCTGCGGGCCGGGGTGTTACGCGCTATGTTGCGGTAGAAGCGGCGTATACAACGCCAATCAAGCACCGTGTCTACGCGAATCACCGGTTGGTGGCGCGCTATGATCATGAGCGCCCGCCTACCAGCGACATGTCGCAACCCATGCTGATGCGTCTGCGTCAGTGTTTTGATGAAGTCACGCCGCTGGTCATCCTGATCTCAGACTACAACAAGGGCGTGTGTACGCCGGCTGTGTTAGAGTTCATCATGACGTTTGCACGGGAACACGAGATTCCCGTGGTTGTCGACCCAACGCCGTCGCATATGGAATACTACGCTGGCGCCTATGCTGTAACGCCAAATGCTTTGGAGCTCATGGCGGCTGCACCAGCGTCTTCAGCGCTCACAACTATGAAAGCAGTTGCGGCATGGGTGCGCGCTAAGTACAACATCACGCACTTGTTTGTCACGCTCGGAAGCGGTGGCATAATCCGGGCCTCTTCTGACGGTACTACTACTGACTGCCCCGCTGTACCCGCACATGAGTTGGATACCTGTGGCGCGGGCGACACTGTTGCAGCGGCCGTAGCGTATGGGGTAGCTGCGGATATGCCGCCGGAAGTGGTTATGCGGTTTGCAAACATTGCCGGTGCGCTTGCTGTTGAGCAGATCGGCGCGCAGCCAGTCAGTTTGCACGCAATTCATTGCGCGTCCTCAAGAGCGCATCTACCCGCGAAGCAAGTAGACCCCGTATCAATACCGCTGCTGCGCCGGTCCCTGATTGTTGCTGGCCAGACATTTGGTATCGCTAACGGCGTTTTTGATGTGCTCCACCCTGGGCATATCTCGATGCTCAGGCAGGCACGTGCGCAGTGCGACTTCCTGTGCGTACTGCTGAATACCGACAAATCTGCCACCCGCATCAAGCGGACGCCACTACAGCCCTACAGTATCCGGGCTGCAGCACTGGCTGCGCAGCCTGCTGTGGATGCGGTGCTGCCGTTCGACGGCGATACACCGGTCCCGGAGATCCGGCAACTACGGCCTGATCTTCTCGTCAAAGGCCCAGAGTACGCTGACAAGATCGTACAAGGGCGCGAGGCGGTAGAAGGGTGGGGAGGCAAGGTGCTGATCACGACGCTCGAACACGATACGTCGACGTCAGCCGTGCTCTATGACCAACCACACAATGTCGACGTCGAAGAAGCTACTCCGTCACCAGCGTCTGGCGACAGCTCAACGGGAGCTGCCGTCCCTGATGACGGAGCTGGCGTTTGAGCGGATTCATATCGTTCAGACCGATCCCGCCTCGGAGCTGCTTCCAGTAAAAGCATTTCGACACTGGCAATTCTATCTCGGTGCTATGCATATTGCGGATTACTGGCCTGCTTCCGGCCGCGGCCAAGTCATCGGAACACCGAAATCTGTCCGTTGTGGCAGTACGGCACAGGCACAGAAACTTGCCGTAGCGGCGAAACGACAACTCACGACGGCAATTGCTGGCGCAATGCGTGCGCAGCGCTGCTAGTCTAGGCTATCACCCAACACGGAAGGATTGATAATGGGCGCACACCATTTTGCCCAGATGCATGCAGATGCGCTGGAGCTTGACCAGCAGGCGATGCCCATTGCAATGACTTTGCATGGGGCAGAAAATGCTGCAGCGCAGTCAGCGCTTGGCGGCGGTTTCTGGGACAAGCTCCCCAGCGACGCTGTGATGGAGAAAGCACGACGGCTCATTGACATGCGTGACTCGTTTTCAGAGGGGCTAAAGGTTATGCTGTTAGACAGACGCATAACCGTCTTGGCGTACGTGCCAGGCCAGATCGCACCGCGTAAGATCACGGATCCCAACGTCATCGATTTCGATGATCCGAAGCTCTCGCTGGCAGCATTTACGCGCATGCTTGAGACCTTCTAATCTTGTTCATGGGAACAAAATCATGCCAGAACCGCTAGCCCTCATCAGTGCCGATTGGCACGTACGCAAACTCGATCGTGTGTGGTACCGCCGCGATGCCCTGTGGGGTGACACTGAATGGGGTATCCAGCAGGTCCTAGCCCTCGCTGAGGAGCACGATCTGCGCGATATACTGCTGCTCGGCGACCTGTTCGAGCAGAAGCTGCAGCAGTCTGATGCCCTATTGACGATGCGGCAAGCCCTGGACACGTGCCAGCGGCAAGAGCGTGCTGTGCATTTCATACAGGGTCAACACGAGCGAGCAGTGCCTACGCTGTTATCGGCACTGCACAGCTGGCCGACGCATATGCACGGCGATTTCCTCCGTTTGGCCCCTGACATTGTGATCTACTTTCTGGACTACCAGATACCGGCGCTTGTGCGTGAGGCGCTTGAGGGTGTCCCGGCAGAAGCCAATGTGCTGGCCACGCACCAAGTCTGGAAGGACTTTCTGGGGCATGACCGCGGGGACGCGTGGTTTGCAGACGTACCCGACAGCGTCGAGATGATCATCACCGGTGATTTTCACAAGACGCTTGTGAAGAAAGAGGGCCGACAGATGATCGTGTCCCCGGGACCGCTCTGCATGCAGAATATCGGCGAGCCGCCGGACAAGTACGCACTCATCCTGAACGACGATCTGTCGATCACACGGTTGGCGCTCCGTAGCCGTGGTTACTACCAGGCACGGTTGCACTCCCAAGAGGAACTAGACGCATTCATTGCGGGCTGGCTGGATCATCCTGCGCGTAGACCGCAGCAAGGTGTGCCCGCTAACATAGCCACCAACCTGCTGCGCGTGTGGTACCTTGCTGACTTACCAGAGGCCAAAAAGCGCCTCGAGACCACAGTGGGCCAGGCTGCTCACCTGTTCCTGTCTCCAATCCCTGTAGCGACAACGCAGCAGGCTGCCGACACAACACGGCGACAGCACGCCGTATTGCGTGCTGGCCTTACAGGATGTATTACTGAGTTCTATGCCGATGACGTACAAGTACGCGACGATGCGGTACGCCTGGCAAACACTCGTGACATTCAAACAGAGATTACTGACATCTTCAAGGAACACATGAATGGGCCTGACCCAGACCGAAAAGGACCACTTCAAGACGCGACTTCTGAAGCACTCGCATGCGATACGCGACCGGCTTAACGGCGCGAACCCCACATGGAAGCGCGATATCGTAGCGAAGGCACAGAAGCAAGCAGAGAACCGGCTTGACCTTGCCGAGCTGATGGGCAAACTAGAGCAAGCACGCACCGACGTTGCGTTTGCGAACGCTAAGGTTGACAGTATTGAAGGAAAACTACTGGAGCGCGCAACTGGACGTAAAGCCCCTGATGTCGATACCCGTGATGAGCCGCTACCGTATCATGCGCGCAACTCTACCGATTTCCCAAATTACCCTGGCGGCGCACGTACTGTCCTGCGTGCGCAGTGTAAGCATGAGGAGATGCTGCTTACGCGTGAGCATGCAATCGGCAAACAGCTGCATGACCTCCAGGTGAAAACAGACAAGTTTGTAGATCAGATTGCGCTGTGCCCTACGCACATCAAGCTGGAAACACTCTGGACTGAGATCACCAATAGCCTTGAGCTCCTTGAGGCTGCACCTACCGCACGTAAGCCGCGCGGCGTACGTACCAACCGCGCCAAGCGCTAGCGTATACAGCCACAAACCGCGGAGGCCATTATGGCCAAGCATCGCTTTACGTGGCGTTCTGCTGCCGCGCCAAGCACAGGCCTTTTGCTGTGTAAGGGCAACAAAGTACTAATGACGCTCGAGCGTACAGGCTCGGGTTCCTGGTACTACTATGGCATGGGTATGAATTCGTCTTGGGCGAATACCACGTTCGATGATCTGGAGAAGGCCAAGAAGGCCGTAGAAAGGGAAGCAGCCGCAAGGCTGGGCAAATCATGAGCAAGGCAATCAACCTCGCACACACGAAGTGTCTACGCCTAGCGAAGGCGCTTGTCCACGAGTCGCGCGAGCTTAGCAAGCTGCTGGCTGAAGCGTATGATGTCGTAGCACGTGGCGACATCCATGACGACCTACCAGACGACCCAGATCCAAATGACGCGTGGGAGCGCTGGATCACAGAAAGCACCGCACTCAGTGTGCTGGAGGGCTGGACGCTGCTAGACTACGAAGCAATCAGCGACGTACGTGCTGCCAGTGTCCTTCCCGGCGATAACTGCACGCTGACGCAGACATGGGATCTGCTGGGCTACCTCGAGACCGAGGCCGCGGACGATGACGAATAACACACTTGGGTGGATCGTTGTCTGGCGCGATAGGCCGCTGGTATGGACACTACGACGTAGTCGTAGCGACGCCATTACGACATTCCTGCTTAGTGGCTGGGCCATCAGGTGCCCAAAGCCGGACCTTCAATTTGCGCGACTGCGCCCTGGCTCGCGCGGACGCATCTCCAGGGCTGACTGGCGACGCCATCGACGCGCCGGTAATTTAGCAACACGACGCGTGTACTACGAGGACACGAAATGATCATCGGCGATGTCCGACTGACGAACTTTTGCCAGCACCGTGACTTGTATGTCACGCTGGAACCAGGCCTCAACCTCATCGTGGGGCCGAACGGCAGCGGAAAGACAAATTTCCTGCGCGCCCTGCAGCTGTTGCTTACCGGCGACGCCGGCGGCGATCGCAACAAGGCTGACGATATTACCCAGGGCATTGCTGACGATGCACCGTCGTTCGTGGAGACAAACCTATCGCACGGCGGTTCGATCATCTACGTACGGCGGGCCGTGGGCAAGTACAACAGCTCCAATTTCTTATGCATCGGCGACACCGAGATATCATCCATCAATGAGATGAATGCGGAGCTGTGGCGGCGCCTGGGCGCGACTAAGCGCCAGATCCAAGACTATGTCTTCGTTCGCCAGCGCAAGATCGACGAGATGTTCGACCAGCGCCCTGCTGATCGTGCTGCAGCACTCGCTGCGCTGTTTGGTATCGACCAGGCGGAGAAGGTCTGGCGCCAAATGGGCGAGTTCCTCAGCAACATCGAGGTGCCTACCACGACGTTGGATGCGGATGAACTGCGTCAACAACTGGCGCAGCACGCAGAGACAGGCGCCCGCCTCAGTGGCGAGCTCTTGGCCTACCGCGACGTTGTTGACGCTAGCGAATACATGGATCAGCAGCTTGCCATTATCAGGGGCTACGACGAACGCACAGCGGCGAATGCGACGGTCTTGCAAGCAGCAGGAGCCGAAAGCAGCAAAAGGCATGATGTGCTTGCGCAAAGAGCAGCTGCTCGTCGGTTTACGGCCGACATCGGCGACATCGCGTTGGCGATAACTGCTATGGCTGACGATGTACGTAATGCCGAAGGAAAGCTGCAGCAGTGGCGCACATACGATGCAACAAAGGCTACGCGTGAGCAGTTTGCGCAGGACCAACAGGCCTACACCGAACGATGGGCCAACGGCGTCGATGTACCGCAGGAGCCCTGCGCGGCGCTCTCGGATGCCGAGCGGGAGCAATTGGACTGGCTTACGGAAGCGCATACGCGCGTGGTCGTGGCCCTCAGTGCGCTGTCGCAGTCACTCGATAACTGCCCCACGTGCGGACAGCGCATGCCAGATTTTGCAGAGGCAGAAGCACGACGTACAACGCTGCTGAGCGAGCAAGCTACTATCGTGCAAGAACGCGACCCGTTGTGCACACGGGACGACGCACGTAAGCAATATGCGGTGGATATGGTGGTATACCGCCAAGAGCAGCATACATGGGAGACAGAGCAAGCACAGCTCGAGCAACGTAGCAACGCATTGGCTGAGCTGGTACTTCCAGACACTGATCGTGTAGTGTTGCGCAACTGCCTTGACGAACGTGACAGTTTTGCCACAGCACTTACTGAGCTGCAAACACAATCAAGTACGCATGCTACACAGCTAGCCGAGGCAGAGGGCGAACTGACACAGTTGGCAGCGCGTACGGAAGAGGCGCGTGCAGTGCTTGTTACGAGCCCACCGTATACGAAGGCAAACGCGGAGGCAGCACAACGTGCGCGCGATACGGTACGCCGGCGCTATGCCGCCATGCTTGCGCTGCAAAAGCAACACGCTGTTGCTGAGGCGAACGTAACAACTGTGCAGGCGCAACTGGACGACATCCAGCGCATTACGCAGCAAGGTGAGCGGACACGGGAAACAGTGGCACACCTGGAAAACATACGACAGGTATTCCATCGTAATGAGTCACCACGTATGGTGTCCTACACCTACATCGAGACAATGCTCGACGAGGTGAACAGCGTACTGGAGACGTTCGAGGCACCGTTCCGTGTGGAGATGGATGAGAGTCTAGGCTTCATCGCGCGCTTCTTGGACGGTGTTAGGGTGCAGCCAGACAAGCGCCTATCTGTGGGCGAACGCATTGTGCTGGCTATGGCCTTCCGGGTCACCGTGAACTCAACTTTTGCTGGGCAGGTCGGCGTCCTTGTGCTGGACGAACCTACGGCAGGCCTGGATGAGCACAATCTGGGCTGCCTTCCAACAGCCATCGCCCGCCTTCGTGAATTATCAGCGGAGCGCGGCTTGCAGGTGCTATTCGTAACACATGAACCAAGGATCCAACACTTGTTTGACCATACGATCACGTTGCCGACGATATGACAACAACGGACACGCTAGCCCTACGCATGCACGTTGCCAACGACCACGTATGGTACGTGGACCACGATGGCTATGCGCAGCCCACCAAGATGGCGATACACGACTTCTTTGAGGGGCCTATTTTCTGCGCAGCAACGTGTGTACATGTTGTGGGTACCCACAGCAATGCCAGGTTGATCACGAAGCTATACGAGCTGAAACGTGATGGCCAGTTGCAAAGCGTCAAGGTTGTTACGCCACTCGTCTGTAAGACGGTAAAAGAGCGGCAGCGCCCGGAGGCGTTACTGCTCTACATGCCAATATGCCACTTGGCGCCAAGCCAGGGTGGCCTCCACGAGGTCGTAGCTGCGGATTACCACGCATATGCGCTGGCCGCAGAGGTACAACAATGCCGACACGCCCGGCCCGACAGCAAGCTCAGCCCGCGTGCACAGCAACTATTGCGTGCGCATCCGGTGTGGCACCATCTATCGTTCATCAAGGGAATCAACCCGACGATGGTGGCGGGGCTACTCGCACAGATCCTGGATCCGCGCTGGTACATCGATGGCTGCGCACCGGATCGCTCGTGTAAGCTGGAAGCGGCAATGGGGCTGAACCCAAAGACGCAGGCAGGCGTTACCGTGGCGAACTTTCCGCAATGGCGCCACCACCGCCGCTGCAAGCTGGTGCTACATAGCTGGAAGGACCTCAAACAGCAGAGCGCAGTACGCAAACTGTTTGAGATCACTACACCGATACCGGTGGAAGGCAGCGACCGTACCGGCGTAGCGCCGTGCGATTTTGCGTGGCGTATATGGGGTATGCGTATGGGTTACGGGCTAGCGGAGCCGCATGTGCGGCCAGATCCCGTCATTGCAGACCTGCGCGCGTCGCAACGCTTCATCAGGTTCCTACGTTATACGTGGCTAGGCGAGCTATATGCGGCGTCGCAGGCAACACCAGAGCAGCAAGCGCCGCTCTTCCGTCCTGCCGACTTCTTCAAGCACCCGTCCGAAATCGCCGCGTACGAACTACATCAACTCATGCGAAAGCAGACAGATGACACCAGAGGAGATTAAGTCAGCCGTTCGGGATACTATCGCAGCACAGATACTCGAAGGCCTTGACACCGAGACGCGAGACGCATTGCTACAAGAGGCGATCGTAAAGACGATCGGTAGCTGGGAAATCAGGTCAGAGATCCGTGACGTCATCGCCGAGAAGGCGCGTGAACGGGCTGCAGAGATCATGGCCACCGACGCGTACGCGAAAAAGTTGGCACGGGCGGTTAAGCAGGGCTGCGAGGACTGCTTGAAGACACTGCGCGCGTCGACGTGCGAAGCGGTATCTGAGTTGTTCGTTGGTCCGGACTACTCTGGCCATGAGCACCATCGCTCGATGATCGGCAAGCATATGCAACGCAAGTTGAATGCTGCAGCTAAGGAGGCATGAGCCATGCCTGTGATGAGTGACCCACAAGACCTAGTGGGTAGCGGGTCGTCTGCATACAAAATGTGGGTCCACCTGTGACCTGCGTGGCGAGCCATTGACAGGATGATTTGGGCGTACTAGGATTGCATGTTCCCCATGCGATAAGCCACACGGTACATACGAAAGAAAGAGATAGCCCGCCTGTCGGGGCGGGCTAAGTTTTGCGACCTTGTAGACAAGCGGCCGGTAGCAAAGTGCTATCATGATACCGCTATCTGCGCAGCCGGTCAACCCTCCAATGGGTGGACGATGCAAGGACTTCATGGCGAATTCGGCGGTAGTTAGAAAGGGAGGCCCGTTCATTGAGGTCTCCGCGAACGGGCAAGAACCTCTCCACCCGCGTGTGTACCGGGCGCTAGAGCAGCCTCTTATCTACACACACATCACGCACTTGTTCGGTGCTAAGGCCTACAATCCGAAGACCGGCGAGCACCAGCCACGCAAGGCCGAGAAGCGGCGCCTCTTCCAGTACGACGCCAAAGGCCGTTTCGTCTGTTTGAAGGGCTTCTACCCGCGAATCCGCGGTATGCTGCAAGAACAGGGCCTTACAGTCGAGTACATCGACAAGGACCCGCCGAAGGCGCCGAACATCTATGAGGCACAATGGGACAGGCTCTTCCAGCGATTTGAGCTACGCCCCCGGCAAGATGCGTGCCTCGCGCAGATCGATATGCATGACTACGGCACGATCGTTGCGCCTCCAGCATTCGGCAAGACGTACGTGATGGCTATGATGGGCGTACTGTACCCCAAGGCCAAGATCGACATCGTGACGAAGAGGAAGGACGTGGTGGGCCGCATACGCGACCTGCTGACCCGCTGGATCCCCAGCGTGGGCCAGGTCGGTGGCGGCAAGAAGCGGCCGGGACGCGTGACCGTCTTCACAGCCGACTCCCTGCACCACTCGGACCATACGGCGGACTTCCTGCTGGCCGACGAGGGGCATGAGCTGATGACTGACCGCTTGTCCGAGCAACTGGCGTACTACGGCACATCGCGCAACTACACGTTCACAGCCACGCCAGATATGCGCCTGGACAATGCGCATCATCGCATGGAGGGGCTATTCGGCCCGCGCATCTTCGAGATGACACAGCAAGAGGCCGAAGCAAACAGCCTTGTGGCGCCCGTCATTGTGCAGTGGCTGCCCGTGGAGATTGAGTGTAACCCTGCTGCGCCGTACAGCTCGCTAGTGGCACAGAAACGCCATGGTATCTGGCGCAATCAGTGGCGCAACCAGACCATTGCTGGCGCCGCACGATCCTTCCGCGAAGACAACCAACAGGTGCTGATCCTTGTAGACACACTGGATCATGCGTTGCATCTTCGAAAGGTGCTTCCCGAAGCAGAGCTCTGCTATTCCGAGGGCGCCCTGGCTGACATCGAGAAGCGCAGACGCCTCATTCGTGACAACCTGTTGACAGCTGACGATGAAGCAATGACGACGCAGCGACGCGTCCTGCTACGCCAGCGTTTTGAGTCACGCGACTTGATGCTGTGCATTGCTACGGGCGTCTGGTCCGTCGGCGTCAGCTTCGACTCGCTGAATGTACTTATCCGGGCAGACGCCGGAGCCAGCGAGACCTCTAACATCCAACTACCGGGTCGTGTATGTCGCATTGACCCGAGCACAAATAAGCAGTGTGGCATCCTGATTGACTTCAACGACAGCTGGGATGCAAAGTTCCGTGGTCGCGCCGCTGATAGGCGTCGTGACTACCACCAACGCGGGTGGACGCAGCTAATGACAGATGGCACCGTATGGCTCCCAGGCAAGCGAATCAACCGCGGCACACTCTAGCACAAAGGAAAGAGGATGGCAGACAGAACCCCTGAACAGCAAGAACTCGTTGATGCGGTAGTGCGCATACGGGGCGGCGCAGGCATGTGCTCATTCCGCTGCCCAAAGTGCGGATCGAGCCACTTTGGGTCGACGCAGGCCG